>JACCDN010599624.1_pt1 | contig 10868 bp, 8 predicted proteins | sample 7441691 | NCBI WGS metagenome assembly JACCDN01 (sample SAMN15323439, study PRJNA562643) | freshwater metagenome | isolation source: river surface water | place: USA:Blue River Watershed | collected 2017-08-16
AGAGATAATTTACTTATTCGTTTGAAGGATGAGGATTGGAGATCTGTGATGGATGTGAATTTAGATGCTGTATTTCGCTTGAACAGAGCTGCTATAAAAAAAATGATGCGTCGTAAAAATGGTAGAATTATAAATATAACTTCTATTGTTGGTGTAACAGGTAATGCAGGTCAATCAAACTATACAGCCGCAAAGGCTGCATTGATAGGTATGAGTAAATCTATCGCTCAGGAAGTTGCAAGCAGGAATATCACAGTGAATTGCATAGCCCCAGGATTTATAGAGTCACCCATGACAGATGTATTAAAAGATGATTCTAAAGCCGCTCTGATTGATAAGATCCCTATGGGCAGAATGGGGTCTCCTGAGGAAATAGCTTATGGCTGCTTATTTTTATCCTCAAAAGAGGCATCATACGTAACCGGACAAACAATTCATATCAATGGCGGCATGTACATGTCTTAGGCCCATTTATAGCCTTAATAAATTATGTTGTATTATTGTTAAAGTTAAATTGACTTTGATGAGCGGTTTGGGTAGATTTTCCCTGTACCTCAATTTTTATCAAGAGATCTATGATGGCAAGAAGAACTACAATAATGCAAATAACAGATACACATATCATGCCATTTGGACAGCATTGGCACAGCGCTGAAACTGACACTTCTGGAAGATTGAGAAAAGTAGCTGAATATATTTCTAGTAAAAATCCTGATGCAGTTATTATGACAGGTGATGCTATAGACACTCGTTCTCAAGATGCATATGATAATTTGAAATCTATACTTGTAAACGTTACAGTGCCGATGTATTTTATCCCAGGTAATCACGATGATAGAGATGAGATGAGGTCTGCATTTCTGGATAAAGGTTATATGCCTTCAGAAGGACCTATTAATTATCTTGTTGACGACTTTGATTTGCGATTAGTAGGTCTTGATACTAATATCAAAAACAAAAACGGTGGAGAGTTGACAGAATCAAGTTTAGATTGGCTTTCTGATGCGTTGCAATCAAATGTTACAAAGCCAACGATAGTATTTATGCATCACTTCCCTTTTGAAGTGGGTCAACCTATATTCGATACAATTTTATGTAACACAACATCTAGATTTCATGACATAATAAAATCCGCACCTAATGTTGTAAGTTTGATGGCTGGGCATTTTCATGAGCATCTTAGCACAATGTTTGCCGATAAGCCTTTTTTCATAGGTAAAAGCGTTGCTCCATCTCATGAGTTTTCGGAAGACGGAAGATTGATTGAAGGTTTGAAATTGGATGCGCCAGCAGTAAACGTACATACATATGATCATGAAACAGGTCATTTCTTTAGTCATGTTCACTTAGTCCACGATAGTGTGACAGATAATTACTGCTTTAATGGATAATACTATTTAATTATTAATTGCCATACAAAACATCAAGCTTCTATAACGCGCTATAATAAAGGAGCCCCCTTTTGAAGGGCTGCGATGCAAAAATGTCATTACCGTAGAGTCGATGGTTCGCAATGCTAGATTATTGTTTACAAAGGAATGAAGAGAACATTAATAATTTATTCTATAATCCCAAGCAATTTCACTAAAGTATTGTATACACCTTTAGAGTTTAACCCAGATTCTTCATATTGTTCTTCTGGTGTCGCTTGAGATATAAAACTATCTGGCATAGCAAGTGATGAAAATTTCTTCCCTTGCTCTATAATTCTATTATCTATTAGAAGAGAGGCCACCGCAGACCCAAATCCAAACCCAGCGGCATCTTCGATTGTTATAATCACATCGTGAGATAAAGCCAGTTGAACTATTAGCTGCGAGTCAATAGGCTTTGCAAATCGTGCATCAACGACAGAAATTGAAATTCCATGTTTATTTTCTATCATCTCTGCTGCTTTTAACGAGTCTTGCAATCTGTTGCCCAAAGATATTATTACAGCTCTTTCTCCATGTTTTATTATTTTAGCCTTTCCTATTTCTATTGGTTGGCCTATTGGAATCGTTTCACCTATAATTTCCCCTCTAGGGAATCGTATGGCACTAGGCCTGTCATTTATTTGATACGCAGTATGAAGCATATTAGCAAGCTCGTTTTCATCTGATGGAGCCATTATTACAAATTTTGGTAAATTGATAAGAAATGATATGTCAAATGCACCACAGTGAGTCTCTCCATCAGATCCAACAAATCCGGCCCTGTCTATTATAAATCTTACTGGAAGGCTTTGTATAGCAACATCATGAACAACTTGATCATATGCTCTTTGTAAGAATGTGGAGTAAATAGCTACAAAAGGTTTTATATTTTTAGATGATAGGCCTGCAGCAAATGTTACTGCATGCTGCTCTGCTATCCCAACATCGTAAACTTTTTCTGGAAATTCTTCTGATATGAGAGAAAGTCCTGTGCTGCTAGACATCGCAGCTGTTATAGCAACTACATCATTATCTTCTTTTATAATACCAAGTAAATTTTCTGCGAATACTTTTGTATATGTAGGTTTTGGAATCTTATTAGATGGATTAGGATTGTGTTTTGGTATAGCATGGTGGTTCTCCGCGGAGGTTGATGGAGAGTTGTAGCCTTTTCCTTTTTGTGTTTTTACATGAAGTAAGATAGGGCTTGTGATCCCTTCTGCGTTTTTAATGTTTTGCAGAACTGGTATAAGCTGTTCCATATCATGGCCATCTATAGGGCCTATATAATGAAAGCCTAGCTCCTCAAAGAAGTTTCCTCCAGTGGTGCAATCTTTAATGTATTTTTTTGTCTTTTTTACTAAAGTTTCTAACTTATCTGGCATGTGATGCACAACATTCTTTGCTATGCTTCTTATATAGTGATAAGGCTGTGAGGACATAAGTCTGGAAAGATATCCACTCATTGCACCAACCGCAGGAGATATAGACATTTCATTATCATTCAAAATTACTAGCATTTTGCTTTTTATATCCGCTGCGTTATTCATAGCTTCATAAGCCATGCCAGCACTTAATGCTCCATCACCTATTATTGCTACTACATCATGTTTTTTATTTTGCATATCTCGTGCAACAGCCATTCCTAATGCCGCAGAGATAGAAGTGGAGCTATGTCCGGCTCCAAAAACGTCGTAAGGGCTTTCCGAAGGTTTGCTGAAACCAGATATTCCATCCTTTTGTCTTAGTGTGGACATCCTATCTTTTCTTCCGGTAAGGATTTTATGAGGTTGTATCTGATGACTTACATCCCAAACAAGAAGGTCGTCAGGAGTATTAAAAACATAATGTAATGCAACAGTTAGCTCGACTACACCAAGTCCAGCACCTAGATGGCCGCCAACTTCCATAACTTTTTTTATCGTCTCTTCTCTAAGTTCATGCGAGAGCTGCTTTAACTGAGATATATTAAAATGTCGATAATCTTTTGGATAATTTACAGAATCCAGTAACCTTATTTCCTTGCTTTTTGTCTCATCCATGAGGATAAATGCTTAAATAATTAATACGAAGAATTATATATATAACATATTAGTATGTAAAGCACTAAGGTTTTCAATATTAATAAGGTGGAAAATGCATTCCTTTAGGTGATACGGTGAAGATCTCGCATCCATCCTTTGTAACACCTAATGTATGTTCGAATTGAGCAGAAAGAGATCTATCTCTGGTTACAGCTGTCCATCCATCTCCTAGTATTTTAACCTGATATGTACCTGCGTTTATCATTGGTTCTATGGTAAACATCATCCCTTCCTGCATTATTATATCGCAATCAGGATCATAAAAATGCAATATACTTGGATCTGTATGGAAAGTTTTTCCTATACCATGTCCGCAAAAATCCATAACTACAGAAAAGCCCTGTTTTTCAGCATATGTTTGTATGGCTTTTCCTATTTGATTAAGTCTTGCGCCATCACGTACTTGCTCTATTCCAAGCATCATTGAATCATATGTAACTTGACAAAGTCTTTTAGCTTTTGGTGAAACCTTATCTCCTATATAATACATTCTGCTTGTATCTCCATACCATCCATCAAGTATTACTGTGACATCAAGGTTCATTATGTCTCCGTTGGACAAAATTTTTTGAGACGGTATCCCGTGGCATACAACATGATTCACTGATGTGCATACTGATTTAGGAAAACCCTTATAATTTAAAGGAGCTGGAATTGCATTATGTGAAATTATATAATCATGACAAAGCTGATCTAATTTTTCTGTCGAGACCCCTGGTATTATGTAAGGCGTTATAAAATCCAACACTTCTGCAGCTAATTTTCCTGCAGCTCTCATTCCTTCAAAGTTTTCCATTCGATTCTTATATTAAGTTAATCAGCATACGATAACACCAAAGCAGTGAAACAATCAAGGATATTATTATCCACTATTTTTTGATCTGGATTAAATATTAATATTCTTTTTTTGATAAAATTTTTAGTAAATTGCTTGCTATTGATAATAAACTTTGATATACACTCTAACATACGTTAAAGCGGGGCATGGCGCAGTCTGGTAGCGCACCTGGTTTGGGACCAGGGGGTCGGGAGTTCGAATCTCTCTGCCCCGACCATTTTATATATCTATTCTGATGTCTATTAACAAAAAAGCAAAACCTAGTCTGCTTAGAAGAATAGTTGTTCTTGAAATACTCATATTTATATTCATTACAGTTTGGTATATGCACAGATTAACCAGTGTGGATATAATTTTTGCTAAGCAGTCTTTGAATGATAGCTCTTTACAAATCAAAAAAGAGTTAGAGGATAGTTTAGGTGAAATTCATTACATACTAAAAAATTCTGCAAAAAGAATAAAGTTGAATCCAATAAACATAGTAAATGAAATGAATGTTTTGAGGAAATTCAAGGGGGTTATAGATATAAAGGATGTAAGTTGGGTTGCTTCTCAAGATAAATATATGATTTTATCAGGCATAGACCATTATTTAAATAGGAATATAGATTTTGGGATGTTGAGGAAGTCAGTTGATAATCCTGAATCTCTTTTAATAGGTCGGCCTATACAAGGAGCTGAGGGTGTTAGAGCCGCTTTTAGTATAAATACGGATAAAGGTAAATATATGGGGACTATATTGCTTTTACTGGATGTGTCTTCCATTGAAAAAGCGATAGATAACGCGCTTCATGTAAAAATACATCCCGAAATTTCCTATGCTTTATTATCTTATGACAAAAAGATTATAATACCTCCAACTAATAAAGAATCTTTAGTGCTTTTGATGCACGAATTAAACTCACTGCCATTATCTTATAAAGACACGATAGCATCTAAATTTCCAATATTTGGTATAGGTTATACATATAAAAAATCAACTATAAAAATCCTCGATTGGGATTATTATATAATATCTATTGTGGATAATAAAATAGCGTTCCAAAATTCTATAAAAAGGCTAAAATTTTTGAAATTTGATCTGCTTGTTCTATGTCTAATATGTTTCTACATATTTATATTTATGAGGTATAGAGTGGTAATGCCTATACATAGGCTTACTTTAGCTGCTAATATGAAAGATTATAAAGGTAGAAACACATATTCTTATCATTATTCTACTAAAGAGCTTTCTGATTTATCAGATGGAATAAGGTCTTTGGTATCTAAGCAGCATTACATAATGGATTATACTAATAAACTGAGTTTTGCTCTTAAGCAAATAGAGGTTTTGAGGAAAGAAAGACTTGAGTTTTTTCGTAATATGCAGCATATGTTGAGAACACCTATAGGGCATATTATAGGTGCATCCGATATTATAATGACTCAGCATAAATCAGAGATTAGTGACGTTACTCAAGACTATATAAGTATGATTAATAATGCTGCTACAGAGCTTCTTTCTTCAGTTAATACAATGTTCACTTCTGCTGATATAGAAGCTGGTAATATAGAGCTGAATCAAATGGATTGTAATGTTAGAAAGGTTGTTGAGGATGTTATTCATGATGTATCTCCTAGGATGAAGGAAGCTCAGTTATCTTTAGAGGTGAATATCAAAAAAATACCTAAAGTAAATATAGACCCAATTTGGTTTGGTGCTGCTATATTTAACATCATAGATAATTCTATTAAATTTTCTAATTCTGGTGGTTCTATCAAGATTGCAATAAGAAGAGTAAACGCAGGGATATCACTTGTTATAGAAGATAATGGTATAGGGATGTCTGCTCATCAAATCTTTAATATACAAAAAGTTCTTGAAAATCCATTATCAAAAAATAATATAGCTGAAACTAATGATGGTATAGGTTTAGGCTTGACTATAGCTCATCATATCTTAGAATTACACAATATAAGTTTATCGATAGAAAGTACAGAAGGCGTTGGTACTAAGGTTACTATCATAATACCTAATATTAAAATTAAAAAGGTGGCTCAAAATGTTTGAAGGTGCTATTACTGCTTCTATTACCCCATTTAAAAACTCTAGATTGGATATAAATTCTATGCAAAACCATATTGTGTGGCAATATGAGCAGGGAATTAAATCAATAGTTATTTCTGGGTGCACAGGGGAATCTAGTTCATTGACTCATGATGAAAGAAATATTCTCGCTGAGGTTTCTGTAGAAGTGGCTCGTAAATATCAGGATCTAAAGATTATTTTAGGAATAGTAAGTAGCTCTACGGAAGAAGCTATATTGCTTTCTCAAAAAGCAGAGATGATAGGAGTCGATGGCTTGATGGTTATGTGTCCGGCTTATAACAAGCCAAATCAAAGAGGTTTATATAATCATTTTAAGGAAATAAACGATTCTGTATCGATACCAATAATGATATATAATTCACCTTCTAGAACAGGTGTGAATATTAGTGATGAGACTATATCCTCCCTTTCTATGTTAAGAAATATAAAGGCTGTTAAAGATTCCACGGGAGACCTTCAAAGGCCCATCACACTTAGAGATATGTTAAAAGAAGGCTCTGATTTCAAGCTTTTAGGTGCGGACGATATACTTGCGCTATCTTTTAATGCCAATGGTGGCGAAGGATGCGTATCTGTTGCTTCTAATATTATACCTAGTCAAATCAAAAATATACAAGATCTCACATTATCTGGGGATTTTAAATCTGCCTATGAAATTCATAAAACATTAGTTCCGATATATCTATCAATGTTTTGCGAAACTAATCCTGTTCCTGTGAAATATGCAGCTTTTATTACTGGCAAAATATCTTCTCCTGAAGTTAGATCCCCAATGATGGAGTTGACACAAGAATCAAAATTAATGATCGAAAATGCATTAAAGGATTTAACGTGATTTTATTTGGATATGACTCTCTAAAAAAAGAATTTATTAGATCATTCAGATCTGGCAAAAATCATCATGCTTGGATTATATCTGGGGAAAGGGGCATAGGTAAAGGCACATTTGCTAGGCTTATATCACGTTCTGTTCTTGCAAACAAATACTATCAGGCATTTTCATTTGATGATGGTGAAGATATACAAGAGAAAGTGTATAACGAAAGTCATCCAGATTTTTATGTTTTAACTCCAGATGAAAAAGGAGTTATAGGTGTTGAATCTGTGCGTAATATGATTAAGTTTATGCAGTTAACTCCGGTAGAAGGAACTAATAAAGTAGCTGTGATAGATCATTGTGATGGTATGACAATTAGTGCTGCTAACTCATTGCTTAAGATTTTAGAAGAGCCACCAGCAGGATCTTTGATTTTGTTAGTGTCGAATGCTATTGGTAAATTATTGCCAACGATAAGATCCAGATGCAGAACTATAAACGTAGATCCACCTACAACTCAAATTTTTTCAGATGTCATAAATCATCTTGGCTACACTAACATTGACATGAAGGAGATGCTAGAGCTCTATAATTTTACAAATGGTTCTATAGGTCTAGCTGTTAAGGTAATAGAAAATGAATGTATGGATCTCATAGCTTCTATAAAGCGTCAGCTATATAAATCTGGTGATTTAGGTGAAGTGATGGATATAGCTTCCCAAGTTAGTAAATCTCAAGATTTATGGGAAATTTCATCTTATGCAATAATTACATCCCTGCAAGATTTAATAAGGAATTTAGATAAATATAGCAAAGAATGTGAAAAAGCACTGGATGCTTTGCAAAAGTCTGCTAAAATCATATCCGACTGCGATAGACTGTACTTAGATAAATCTTCTGCGATAATAGCTATATTGGGATGAAAATGAATGATAAACTGAAATTTACTTTTATTGCCATAGCAATAATTATGTTTGATCAATGGACAAAATCTTTGGTTTTAAATGAAATTTGGAAGCATGGCACTATAGAAGTTACAAGATTTTTTAATATTGTTGCTGTCTGGAATCATGGTATTAGTTTTGGTATACTAAATAATTCTGACACAAATCAGTGGCTCCTAATAACTCTTTCAGCGCTGATAATAACAACTCTGTTGTTTCATTTGAAGGACTCTGTAAAGATGGAGAGGTTGGGTTATATCTTTATCATTTCTGGTGCTATAGGAAATATGATCGATCGCCTAAATTATGGTGCAGTTTTTGATTTTCTTGACCTTCACATTAACGGTTGGCACTACCCTAGTTTCAATGTTGCGGATATATTTGTTGTGCTAGGAGTAATGATTTGGATTGTTTTTTATCAAAAAGATAATAAAGTAGTTGGCTTGAAATAGAAATGATGGTTTATTATATACTATGAACCAGAAACGCTTCATACATGTTTTATTTAACGAATAATTAGGAATTTAAATGGCTACTTTTAGAAACAACGGAAATCAAAATAGACCTAATGGATTGATAATATGGTTAATGCTAACTTTGATTGTTGGATTTATGTATCAATCTTTCAACCCATCAGACCAGAAGACAGATAAGATAATATTCTCTGAGCTTTTATCTAGAATTAATGATAACAGTTTGAAAGAAGCGACCATTAACGGAGAAATAATTACTGCAAGGACTATAGAAGGAGAGGTTGTGACCTCTTTTATTCCTAGGGATTATAGCAAATTATTAGAGCGTTTAGAAGAGAAGAAAATTTCTATAGAAATACAGCCAACAGAGACTGCTACAAGTGGTGTTATAGGTGTTCTTCTGAATTGGGTCCCAGCATTGCTGCTTTTGGGGGTATGGATATATTTCATGCGTTCTATGCAAGGAGGGGGCGGTAAAGCTTTAGGATTCGGAAAATCTAAGGCTAGGCTTGCAATGAATAACAATATAAATTTCTCTTCTGTAGCTGGGGTTGATGAGGCAAAAGAAGAGTTGATGGAACTAGTTGAGTTCTTGAAAAATCCAAAAAAATTCCAGTTATTAGGTGGTAAAATACCAAAAGGTTGTTTGCTAGTTGGTAATCCTGGTACAGGTAAAACTTTGCTTGCGAAAGCAGTTGCTGGCGAGGCAAATGTACCATTTTTCAGCATTTCTGGTTCAGATTTTGTTGAGATGTTTGTTGGTGTTGGTGCTAGCAGAGTGAGGGATATGTTTGCACAAGCTAAGAAAAATGCACCTTGTATTATATTCATAGATGAAATAGATGCAGTTGGAAGACATAGAGGAGCTGGATTGGGTGGCGGAAATGATGAAAGGGAGCAAACATTAAACCAGTTACTTGTTGAAATGGATGGTTTTTCTGATAGTAATAAAGGGATAATAGTGATAGCTGCTACAAACAGGCCAGATGTTTTAGACCGTGCATTATTAAGACCAGGTAGATTTGATAGACAGATAACAGTTTCTTTGCCTGATATAAAGGGCAGAGAGCAAATAATAGCTGTTCACGCAAAGAAAGTTCCTATGGATTCTGATGTGGATTTTAAAGTTATAGCGCGTGGAACGCCAGGTTTTTCTGGTGCTGATTTGGCTAACGTTATAAACGAAGCTGCTTTGCTTGCTGCTAGATATAACAAAACAAAAGTTACTATGAGCGATATAGAAGCTGCTAGAGATAAAGTTATGATGGGAGCTGAAAGAAAATCAATAGTGATGAAAGAGAAAGAAATTAAACTTACTGCATATCATGAAGCAGGTCATGCATTGGTTACTATTCATTCTCCTTCTGCAGATCCTATACACAAGGCAACTATCATTCCTAGAGGAAGGGCGTTAGGTATGGTTATGAGTCTTCCTGAAGACGACCAAGTTTCTAAAACATTTGAGCAACTCACATCTTATATAGCTATAGCTATGGCTGGCAGGGTTACCGAGGAGATAATATTTGGGGGGCAGAATGTAACTACTGGTGCATCTAGTGATATAAAAGCTGCGACTAATTTGGCAAGAAAAATGGTGACTCAATGGGGCTTTAGTAAGGAAATAGGCTATGTTTTAGTTGGTGATGAAAGGGAAGAGGTGTTTTTAGGTCACTCATTGGGGAATCAAAAAATAGTTTCAGAAGCTCTTACATCAAAAGTTGATGCTGAAATACGTAAATTGATAGATGAAGGGTATAATTCTGCTAAAAAAATTATCAATCAGCATATAGATCAGCTGCATATTATAGCTAAAAGCTTGATAGAGTATGAGACATTGAGTGGGGCTGAGATAAAAGATTTACTTGACGGTAAAGATATAAGCTCTGCTAAACTTACTCAGAAAAAACAAAAATCTATATCAGAAGATGAATCTAAAAATAGCTCTGCTAATAAGAAACGAGCTAAATCTGTAAAGAAAAATTGATTCTGTTCTTCAGAGATTTATTTATAACTGAGTATATTCCCCTGAAAAGGGGAATATACTGTTGTAGTGATTAGAGAATTTTGACATTCGATTTTATTAGAGGGCGTCAGATTAAGTGTGTAAGTTGATTTTTCATACCTTACACCTCTCTGGAAAAAGTATGAAGAATTGGTTCAATGCTAAAGGCCAATCCCTAATAGGTAGAGTCCACTTTTTCTTAGCAT
>JACCDN010721791.1_pt1 | contig 10868 bp, 13 predicted proteins | sample 7441691 | NCBI WGS metagenome assembly JACCDN01 (sample SAMN15323439, study PRJNA562643) | freshwater metagenome | isolation source: river surface water | place: USA:Blue River Watershed | collected 2017-08-16
AAAAAAAAAAAAAAAAAAAAAAATTTGAAAAACTATAAAAAGTGGTCACGTGACCAAAAAAATTTTTATTTGGACAAAAAAAATAATTGCGCAAAAAAATAAAAAAATGCCAACTGTTTGCCCTGAGTGTGAAAAACAATTTATAAGCAATCAAACTCAAGGAAAGTGTGACAATTGTGGCTATGTGATTGAAGACGTTCAATTAAAGAAAGATGCAATTGCATTATACATACACGTAATGATGTTGGAAAAAACGAAAAACAAAATGCTTCCTTACGTGCTTCGCAACTTAATTAAAACATTTCCTACTGTCAATTTTAACGAAGAATGGATGGGTCGCGATTCATCAAGTGACGAAGACTATGAGGAGTATGAAATAAAAACAAGAAGAAGATGAAAAAAAATGTAATAAATAAAAAAATAAAAAACAAAAATAAAAAACCTTTTGTTTAATTTAAAATTAAAAAAAAAGAATAATTAATTATAAATGACTTGTTTACCATGCATGGCAAAAGTTGCAACAATGGCGACAACTGGTTTAATGTTGATGACTCCAACAAATGGATACAATTCTAGTGCAGAAGCAATTAGAGGTTGGTCATTTCAAGGAAACAGCGAAGAAATGAAAAATCCATATTACGGATATCAAACAATGACTCCTGTTCAATATTCTGGACAAGCAACATATGTACAACCTCCAGTACAATTAAATATAAATCTTCGTGATAAAATTAGAAATCCTGCTAAATATGCAACAATGGCACCAAATTCCAAATACAAATATTCTCCATCTCGTGAAACGTTATTTGGAGTTAGTCTTGGGCCTCTTGACAATGTTGTGGATTTAGGAAACAGTGTTACCGGAGATCTTTTGGATGCAGGAATTGATTTGGGGTCTCAAGGAATTGATTTAGCAAACGATAGTGGTGCAACAGATGTTGTAAAAGATCAAATTAATGTTGCTAAAGCTCAACAAGATGCATACACTGGTGCTCTTCAAGGTATTAGTCAAACTTTATCAAGTCCTAGTGGAATTTATATGTTAATTGGCGCAGGACTTATTGGTTTGGTGTTAATTAATAAAATTTCTAAATAAAAAAAATAATTTTTTTAAACAAAATTAAATTCTACTTTTAATTCAACAGAATTATGTGATTCTCCTTTTTTTACACTTGTAACACCATATAAAGCATAATCTTTTACCATTTGATTACAACATTTTTTAATAATTGCCGGACCAACATCTAAATATTTTCCAAATGCAAAAAAAGTTTCAAATTTTGATCCACAACCTTTAGATCCAAAATTGTCAAGTTTATATTGTAATGCTTCTTTAAATTCTTTGTCAAATTGCTTCAATACAAGTTCAAATTTTTTTTGCTGTTCGCGTGAATTGTATTCTCTAATTACCAGAATTTTATCAAGACTGCATTCCAAATCAGAATTAAAGAGATAATCGCAAATGATGTGCAAAATTCCATTTTCGTAACATCCATCATCAAAAGTCAAAAAAGGTTTAATTTCATGTATAACTTTGATTCTGATTGATTTAGTTTTTCTAATTAATCCATCTCGATCATATTTATCAACAAATTCTTTATTATTCAATTTTCGTTTTGGTGCCATTTTTTTTAAATTTGCCAATTTGACTTGTATGTGTTTAATAAAATTGCAATTTTTTATTTATTTATTTAATGTGTTTTTGTAAAAAAATAAATATTTATTATGTTGCAATTTGGTAATCAAGCTGAAACAAAAAAATATGTGACTAGTGTAATTTACCCAGAAGAGTCAAATAATGATAGAGGTTTTTATACAAGTACAAAACAACAACATTTAAATATCAAAAAAATTGAGCATTTACAGAATTTGTTAACTAATTTTACTGATTTTATTAACAAAGAAAAAGTAGTTAACGAAATTGAGAATTTAAAGGAATCAACTCAAATGTATTTAAAACAGAGAATTAAACAACTTACAGATATTTCAAACGAAACATTATGTGACAAAGAAAAAGTTAATTCTGAAATAGCACGATTACAATCAAAAATTACAAAACTTGACAACGACGAAAAAGAAAAAGAAAAACAAATTGAAATGGAAAAATCAAACAAATTAAAAGAAATTATAGAAAATGCGGATAAATCAAAAATTGCAGAAATACTTGATTACAAAAGCGCACTTGAAAAAAAAGCAAGAATTGAAAAAGAAAAACAAAGATGTATTAATGAATACAAAAGTCAAAATGAATTAAAATCAATTAGTTTTGACAACAACAAAATTCCAATTGACATGGTACGCGGAATTGTTCCTTTCATTACAACATATAATGGATATATAATAACAAAAGTTGTAGTAGCAACTGATAAAGTAATGTTAACTCTTAATACTAGTGCTTTTGATAACCAAAACACAACAAGTATATGTTTTAATAATTATGGAGAATTTATTCAATTTTTAACATCTCCAAACTTTTACAATGCAATAACTGGTACTGTTGCAAAATTTGATTTTTTTGACTGTTCTTTGCCAAATAATGAAAGCAATCAAAGAACAAATGAAATGTTTAAAATAGAACACATTAATGGTAATTTTAAGTACAATACTTCAAAAAGTACTATTTGTTTTAGTTTAATTTGAGTATTAAAATTTTATTTTATTTTGTAATTTAATACTTCATTCAATTAATTCATTTAAATAATATGAGAAGCAACAAAGATGTCAGATTTAAAATGCCATCTTCAACTATTTCACCAAGTGAAATTGTAAATAATTTAATTGTTCCTCCTCAGTATGGTAGTTATGTTACAGCAAATAAACCAAGTGTCACACAAGCAAGATTGATTGAAAGATCAAATGTTCAACATAGGTATTCAGATTCTTTACTCCCAAATACAAGACCTACATATGCCGAAGTCGTAGGAGGAGTTACTGGTATGGGGATTGGTCCAAATGGATTTGATCCAAGCGGTAGAATGAACGCATACGGAGGAGATATAGTTGATAAGATGCGTGGAAGTTTAAAAAGACCAAGATTTGAAACAGATGAAGCAATTGTAACTGGTCCAGTTTTACCATCTGCTTTGCAATCTGATAATACATCTGGAAAAATTGAATCATCGTTATCTTCTTCTTCTTCTTCTTCTTCTTCTGGTGAACAAAATTTACCCCCTCCAGTTTTAGTTCCATTATTGCAAAAAATTGACTCTTCGCAAAGAGATCAAACAAGTTATCCAAACGATAACTCGTATAAAATTATTTTTCCCACAGTTGAAAACGTTGTAAGAGTTAGAATTAACGAAGCAGTTATACCAAATGCACAATATAACATTTACTCATTTGCAAATACTATTTATTTCACTGAAAAAACAGGTGTGACAGAAACAAATTACTCTGCAACAATGACTAACGGAAATTATGACACAACAACACTTCCAACCGAAATTGCACGAGCAATGAACGCAGCAGTAAATTTAACATGGACTTGTACTTATAATGACACAACAGAAAAATTAACAATCACTCGCGGTGATGGAGCTGGAACATTTAAATTTAAATGGGCAACAAATGCATCATCTAATTTGTCAGCTCAAGAGCAACTAGGATTTGCTAAAGCGGATTCAACGTCGTATGCAACATCACAAACCAGTGATAACATTGTTCAATTGTCAGGACCAAATTATATTGAAGTTGATATTGACGAGTTTACATCTTCTGGCCCGTCTTCTAAAACAATGGCAACTTTTCAATTAGATCAGGCGACGGGTTATGCTTGTTTTAACACGATGAACAGTCAGGTTAGATGTTTTAGAACTCCTCTTAGATTTTCAACTGTAACAGCTAAATTTTACAATCCAGTTTCGTCTGTATCTGGTCAAAGAAATTTATTTAATTTTAACGGTACACCCAATTGTTTCACAATAGAATTTTTGACTTTACAAAGTTAAAGTTTTTTTATATTTTATTTTATTTAGTTTATTAAAACGCGTTTATATTAATTAAAAAAATAATTTTTTAAATATGACTTGCCCATATGCTGCACAAAAATACAAAAAAAGAAAAACAACCAAACCAAAAGCTAAAAAATACTACAAAAAGAAAAGCAAAAAAACATCAAAATCTTCAAAAAAACGCAAAGTAATAAAAAAAGTAAAACGAAGCTATCCAACCAGTTTAAGCAGATACACAAAATCGTGCTCAATGATGTCATTGTCAGATTTAAAAAAATCCAAATGTTACAAAAAACTTAAAAACAAAAGGAGCTTAAAAGATAATTTAAGCGTGTGTCGTGCAATTATTAAAAGTTGCCCAACGTCATGGAGACTTGGAATGGGGGGTCAGCCAAAAGCCGTCAAAAAATTGGTAAAAGCAATTAAAAAAGCAAAAAAAACAAAAAAACCAGTCGTTATTAACTCACCAGTAAAAAACTTACACGAACCTAACAAATTGTTTTACGGACCTTGCAGAGAAAATGAAGTCAGAGATGCTTACAGCGGAAAATGTGTTATTATAGCTAAACCTGGAACAACTGCTATAGAAGTTTTTAGTAAATATTTTCCAAAAAAAGGAAAAAAAATTAAAGATGTTTCTGCTCCTGAAAAATTGAAAGCAATTACACCTCCAGCTGCTGATTCTAATAAGTATAGCTGCAATTATGATAAATATGGAAAAGAATTAAGTGAACCAGTTTTTACAACATTTGCAGAATGCAAAAGACGTTTGCAAACACACGAAAGTCTTAAAAAAATAGCATCTCAAAAAAAATAACTGTTTTGTTTACAATTTAATTAAATAAATAATTAATTATTACATTGTATAAATTCCATTCTTCTAAATTCATACATTTATGCAGCAATTTACACATATCTTCACGCGCAAAAATAATTTTTTTAGGAAAAGTAAAATGTGCCGGAAATGCCGTATCATGAAAATATAGCATATAAATTTCGTAATTTCCGTTTTCTTTCATTGAAATTTTGTAAATTGTTGTCAACGAATTATATGATTTTGTGTACCCAGGAACGTAATTATCAATTAAATCAAAAACATCATTAACAATTTTTGGTTCATAAACGGTTGCCACCATTTTTTTATAAATAATTAATTATTACATGATATAAATTCCATTCTTCTAAATTCATACATTTATGCAGCAATTTACACATATCTTCACGCACAAAAATAATTTTGTCAGGAAAAGTAAAATGTACCAGAAATGCCATATCATGAAAATATAGCATATAAATTTCGTAATCTCCGTTTTTTTTCATTGAAATTTTATAAATTGTTTCCGACGAATTATACGATTTTGTGTACCCAGGAACGTAATTATCAATTAAATCAAAAACATCATTAACAATTTTTGGTTCATAAACGGTTGCAACCATTTTTTTATAAATATAGAAATTTTTAATATGGACAATTTACGAGCACAAAAAAGAAGTTACAAATAATAAATGCAAATGTGTAATTTTATAAATAATTAATTATTACATGATATAAATTCCATTCTTCTAAACTCATACATTTATGCAGCAATTTACACATATCTTCTCGTAAAAACCAAACTTTTACATTGCTATTCATCCAATACCATGTAAACGTGTAGTTGTTATAAATAAATAAATGATCATATGGATACAAATGCTTATAAATATTCTCGCAAATTAGAAGTTTTTCAATTGGGTTAAGCAAATTAGAACAATATGTGTATCCAGGAACGTAATTAGCAATAAGATCAGCTGCTTTGATTCGTTTATATTTTTTTTTCTTCGCAAATTCTTTTGTTGTTTTTCCGGAACGCAAAACCACCATTTTTTTATAAATATGGAAATTTTTAATTCTGACGATTTACGAATGTTGCGTTCTTTTGATCACGCGGTTTTGGAAGATATGATAAGTCGTTGCCAAGAACCGGGGTTGGCGGCAGAGTTTTTACAATTGCATGTTCCTGTAAATGGTGCTATATACATTCCTCCGCCTCATTTACAAGGTGAAAAAAGATTATTGTATGTTTTTTGGCATTTTGCGTGTGAGCACAAAAAAGAAATTACAAATAATAAATGCAAATGTGTAATTTTATAAATAATTAATTATTACATGGTATAAATTCTGTTCTTCTAAATTTATACAGGTATGCAGCAATTTACACATATCTTCACGTAAAAACCAAACATTTACATTGTGATTCATCAAAACCCATTTACACGTATCGTTACTGCATTTAATAGATATATGAGCATAAAAATGACAAGTTTCATCGTAAAATTTAATTGTTTGAATTGGGTTAAGCACAGCAGAACAATATGTGTATCCAGGAACGTAATTAGCAATGAGATCAGTTGCGTTGATTAGTACCTTTTTTTCTTTTTTTTATATTCTTTTGTTGTTTTTCCAGAACGCAAAACCACCATTTTTTTATAAAAATTTGTTTATTTGGAAAAAAAATAAAAAAAAGTAGCTAAAAAAATGAATGATATCATCTAAACAAAAAATTGAAACAGTTGTTGAAAATATAAAAAATATAATGTCTGTAAATAATATTGATATTCAAACTGTTGAAGAGCCGAAATCGGACGAAGAATTTGAATTTGATCAACCTGTATTGCCAATCAACCCAATGTCATCATCATCATCATCGTCAATTAAACAAACAAAATCTAAATTTATTATTGAAGACTACAACCCAAAAACAACAACCTCGAACAAAAACTTGTACGAGTATTCTCCTCCTACCACCGTATATCAGTCGAATGACGCATTGCAGTCCTCTACTGTTTCTTCCAAAGAATTAGATAGAATTCACAAGCTTGCAACTCGCTTTGTTCCAGTTTTTGTGTTTAGAAGTGACGAAAAAGCGTTTCCAATTGCAATCAATGATTTGACTTTGAAAGATACAACCGTATTTGCATCAAACACTGACAACGTAGCCCTTCGAGCAGCTCCAACTGTTCAATTTTTGACTGAAAATTCAAACATAAAACAAAATTCAACGCTTTTATGGTCAGAAAAATCTTTACACCAGAAGTATGACCCATCTACGTGTTTTGTACATTACTGTTACACTGCACCTCAATATTCTCCAAGTGGTTTGACTTTGCTTCAATATTTTTTGGAATACAGAGTCAACGACGCTTTCAAGTGCTGTGGGTGCTGTCCATGTGAAGTTGGGTTTCATCAAGGCGATTTGGAGCATATTTCCATTTATATTGACGAAAAAGACGAAAAAATTGGGCCAATTATTGACCGAGTTTATTTTAGTGCTCATTCAAATGCACAAGGTCAATGGAAAAAACGGCCAGAAATTGAATATTACGACGAAAAACAACAGCGAATTGTTGCTTACATTGCAAGAGGATCACACGCATTTTATCCAACAGGCGGAACACAATGGAGAGTATTTGGAGTAGCAAACGACATTTGCGCTAAAGGTGTTGGTTCTGAAGATTCAATTGTATGGAATGTTCAACCTAATCAAATGATTGAAGCTGATGAAAACAATCCATTGTGGATGAAATATCCTGGATATATGGGTTATCCTGACAATTGTCGTACTCCTGTTAATTCAAGTTGGTGGAAGCGTGAAAGAGGAACACAAGTGTCTGCTTTTAAACGATTTTTTGGTTGTTTTAAACCAATTTTTGGATGGTGTGGTCCTGATTTACCTTATCACGAACCAATTTAAAATGCGTTGTTTTGAAATATAAATAAAATCATTGTTTTTTTAAATTAAAATTTATCTATTAACTAATTTTAAAAAATATAATGAATTTTAATAAAATAAATTTAATTAATACAAAAAATGTGTACTAATTAATCTTGACATTTTGTATTAATTTGCTTCGATTTCAGTTTTTTTGATTTTGGGGTCCAATGTTTCTTTGATCTTTTCAAGGGAAAGACCTTTGATTCTTGCCGCAATTAATGCACAACCAAGATGAAGAAGACCTTTGATATCCAAATAATTTGCAGCAAGAACGAGGTCGTACAAATCTTGTTTGTTTTTGTCAAACACGGACATAATAAACTCAGCATCAAACTTGTTAGTACATTCTTCAAGTTTTTTGCTTTTCAAAGGCTTTTCAATGATTGGAGCTTCAGTTCCATCGTGGAGTTGCATATATTTGACAACATTGAGCATTGTTGAGTATTTTACTCGTTGAATTGGAACAGTGCGATCGCTTAAATTTTGTTCCAGACAAGTTTTGATGTGATTAGAAATTTTTGCACATTTTGAGCTCACTTTGATTGTTTTGTCGCTGTCTTCTTTGGAAGTAAATGTTAAAACAATTTCATCGGTGTCATCATCAAGAGATGAAGAAGACGACGATGAAGAAGAAGAAGAAGAAGAAGAAGTGGGCAAAGAAGATGAAGAAGAGGATGATGATGCAGCAGTGGAAGACTCTTCTTCTCGTTGTCGTTTTTGTTTGCTTGAAGTTGAGACATCGTCGTCGTCAAGAATCATTGTTGGCTGTTTTTCTGACATTTGCTTTTTTGTTTTTGAAGTAAAAAAAATAGTTTGAAGTAGTTTGAATAAAATGAACAAAAAAATAATTTTAAGTTGCGCAATAAAAATAAAAATGGCAAACTTGTCAAATAACAAATAATAAAATGGCAGACTTGTCAAATAAAAAATAAAAAAATGGATAAACAAAAACATGCGTAAAGCCAATTTTAATTTTTTTAATCAAAATAAATATTCTTCAGTTGCAGTGCGTAAGCCTTCATTTTTAATTAATAAGTATCAACAGAAGAAATATTTGCCACCGGTTGTTCAAAAGCCATTGCTTGTCAATGTTTTACCAACAATCAGTCCAGTAAAGAGTCGTTTATTTGCATGTGACGTGTCTTCTGTTTACAAAAATACCACTTTGCGTCCTAGTTATTGCTTTACATCCGTTTTTGGAAAAAATAAAATCGAAAGAAATTTATTTCATCAACGAATTTTTTCTTCATTGCAATCAAATGAAGATAAAAAGGAATGCAGCAACAATCAAGTGCAAAAGCCGACTTCAGAAAAAATTGTAAATTTTGTTTTGACTTTGATGTTGTGTATTGTACTTATTCCATGGTTGTACGTTTTTTTTATTTTTATGATGTGGTTTGTAATTTTGATTATTGTATTGTTAATAAATTTACCTTTTTATTAAACACAAGTATAAACAATTCTAACATATTTTGACACTCCTGGATATAAATCAGGGCCAAAAGTTGACTCATTTAACGGAACATTCGCGTTATTTTTTCCATCACAAATAGCTTTAACAGCATCTAAAGCACCAGGTGGAGATTTTGCCGGAGTAAATATAGTTGGATCAGGATAACCACCTTGAGACAATTGACATGTAATAGCAGAATCTCTTCCATAAAAAACGTCAACAACTTTAATTGTTTTTCCGAGAGGACATTTTAAATTTGCAACAGTACTTCCATCTGAAGCAACACATTTTGTAATTGTTGCGTAAATTGGGCACGATGGACAAGATTGTGAAGAAGAAGATGGTAATTCTGAATGATGTACGTCTATTGCAGAAAAAGAAGTTGATGATAAATAAACATATGCTAATGCTGCAACAACAATTCCAAATAATGCTGATTTACTAATTGGTTGAAAAGATGAAGTTACAAGAGCTGCACCAATACCAAAAAATGCGCTTTGATGTTCAATTGGATGGTCTTTAAATGTTTTATTTTTAAAATGTTCAATAAAATTCATTTAAATAAATTTTTAATTATTATGTGTTTTAATATTAAATAATATATTAAAAAATAATTGATTAATCACAAAATATGAGTAAACAATTAATTCCATACAATTCGTCGTTTGTTGGAAATGGAGCAATTAGTCCTAATAACAGCACAACAACTCCTCTTGGTTCAAGTGCAACATATACAGGAAACTGGGAAGAAGTGTTAAATTATGCTTCAATTACAATTATTGCAAATTCTGATCAAACAATGACTCTTTACGCAGATTTTTCAATTGATGGAATTACAACTGATAGAGCTATTCAACTTTCAGATGGTTTAAATGGTAGTGCTGGAATTCATTCTCTTACTCCTGTTGCAAAATTTTTACGAATTAGAATAGTAAATTCAACTATAGCACAAACAAGTTTAAGAGTGCAAACAATTTTAAACAGAGCAGGAAAAATATCGTTTCCAACAGCACGTATTAGTCAAACCATAAATAATTATACTGATGTACTAAATTCAAGAAGTGTATTGTTTGGATCAAATTTAAACGGAAGAACGTTTAATAACGTAAATGTTTCTGAAAATAATCATCTTGAAGTTGAAATCCACGGACCTTTGTCAGCATACGGAGAAGTTTCAACTGTATCACCTGTACCACAAGTTCAAATTAGCGGTATTTATGGCTTGTTAAGTACAGACGTTGAAACATTTACTGGGACAAACGGATCAGTATCAGTAACATCATCTGGTCTTATGCAATGTATAACTGGAACAAGTGTTGGTGGATATGGTGTAATTAGATCTAAACGATTTGTTCAATACAAACCAGGACAAGGAATTAAAGTGAGATTTACTGCAATGTTTACAACTGGAGTTGCTCTGTCTATGCAAATGGCTGGAGCGTTTTCTGTAATTGATGGAATTTGGTTTGGATATTTAGGAAGTGCATTTGGAATATTAAAAAGAACTTCTGGAACTTGCACAATTCAAAGACTTACAGTTTCTGCTGGAACTGGAGGATCACCTGAAACAATTACAATTACACTTAACACAGTTGCATTTACAGTTGCAGTTATTGCAAATCAAAGTACTACCGCAACTGCGGAATTAATAGCTGAAAGAGTCGGAGGATATACAGGATGGTCTTCAACTGTATCACCAACTAGTAATGG
>JACCDN010313568.1_pt1 | contig 10865 bp, 9 predicted proteins | sample 7441691 | NCBI WGS metagenome assembly JACCDN01 (sample SAMN15323439, study PRJNA562643) | freshwater metagenome | isolation source: river surface water | place: USA:Blue River Watershed | collected 2017-08-16
AAGTTATGCGCACTCGCGTTCTGAAGGAAGGTATCCGTATTGACGGAAGAGGCCTGAAGGACATTCGTGTAATTGACTCTGAGGTTGCTGTAATTCCAAGAACCCACGGCTCGGCTATCTTCCAGCGAGGGGAAACTCAGATTCTCGGTGTTACCACTTTGAACATGCTGAAGATGGAGCAGCAGATCGATGCGCTGACCCCAGTCACGACCAAGCGCTACATGCACCACTACAACTTCCCGCCTTACTCAACTGGTGAAACCGGCCGAGTTGGCTCACCGAAGCGTCGCGAGATTGGTCACGGAGCGCTGGCAGAGCGTGCGCTGGTGCCTGTTCTACCAACCAGAAACGAATTCCCATACGCAATTCGTCAGGTATCTGAGGCACTTGGCTCTAACGGTTCAACATCGATGGGATCTGTTTGTGCCAGCACTCTTAGCTTGCTCAACGCTGGTGTTCCACTGAGAGCTCCGGTAGCAGGTATTGCGATGGGTCTGATCTCAGACACCGTTGACGGCAAGACTCAGTACGCAGCTTTGACCGACATCCTTGGTGCGGAAGATGCACTGGGAGATATGGACTTCAAGGTTGCTGGAACCAAGGAATTCGTTACCGCGATTCAGCTAGACACCAAACTTGATGGAATTCCATCAGCCGAGTTGGCAAAGGCTCTAACCCAAGCCAAAGAAGCGCGTTTGTTCATCTTGGATGTGATGACTGAGGCGATTGATGCTCCTGATGAGCTATCTCAATACGCTCCAAGAATCATTTCTGTGAAGATTCCAGTGGACAAGATCGGCGAGGTCATTGGTCCAAAGGGCAAGATGATCAACCAGATTCAGGAAGACACTGGAGCTGAAATCAGCATTGAAGATGACGGAACTGTATTTATTGGTGCAACCAATGGTCCAGCCGCCGAGGCAGCCAAGGCAGCAATCAATGCAATTGCCAACCCGCACGTTCCAGAAATTGGAGAGCGCTTCCTGGGTACCGTGGTGAAACTAGCAACCTTTGGTGCGTTTGTGTCACTACTTCCAGGCAAGGACGGCCTACTTCACGTTTCCGAACTGAAGAAGATTTCCGGCGGTAAGCGAGTTGAGAACGTTGAAGACGTGCTCGAGGTTGGTCAGAAGATTTTGGTTGAGATTGCCAAGATTGACGACCGCGGCAAGCTATCGCTTGTGCCAGTTGTTGAGGACGAAGCAAAGTCGGAGTAATTCCTTGCTTCTGCCGCTAAAAGCATCAGTTGAGTTCACCGCTGAAGAGGCTACGGTTTCAAAAACCGTCCTCGACAGCGGTGTTCGCATCTTAACTGAGCATGTGCAGGGAGCTCCCTCGGTTGCCATTTCTGCTTCCGTCGGGGTTGGTTCGCGTGATGAATCAAAGCATCATCTCGGCTCAACTCACTTTCTCGAGCATCTACTTTTCAAGGGAACTTCTCGCAGATCAGCGTTAGATATTTCCATTGCTTTCGACTCGGTCGGTGGATCATCCAATGCCGCTACGGCTAAGGAATACACCAGCTACTACGCCAGGGTTCAAAATTCAGCCATCAACCTGGCAACCGATGTCCTGCTTGACATGTTTACCTCCGCCAAGATTGATCAGACTGACTTTGAAACCGAGAAGACAGTAATTCTCGAAGAGTTGGCCATGAATGATGATGATCCTGAGGATGTCGCGCACGAGGCATTCTCAGACGCCCTTATGCCCAATAGTGATTTGGGCAGACCAATTGGCGGATCCAAAGAGAGCATCTTGGCGGTTACTCGCGAGCAGGTTGTGGATCACTACCGACAGCATTACGCAGCCAATACTTTGATTGTCGCGGCTGCTGGTGGCGTGGAGCACGCCCACCTTGTCGAATTAGTTCAAAATCAGCTGGAGTTAGTTGGATGGAACAATCCGCAGGATCCAATTGCAAGAAGAGCACAAGAGTTTAGGAAACCCACCGCGCCGGAGCGCTTTCGACTGATTGAAAAAGATACTCAGCAGTCACATCTGATTCTCGGCTTTCAAAGCCCACACTCGATGGATGATGATCGCTATGCACTGGCTATCTTCAACACGATTCTTGGCGGCGGCATGTCATCAAGGCTCTATCAAGAAATTAGAGAAAAACGGGGACTGGCCTATTCCACCTATTCATACCAACACGGCTATTCAGATAGTGGCTTTTTCGGTCTCTATGCCGGCTGCAATTCAGAAAATGCCGAGGCGGTAATCAAGCTGATGCGTGAGCAGCTGGAGGACATAGCCAGCCATGGAGTGAGCGATGACGAATTCACGCTTGCAATCGGCAACATTACTGGTTCACTAGCCCTTCGTTTTGAGGCGAGCATGGCACGAATGAATCGGTTGGTCGGGGTTGAGTTGGGATCGGGCGAGTACCTAGCCGTTTCAGAAGTATTGGATAAATTTCAGGCTCAGACCAAGGCGGATGTTTTGAGAGTGGCAAACCGGATAGCGAGTGCGCCAGGCTCACTTGTCGCTGTTGGCCAAAATCTTTCATCGCTCGAGAAACTTGCTTGATAGGTTTAGCCCATGATTTCTGTTGCAATCGTTGGAGCCACGGGTCGAATGGGGCAGCTCACCAAAGAGCTGGTTGATAGCGATCCAAACCTGAAACTACATGCAGCGCTTGATTCCAAATCAGACAAGTCGATGATGCTTGGAGCCGATGTCGTCGTCGACTTTACTAACCCCAAAATCAGTGAGCAGATTGTAGATTTCGCAGTTTCCAATGGACTGAAGATTTTGGTGGGCAGCTCAGGCTGGTCCGAGGTAAAGCTTGCAGTTGTTGAAAAGAAACTTTCGGGCACTTCCTCTGCCGTGGTGGTTGTTCCTAACTTTTCAATTGGCTCCATGCTCGCTCAGCGATTTGCGGCTCAAGCGGCCAAGCATTTCCATGAGGCAGAAATAATCGAAACTCACCATGCCGGCAAGAAGGATTCCCCATCCGGCACTGCAATTAGAACGGCCGAAGTAATCGGCAAGAGTCGAACTCAACCGAACCTTGTCACCGATGCTGCACAACCCGCTCGTGGGCAATCAATTGCTGGGGTTCCAATTCACTCTGTACGTCTACCAGGGCTGTCGGCGAGGCAAGAGACAGTGTTTGGCGCAGATAGCGAACAGCTTTCAATTGTTCACGACGTTAGTTCGCACAGAGCCTATTCACTTGGCATTCTTCGTTCGATCGAATTCACCGCCAATGCCACTGGCTTGACCATTGGACTAGAGAAGGTCCTTGCATAGGTGGTAACAAAAATTTGGCTAGTCGCCATGGTTTTGATCACTTTGGTTTATGCGTTTCTCCTCTTTGAAAGAGGCTTAGTTCTGCTGACCGATCCGCAGCCAATTGCTGTGGCACTTGGCATTGCGATTTTGTTTTTTCCATTGGCAGCGATTGCCAGCATCTACGTTGAAATTAGGTTTGGTCTGAGACTGGCTAAGCTCGGCAAACTTCTAGAGGACAGCGGTATCCCGCTACCTGAGTATCAGCTTCGCCCTAGCGGCCGAGCCACAAAGGACAGCGGGGATGAGGTTTTTGCATCAATTCGCGAACGAATTGAGAAAGACGAGACCAATTACCTACTGTGGTTTCTGCTCGCCGATGCCTATGACAAATTAGGCGATCGTCGAAGGGCTAGAGCAGCTGCTCGAAAGTCAATATCACTTGCTAAAGAGGCCAAAGCGCTTTAGCAGCAGATACATCTGGCAACCCAAGCAGAAATTGAAAAAAGCATTCAGGAATGCCGCGATAAAAATAAACGCCAGCGCAACCGCTACTACCACCTGAGAGCCGATCAGCAACCCAACAGCGGCTGAGACGGCAAAGAACAGTCCAACCTGCTGCGCAAACCGAGGGGGACGAGCATCCTCCAGCTCTTGAGGCTCGCCAATTCTTGGTCGAATGAGTCCAAATAGGAATTTGTAGGGGTGAGAAGCTGGGAAGAATACGCTCCAGACAAACAGCACTAACAGAGCTATTGCACTGACGAGCGTTACCTGTCCATATGACGTGAAGGCATCAGCAAATCCAATTAGTGCAATCACTGATGTTATGGCTGCACCAAACCGAGGTGCCCTGGGGTCAATCATGGCGCTCATTTCACTCCTAGCTTTTCTAGCTCTTGGTTTAGTTTGTTGAGGTTTGGAATCCCGCCAACTCGATAGACCAGCTCGCCCTCGCTGTTGAGTAGGAATACCGTTGGGGTTTGATTTATGCCAAATCTTGCTGCCACGTTCAGGCGATCCGTGATGTCGACTTCTAAATGCGCTAGCCCGCCGTGACGATGTTCCAGTTGGGCCAGTTGGCGTCTCACGCCGGGGCACTGCCCGCAGAACTGGGTCGAGAACTGAATTAGCGTGGCTTGCTTGCCAAGTTCGGTGGAGAGGACTCCACTCTTGGTGGCACGCAGGCGTCTGAGGTCAATCAGCTGCCTTCTTCTTACTCGGTGACCGCGTCCCCTGAGGAGTCGGTAAGAAATCCCAACCAGGGAGGCGGTCGCGACAAGCGCTAGCACTGGCAAGAGAGATTCCACCGCCCTAGGTTAGGTCATCAAGCCGGTCTTGCGCGGAGTGTTACGGCTTTTTACTAGCCCCTGACCCCCTAGGCTTTTCGCGATGAGCGAGATTGAATTCCGAAGCGATGTAACCGTTGAGCTGGTGCGCCACAGCGCCAGAGATGCCGACGTCCTGTTTGCTGCCAGAGTTTCCACTCAAGGCGAGCAGACTCTTGATTCTGCCAAGCTAACGGATGCAGAGGCCGAGAAAAAAGACAAGGGCCTAATCAACTACCTGATGCGCGATCGTCACGGCTCTCCTTTTGAACACAATTCCCTGACTTTTTATGTGCAGGCTCCAATCTTTGTATTTAGAGAATTCATGCGTCACCGCATCGCAAGCTATAACGAGGAGTCAGGGCGCTACCGCGAATTGCGTCCGGTTTTCTATGTTCCAGGGCAAGATCGAAAACTAATTCAGATTGGTAAACCGGGTCACTATGAATTTGTTGATGGATCGGCTGAGCAGTTTGCTTTAGTTCAGCAGGAGACCATGGCGGTCACTCGCGCAGCCTACGAGGCTTATCAAAGAATGCTTGAGGCCGGGGTTGCTAGGGAAGTGGCAAGAATTGTCCTGCCGCTAAACATTTACTCCAGCATGTACGTCACCATGAATGCCCGTTCACTAATGAACTTCTTGTCTCTAAGGACCAAGCGAGAGGGGACTCATTTCCCTTCCTTCCCTCAGCGGGAGATTGAGATGGTGGCGGAAAAGATGGAAGATTTCTGGGCGGAGCTGATGCCACTGAGCTATCAGGCATTCAATGAAAATGGCCGAGTAGCCCCATAGTTTCCAACTCGCTAGGCTAAACCAATGGTTTCTCAGCAAAAAGACATCTTCGGCCAGGTACTGGTTGCGCTAGTTACGCCCATGACCGCCGATGGTGAAGTTGACTGGGCCGCCACAGAAAAACACATCGACTACGTAATTTCAAATGGAGCTGATGGAGTGGTTGTTACCGGAACCACCGGAGAAACTTCGACTCTGACAGATGCGGAGAAAATCAAATTAGTTGAAGTTGGAAAGAGTGTTTCATCGGGTAGGGCCAAGATAATCACCGGTGGTGGTTCAAACGAAACAGCCCACGCAATCCAGCTTTATAAGGCAAGTGAAAAAGCTGGCGCTGATGGCGTGATGGTAGTCACGCCTTATTACAACAAACCCACTCAAGCTGGCATTCTTACTCACTTCAGATTTATTGCCGATGCCACAGATCTTCCAGTAATTCTTTATGACATTCCAGGCCGCACTGGAGTTGCAATCTCCTATGAGACTTTTCATCGAGCAGCTAAACACCCAAATATCGTTGCCATTAAAGATGCCAAGGGTGACCTAGCGCAGGTTTCAAGATTGATGCTTGAAACAGGATTGATGTATTTCTCAGGCGATGACTCCAATGTCTTGCCACACATTTCTATTGGGGCAACGGGTCTAATTGGAGTAACGGCGAACATTGCTCCACATGCCTATCGGGAAATGGTAGACGCCACCAACAGAAATGATTTTCACTCTGCGCTCAAGGTCCACAATGCACTTGAGCCACTGCAGCGAGCAATCATGACGCACGTACCGGGAACTGTTGCGGCAAAGTATGTGCTGCACGGCCTTGGTCAAATTAATTCGCCCCGGGTTCGTCTGCCTCTGGTGGGGCCAGAAGATCACGAAGCAGCGCTAATTGAAGGTGGCATTGATCAAGTGGTGGCTGTGCCTGGAATTAGTTTTGATAACTTCCGCCCTGACCGCAATGCGGCTGCTGGCGGTGCGCTGCCTAAGGTAGCGGGAACTACTCGCTAGTGAACACACCAGCACCACTTTCCAAAGACACCCTGCGTGTCATTCCACTCGGCGGCGTTGGTGAAATTGGAAGAAACTGCACCACATTTGAAATCAATGGACAAATCCTGATTGTTGACTGCGGAGTTTTGTTCCCAGAAGAAACTCAGCCCGGTGTGGATTTGATCTTGCCTGATCTCGGTTATCTATCAGACAAGGTCGATCGCATTGCCGGCTTGGTGCTAACCCATGGTCACGAGGATCACATCGGGGGAGTTCCCTACCTTCTGAAGATGCGACCCGACATTCCGGTCTACGGCTCGAAGCTAACAATTGCTTTTGTGCAAGAAAAACTCTCTGAGCACCGCGTAAGCGCACCCATCAACATAGTTAGCGAAGGAATGCGGGTAAAGGTAGGTGAATTTGAGTGTGAGTTTGTTGCCGTCAACCACTCGATTCCGGATTCGCTCGCCGTAATTATTCGCTCAAAAGCCGGTACCGTCTTAGCAACCGGTGATTTCAAAATGGACCAGTTGCCACTGGATGGGCGACTGACAGACCTTCGTGCATTTGCCAAGGTTGGCCAAGAGGGTGTTGATCTCTTCATGGTCGACTCCACTAACGCTGATGTTCCCGGGTTTACTCCACTCGAGCGCGAAATAGGGCCAGTTATTGATTCTGTTATTTCTAAAGCTCGAGGCAAGGTGGTGGTGGCATCATTTGCCTCCCACGTTCACAGGGTGCAGCAGGTGATTGAAGCTGCGATTGCAAATCGGCGCAAAGTTGTCTTTGTTGGCCGAAGCATGGTCAAGAACATGAAAATTGCAGCGGAGCTGGGCTACCTGCAAATCCCTGACGGGGCGGTAGTTGATCTGGCTGAGGCTCAAGACATGCCAGATCACCAGCTGGTCTTTATGTCCACAGGTTCGCAAGGTGAGCCCATGGCAGTACTTTCGAGAATTGCCAACAGTGACCACCAGATTGAGATTGGCGAGCAGGACACCGTTTTGCTCGCAAGCTCGATGATTCCTGGCAATGAAAATGCCGTCTATCGGGTAATTGATGGTCTCACGCGATTAGGTGCAAATGTTGTGCACAAGGGCAATGCCAACGTTCACGTTTCAGGACACTCAGCAGCCGGAGAACTTCTCTACTGCTATAACATCATCAAACCAAAAAACGTCATGCCGATTCACGGCGAGTACCGCCACCTGGTTGCCAATGCACGGCTGGCTCGAAAGACCGGTATTGCTGAGCAAAACATCATCGTCACAGAGGATGGGGGAGTAGTAGATCTACGAGAAGGCAAAGCCGAAGTAGTTGGCAAGATTCGCTGCGACATGCTCTATGTCGATGGCGGTGCGGTTGGAAAAATTACTGAAGAGGATTTGCACGACCGCAGAACTTTAGCAGCGGAAGGGTTTATTTCTATCTTCGCGGTTGTAAATAGAGAAACTGGCAAGTTAGTCGAGGGCCCTGCCATCAAGGCAAGAGCATATGCAGAAGAAGACCATGTTTTTGATGACATCTTGCCAGCAATCGAGCAGGCACTGGCTCAAGCCGCGAGCGATGGAGTGAGAGATAGCCATCAGCTTCAGCAGGTAATACGCAAGACCGTGGGCTCCTGGGTTGCTAAGGCACACAGACGTAAGCCCATGATCATCCCTATTGTTGTCTACTCTTCGCGCCCTGCCTAAGCCGATTTTCCCCATCTACTTGCTATTTTTCTAGCATGGCTGGAAAAACCAAGCCGCCCAAGCGAGCAGGCGGCAGTAAAAAGTCACGCTCGGCAGCGCCTGCTGCAAAGTCAAAGCCAGCCGCCTCAAACAAGTTCTTTGAAGTACTACAGCGCGGTTACATGGCATCTGCCCATGGCCTAGGGCAGCTGGTCCGCTCATTTAGCAAGGAACTTCCCCCCGAGGAGAGGCGAGACGGCGCACCTTTTGCACTTTTTATTCTCAGCGTGCTCGGCGTCATTTTTGCCTGGTTTTTGAGCAATGAAGTTTGGGCAGTCCTACTGCACCAATTCACATTCGGTTTGTTCTTTGGACTGGTGAGCTTTGGCTTGCCAGTGGTTTTGTTTGCCTATTCGATTTATCTGTTCAGGCACCCTTCTTCGGTTAGGGACTCTTCGAGATTTGCGCTTGGTTTTTGGTTCTTCCTTTCCGTTGTTTCTGGGTTTTTCCATGTCTTTTCAAACCTGCCATCACCCAATGATGGGGTGCCAGCCTTGGCTAGGGCGGGAGGTCTTTTCGGTTGGCTAATTGGGGGACCGCTGATTAGTTTGCTGACTATCTGGGGAGCGGTGCCGGCACTGGTATTGCTAGCTCTGGTTTCCCTGCTGGTTATGACCGGAACAACTCCTACCCAAATTGCTCCAAAGCTGCGCGAGCTTTACGCCTACTTGTTTGGCGTGAGCGAAAAGAAAGAAAAGATTCAGCCGGAGAGTAAGTGGTGGCAGCGGGAAAAAGAAGAACCTCAAGCATTTGAAACCCCACTTGAAATTGTGGTCGAGCCAGAACCTGAAGAGCTGCCAGAAATTGAACTCGAAGAGGCAATTGAAAATGATGAGCCCGCGATTGATTTCTTGCGTGGCGAAGAGGGACTAACCGAACCGATTGACATTCCAGCCCCCAGAGAGCGAAAGCCCTACGTTCTTCCAGGGCTAGGACTATTGGCAGCAGGCACGCCAGCTAAGGCGGTAAGTTCTGTAAACAATCAAGTAGCGGCTGCGATCGATGCCGTCTTCAAAGAGTTCGATGTTGATGCCAAGGTCTCAGGATTCCAACGTGGTCCAACCGTGACTCGTTACGAGGTGGAGCTGGCACCGGGTGTAAAGGTCGAGGCCGTCACCAGGTTGACCAACAACATTTCTTACGCGGTTGCCTCGAACGAGGTAAGAATTCTTTCGCCAATTCCAGGTAAGAGCGCCATTGGAATTGAGATTCCTAACACTGATCGAGAGACAGTCACACTTGGCGATGTTTTAAGAAGCAAGAATGCACAGGGAGCCAACCATCCGCTGACCATTGGTGTTGGCAAGGATGTTGAGGGTGGTTACCTGGTTGCCAACATCGCAAAGATGCCGCACTTGTTGGTCGCGGGTGCAACTGGCGCTGGTAAATCAAGCTTTGTGAATTCGATGATTGCTTCGATTCTGATGCGAGCAACTCCTGCCGAAGTTCGCATGGTTCTAATCGACCCGAAGCGAGTCGAGCTGGCTGCATATCAGGGTGTCCCGCACCTGGTAACACCGATCATTACAAATCCAAAGAAGGCCGCCGAGGCACTGCAGTGGGTGGTGCGCGAGATGGACTCCCGCTATGACGATTTAGCTTCCTTTGGCTTCAAGCACATTGATGATTTCAATCGAGCTGTAGTGGCCGGGGAAATTAAACCACCGGCTGGCTCGCAGCGAGAATTGATGCCGTATCCGTATTTGCTGGTGGTGGTTGATGAGCTGGCGGATCTGATGATTGTCGCTCCACGCGATGTCGAGGATGCCATTGTTCGCATTACCCAGCTAGCTAGAGCCAGTGGTATTCACCTGGTTTTGGCTACCCAGCGCCCTTCGGTTGATGTTGTAACAGGGCTTATCAAAGCAAACGTTCCTTCCAGACTTGCTTTCTCAGTTTCGTCTGTGACGGACTCCAGGGTGATCTTGGATGGGCCTGGTGCTGAGAAGTTAGTGGGTCAAGGTGATGCACTGTTTGCACCAATGGGCACCAACAAGCCAATTCGCGTGCAGGGTGCCTGGGTGAGTGAACCAGAACTACAAAAACTGGTCAGCCACGTCAAGAACCAGATGGATCCGGAATATCGAAGCGATGTAAATCAAGTTGCTCAGTCTCGAATGGTGGACAGTGAGATTGGAGATGACCTTGATGTACTGCTGGCCGCTTGTGATCTGGTAGTGAACTCACAGTTTGGCTCCACTTCAATGCTGCAAAGAAAACTTCGCGTGGGCTTTGCCAAGGCTGGCCGACTGATGGACCTGCTGGAATCTCGTGGCATTGTTGGCCCATCGGAAGGCTCCAAGGCGCGTGAGGTGCTGATTAGGCCGGAAGACATGCACAAGGCCCTGGCTCGAATCACTGGCCAATCTCCAGTTGCGGGGGATGCGGTTGCGGGGGAGGATAGCCCTGATGAAGACGCCTGGCAGCTCACTGGCCGAAAAGATGACTTCTAGAAGTTTTCTTTACCGCCAAACTCCGAACCTGATTACCTCTGCCCGACTGGCACTCGTGCCAGTGGTGCTGTTTATGCTGCTGGAGTTTTGGTCAGATCCTTGGCTGAGATTCGTTGCCATGTTGATTTTGATTCTGGCGGCCTCGACCGATGGTCTGGATGGAGCAATTGCCAGAAGGCGCGGTCTCATTACAAATCTTGGAAAGATTTTGGATCCAATTGCCGATAAAGCGCTGCTGAGCGGTTCACTTATAGTTTTATCAATTCTTGGTGCTGTGCCGTGGGCTGCAACGGCAATTATTTTGGTTCGTGAGCTTGGCATTACCGTTTATCGT
>JACCDN010496609.1_pt1 | contig 10864 bp, 13 predicted proteins | sample 7441691 | NCBI WGS metagenome assembly JACCDN01 (sample SAMN15323439, study PRJNA562643) | freshwater metagenome | isolation source: river surface water | place: USA:Blue River Watershed | collected 2017-08-16
TGCCATTCCAATTGCTCTTTCCACCCCACTTTGTTGTACACAATCAATGCACTCGAAAACCCGCTCGGCAAACCTCGACGGTAAAGCGCTGGCTGTGTTTTCATCGAGTCTAAGTACTTTGCCTGCGATTCCTCGCTGAGCCCCTCACCCTTCGCAATGCGCGTGAGTATCGTCGCAGTATCTTTTGCGGTCGTCTTCAACCCCACCATATCAGTGTGCTCAATGCCATACGTTTTTAGCTGGTCTTGTATCGTTTGTTTTCCAAGCTCATTCCACCATTTTTCACCGCAAGGACTGTTCGATTCACGAATCATCAAATCAACACATTCAGATCTCGTACTACCGTTCAAATAACCTTCGTTGCCATCATATGAACCAGCATCAAGAGCGCGATAAGCCTCATAAGCTACAAAAAGCTTATAGAGGCTTGCCGTAAAATACGATGCATCTTGGTTCACCGATGCAAGCACGGAGCCGTCATCACCCGCCAAAACAATACTCGCTTTTTCGTCAGCAGTAAGCGAGCCATACCAAGTGTCTACGGCTGTTTGAAGTTTTTCGTTATCAAATGTGGGCTTCTGGGCTTCAACAGTTGGTACAGAAATATCGGCAGAGTTATTATCAGGGTCGTCGGTAGATTGCGTGTTTTGCATTTCTGATGCACCGGTATTTTTGCCCGTGTTGGCAGTTAATTGGTATATAACGAAAGCAATAATTGCTACACATATACACACACTAAGAACAGCAACCACTGTTAGTTTTTGGCGTCTCATACCCCTCTAGATTACCACGACGCAATCTAAATTAAGAGCGTATTGGCTGTGCAAACTTACTGATTCTTCGCCTCTGGTTCACGAGTGAATACGGTCGCCACTCCACCCCTGCTGGTCGTGTATCTTCGAGCATATGTTCAAGCTGGCGGGCACGGGTAATTTGATCTTGGATATACCCACACAAAACACGAAGCCGTTTATCTGCAAATGAACGAAACAGGAGTGACTTACCAGAAGTTTGCAAGAATACGGTCGCATCAAGCAATCTTCCCGCAAATCGAACATCGGTAATCATCTCGTAACGTACATCTTCTAAATTTAAGAAAAATGGTCGTTTATCTATGAGCAATAGGCGATTACTGGTCGCTACGAGTAGCGCACTACCCCCTTGATAATATCCGTATATACAGTGCTGAATGTGCTCTTGCTCATTAAGTACAAGCGCAAGTTCCCGCACCTCCGCATTACCAAACACTCGAAACTGGAGATTGAGCGCACGCAACTGCCTCATTACCTCATTAATATGTACCATAGCTCACCTCCTTATTGTTTGCTACACCACTATTACACTCCAAAATCACGAAATTTACTGTGAATATGAACACTAAAAAGCTGTGAACTATGTCACACTTGCTATTTTTGTGTGATATTGAAACAATATTGCTATGACCGTCACACACAAACGAGAACTCTTAGATTCATTTTTTAGAGCCCACTCCCGTACTCAATATAAGAAAGGTGAGGTAATCGTACGACCCGAAGAAGAACCGGGTGGCATTTATCTGATTGAATGGGGATTTGTAAAAGCCTATATCATTACTAAATATGGTGAAGAAAACCTTCTCTTAGTGCGTGGCGCTGGGAGTGTCTTTCCGCTTATCTGGACTTTTACAGGAGATCACCGGCAGGTGACCTACGAGGCAATGGAGACCACGTCTATTTGGCGAGTTCCACGAAAAGATTATCTCGACTTCTTAGATCGCAACCCCGATGTTCTCCCGGTAATTTTGGATATGGCAGTTGAAGCATACCGCTTACATTCTGAACGGGTTATTACGCTGAGCTACCGCACTGCTCGCGAGCGGATCATCTCATTCATGCTTACTCACGCGAAACGGTTCGGCATCCAAAACAAAGACGGTACCATGACCATTCACGCACCTTTCCGCCAGTCAGATATCGCCAGCTCGGTGAATGCCACGCGCGAAACCACCAGCCGTGAAATAAATGCCCTCCGCAAAAAAGGCTACATCGACATTGTCGAACACAAGCTGATTATTAAAGACATGAAGACCCTCCGCTCAATACTTTGACCCTATGAGATGGGGAACATCCCCCTCTCATCGTGCGGGGTCGCGAAGTAAATTCGCCGACTCCGACTGCTCACCCCTAAGCTACGCGCAATTTATAAAATCGTTCGACGTTTCCTTTGGTACCAGCAACTTGACTGTCGGCTTTGTCCAAAATAACGAAGCCATGCGACAAAAGCCATGATTCAAAGTCTTTTAAGATTTGTCTGCGGATTGCGCTATTCTTGATAACACCTTTGTTGACCTGCTCTTTCCCTGCCTCGAACTGTGGCTTGCACATCATGATAAATATCGTCTGTTTTTGGGATAAACGCTTGGCGGCTGGCAAAATCTGAGTAAGCGAGATGAATGATACATCTGCAACTATCAGATTAAAACGCTCACCCGTCTTAAAATCCCGAACATCTGTTTTTTCATAAAGTTCTACGCGGGAATCTGCGCGCAAAACTGGGTGTAGTTGATCAGTCCCGACATCGACCGCCACTACTTTTCGAGCACCGTGTTGCAGTGCATAATCTGTAAAACCGCCAGTACTACTGCCAATATCCAGCACAGTCGTACCTCGGAAATCAAGTTGAAACGCTTCGGCAATTGAGGCGAGCTTTAGCGCTGCTCGCGATACATATTGTTCACTTTTAATACTAATCTTGTCACTTTCGGTTACTAACTGCCCTGGCTTTGTAACAGCCTTGCCATTCACCCGCACCGAGCCAAGCTTAATATAGCTTTCAGCCTGCGACCGGCTCAAAACAAGTTTCCTAGCAACGAGTTCCTTATCAAGTCTTTGTATCATAATGTATCCAGAAATTCATTTGTTGGGGTTCGTAACAGTCTGCCGAAATCATTATGCTCTAAATAACTGAACATCACCACCCAAACACCAAGACAATATCCTTCGACGTCACGCTTAAACCATTTATCTAGCACGAGACGGTTTTTATCTTTTTCTCCCGCAACTTCGTCATATTCTGCCTCATCTTGCGCATCCGTTATATACTCGCAATACTTCCAGCGCCAGTAATTCGTCTCTCTGACTACTGCATCTGCTAGTTGGGACACATCCGAAGATCCTAACAGCTCTCCTACATGTGCTTCACCGAGCATTGCCAGTCCTTCTGTTACAAGTCTTTCTCGAGGAGAGAAGTCAAAAGGTACGTTTCTCATCCTCTCCATATGCGTAAGCTCATGCGCCATTGCGCGTACGTTATTTATATGTCCAAACTCATGTCTGCTTTGAGCAACATTTTCTCTGTTGAGAAAAAAAGAAAATGTATCGTAACTATGAGCCGTACCAAGACTGTGAGACCCAACCGGTATCCTTCTCACATACATTTTTTTATTACCCGTCACTTCAAAACAGGTCTCTGCTAACCCTTCGACTGCAGTTGCATACGCGTATTCTAATCTTGGCTGCATATCCTTAATATGCCCATCCCGCCAACCGAGCTCACCATTCCACCAGATTAGTTCTGCCTGCGAAACCTGTTCAGACATATCACTAATTACTTCTTCCGTTCGCGGTATTCCCACGTGTCAGTATCGACAGAGATTACATCGCCCGTCTTGATAAATGCAGGCACTTTTACGGTTATACCCGTCTCGAGAGTCGCATCTTTGAGCACGCTACTGGTGGTATCGCCCTTCACCACATCTTCAGAATACGTCACTTCGAGGTAGACATTCTTCGGTAGCTCAACGCTCACGGTTGTGCCATCAAGTTTCATTGCCTTCACGGTGTCGCCTTCTTTCAAGAATCCTGCCTGCTCGCCGATGACATCAGCATTCAGCTCAATCTGCTCGTAGCTCTCGTTGTCCATGAAGTAGAACTTCGAGCCGTCATTGTATAAATATTGAACATTCGCGTATGCCAAGTCGACACTATCGAGTTGTTCATTGCCTTTGAACGTCTTTTGCAATACTTTGCCGTCGAGCAAACTTTTTATCGTGACATTCACAATCGATCCACCACGGCCAACCACTTTCTGTGAATATTCAGTGACGCGGTATGGGTGCCCTTCAAAGCTGAAGACTGCCCCTTTTCTTAAATCAGTTACACCTAATGCCATAGACTCTCCTTAAATTCTTATTATTCATGAGTGTAGTCAGTATCTGTTTTAGAACGTAGACTCTCATCGATAGCCATTAATTTTTGTTCTAGTGATCGATAGAACTCTATGCTTAGGGCATCTTTATGATGAAGTAAAAAAAGATCTTCAAGCGCTGCTTGTACTTCATTTATGGCACTCTTCAGTGACAAAAATTGTTCAGCAGCATTAAACGCAACATCTTCATCGCTCACGAATTGCTTCACATTACCCAAGTGGTTGTGGAATGATGCGATTGTACGATCCGGAAACTCTTGAAAAGTTCCATCGCGCAACTGAAGCTGGTCGATGCCCGAAACATAATAGATAAGCTGGTTGACTAATGCCAAAGTCAGCTGGTCGTCCATCATGACGTCGAACCTATCTCGCTACAGACCGTCTTGATACCACTTGCCAGTTCTTCGAGCGAATCGTATTCAAATGAACAATCCGTCATTTTATGAATGTAAGTATTGGTAACATTTCGACGTTTCGCAACAATGAACGGGATGTCTTTTGCTATACAGTAGCCTACTTCCATTATCTGTCCGTCGCTTTTTTCTTCTCCGTCTAACAATACAAATAGCCCGCCTAACTCTTCGATCTTCTTGAACGCATGGGCCATAATCTCCTCCGGAGTAAGGTGTTCCTGTTGGAATGATGCTTCATCAAAATAGGTACAATACGTATCAACCCCACCAGAAGAAAATGCATCTCGAACTGCTGGCAACAACTTATCTAAATATGCTGGATCAGCACCGGTATGCCTATATGCAATTAAGTAGCCCACGAGTATCCTTTTTGCGAAATATTTAGTTATTGCTAACAAATGGAAGCAAAGCAAGGTGACGTGCACGCTTGATAGCTTTTGCAAGCTGTCGTTGCTTGCTTTCGGTCAAACCAGTCTTCTTGCGAGTCTCAATTTGTCCGTATTGGTTCACATATCGTTGCAAGGTTTTGAAGTCCTTGTAATCAAAATATGGGATGTCTGTTCGGTGTTTAAAAATCTTAGCCACTTATATTCTCCTTATTTACGCAGCGCTTTTCAGAGTGGTCATTCGCTTTATTCCTGCGACAATTTTACCAGTAGTACGAAATGTACAACTACCTAAAATGTGCTCGGACTAAAGCAAATGACCCTTGGCTGAAAACCCCTGCTTTACTGTTGTTAATTTACTATTTTTCTCGTTTTAAGAAAGGATTCCGGCTGCTCTTTTCCCTTTCGGGCTACAGGTCTGTCATTTCCTTTCTTTACTGTGGTTACTTTCGATAAAATAACCGCTTATCTGTTGTTAATTTATTCTTGACCGATAATGCCTTCTTCACTTGGCGTATGAAGTGCATTTAGGCGTTGCCTTAATGCAGCAACTTGATCTCGGTATATTGAATCATTCTCATACATTTGAGCAAACTTAACGAGACCCCTTCTTGTATAGGCAAGTTGTTGATGCAATGAAAAACCAATTGGCTTGATCGCGCATGTTTCTGATGCAAGCCTACCTATCATACGGATTCGTTCAATCGGATGAAGAAAGCTAGGTAACTCAATCGATTGAGCTTCTTCTACGCTCAAAGGACCATGTACCTCTCCATCGAACTCATCTCTGAGCGGAAGTCTACACACCTGTTCACTAATCCCATCTTGAGAAACTACGAAAGTTTCAGATGGTCGCATAGAACTCAAATTTAGAGTGTTCGAAATTTCACTATTTTCCATAAAATATCCTTAAAAATATTATTGATTTTAAGGAGTTTTGAGCTGTGCAGGTTGGGATGAAAGATGAGCACATTTGACGAAGTCGTACGCACGGTACGACGAGTCAAATTGTCGCAGTCTTTCGCCCAAGATGTACGCTCATAAACTTCTTAAAAAGGAATGTCGTCTAGGTTAATAGGCTCGTCGCCAATATCCTCAACCACTGGCTCGCTCTTCTTAGTGCTCGCTGGTTTGCTAGAACTACTTGAGCTCGAAGAGCTACCCGTAGCACCACTTCCGCCGTCTCTGTCGCCACCAACGAAGTTGAAATCTTCAACGACTACTTCGACTTTGCTACGTTTCTGACCTTCTTGTTCCCATGAACGTTGTTGTAAGCGTCCCGAAACAAGTATGCCACTTCCCTTTTTCATGTACTGATTTACGATTTCAGCTGGTTTGCCCCACACGTTACAGTCGATATAATCTACTGCTTCCTGCGTCTCACCCTGTGCGTTTTTCCAGCTACGGTTTACTGCCAAGCTAAAGCTCGTGACATTCTGACCGCTCGGCGTTGTCCTGAGTTCTGGGTCCCGTGTTAAGTTCCCCATTAAGACCACTTTGTTAAATCCGCGCATATTTTTACCGCTTCGCTATTCGAGGACAACCTGCGGTTTTCCTCGACGCGCGGGACAGTGAAATAAATTCCCTGTTCCGGCTGCTCTTTTCCCTGGAGCTACAGCGAAGACCCTCCTTTCATCGTTATTTTACGTTCTGGTGCCGTTTTACACTTCCATTTTACCACCCGCTTTGTGCGTGGCTTTCGTCTGCCTTCAGAAGAAGACTAAAAGCGAAACGCAGTCCGCCCATCCGCCAGCTGGCGGAGGCGGACGAAGTGGTCTTCTGAGGGAGGCCGACGGAAACGTCACGCCAGACACCCCTCCCCTCTCTACTCTTCGTCAGCTTCCTCGTCGTCGCTCTCAGCGTCGTCAGCCATCTTGCTCAAACGCTTGTCGCGGTTGACCTTCATCGCTTCTGCTTTCGCAATCGCTTTGAGATCAGGCTTGGTAATCAAGAATCGGATCACTTCACTGACAATGTTCAAGCCATTGTTCAATGGGGCGATACCGGCCGTTGGCATTTCAAGCGTATAGAACACATAAACTGCATGTTCGTGTGTTGCAATCTTGTAAGCAAGCTTCCGCTTACCCCAGTTATCTGTTGCTTTAATGCTTCCGCCAGCGTCAGTAACAAGCTTATCTACCTGCTTTTCAGCCTTTTCTAGATCAATTTCTAGGTCAGGATGGTAAAGCACAGCTAGTTCATACTGCTCCATCTAGGGAACTCCTTTCTTTGGTCTTCGGATTGCAAACTAAGATTTACAATCAGAAATTAGTTTTTAGTATCAAAATTATATCACGAAAGGTGTTATTGAGCAACTAGACCGCTGAGAATCCTTCAAATACACCCGGTTTTAGCTGTTGAGCAAAGATCTCGTAAGAATTTGGCTTTTCTATAGTGCTAATGCCGACAACAAAAGGAAGTGCTACAAATTCATGCACACTTGGCGGCGGCAAGTCGGGGCGCTCAAGTGATCCGTGCCAAATTAGTGTCAGCGAACCATCCCCAATCTTAGAAGTGGTAAGTGGCTCTCCCCTTTCAAAGTATTTTTTACCAAGCGCAAAACGAACGCGCTGCTCATCGCTATGCAATTTTGTAAGCCCATCAGTGCGTTTGACATAATTCTGCCAAATATCTTCAGGGAGAAAGCCCGCGCGGACGGTACCTACCCTTCCGTTGTTCTGATGAATCGTCCATGGTGAAAAATGATTAGCGTAGGCATCAAAATGAGGACCAATACCCCGATCTGCTGATTCTTTTTTATGCCGGTTATAGCCTTCTTCGCCAAAAACCGCATGCCCAATTGCTCTGATCGTTGTGTCCTCTTGACGTTTTAAAATATAAATCGGATGTTCTGGTCCGTTTTCAACCACACTTCTAATCTCAGCTAGGCTACGTAAGACTGGAGCAGCAATCCGCTCTCTTGATTGCTCTCTCATCCGAATCGCTTCTGATTCCCTCATTTCTTGCTCGTACGCACTCTGCATACGTAGCTCACGTAATTGTCGGCCTCTGCCATCTGCCCGCTGTGGCATATCAAACCTAGTTCTCCCCCTTGGTCCGTATCTCATCTCAAAAACTCCTTCAATATGTTTGTTATATTAAACGAAATTTGCCAATTAACAAAATTAATTGAAAATCATGATGAACAGCGTGCGACAACAAACATTCCAAATGTAAAGAATATTACCGTCACAATTAAATGTACCAATGCCACACTCACCCAGAGCGTCATTTCTTTCTTGGTAAGCGTTGAACGAACTATCTGTTTTGCGATAAATCCTGAAAATAAGAGCGACACGGTTACCAGCCCAGCAAATACTACAAAACGATTATCATGAAGAAACGAGACAATGCTTGTCTGGCAAGCTTCTGGACTTAGGTTCAAAGCTCATCCAACGCCGCGTCTTCTTCAGCTGCGACTCCCGTCTTACCACTCCCGCCAAACACTTCGTCCATGCTGGAAATAAGCACATCACGGGGCTTGCTTCCATCTGCAGAACTGACAATACCTTGCTCTTCCATCATATCGATAAGCCGTGAAGCGCGACCGTAGCCAATGCGCAGACGTCTTTGCAGAAGTGAGGTGCTTGCTTTGCGGTTTTCTACTACGACGTGCACCGCATCGCGCCACATATCATCATCCCCGCCAGATGGGCTACTATCAGCGACCACGCCTCCCTTCCCAATCTGCACCGGTTGGCTCACCACTTCATCATCATATTGTGGCGGTCGTTGCATACGGAGGAAATCATTAACTTTTATAGTTTCTTCGTCGGTAATAAATGCACCCTGCACACGTTTTGGTTTTGGCATGTCTGATGTACTGAATAGCATGTCACCCATCCCGAGCAGTTTCTCGGCTCCAATACCATCGATAATCGTGCGCGAATCAACTTGGCTCGCCACCGTAAACGCAATACGTGCCGGTACGTTAGCCTTGATAAGACCGGTGATAACATCAACGCTCGGACGCTGTGTCGCGAGTACAAGGTGTATACCCGCAGCACGCGCTTTTTGAGCAATACGTACAATCAATGCTTCTACATCGCGAGCCGCCATCATCATCAGGTCGGCAAGCTCATCAATCACAATGACCACATAAGGCATCGAGTCCTGATCTTTCAGATTGTTATACTCAGCGATATTTCTTTTGTGATGTTCTGCAAAGGTGCGCAAGCGTCTTTCCATCTCTGATACTGCCCATTTGAGCGCGCTAATACACTTTTCTGGCTCAGTGATTACCGGCGTCAGGAGGTGAGGTATGTCGTTATATGGCGTAAGCTCAACCTGCTTTGGATCGACCAAAATAAGTTTCATATCGGCAGGACTGTTGTTATAGAGAAGGCTTGTAAGCAACGTATTAATCATGACCGACTTACCAGAACCAGTTTGACCGGCAATCAGCAAGTGAGGCATTTTATTAAGCGCTGCCACGACCGGTAAACCTGCTATATCACGCCCGATGGCAAACCCGAGGGGCTCAGTGAGTGTCTTCCATGATTTATCGTCTAAGATTCCTGACACGCGTACGGTAGCAGACCTCACATTTGGCACCTCAATACCAACAGCTCGCTTGCCAGGGATAGGGGCTTCAATACGGATGCTTTGTGCGGCTAAATTCAGCGCTAACTCTCGGTCGAGCGCAGAAATTTTACTCAGTTTGATACCGGCAGGTGGCTTTAGCGTAAACTGAGTTACGCGTGGGCCAATATTTGCCCCTTCCATGTCGACATCAATATTGAAATTTTGAAAAGTATCACGAATAATTTCAGCGTTACCGTTCACGTCACCTGCATCAGCTTTGTCTTGCTTCTTTATAAGTAAATCTGTCGTCGGGAATTGCCAGTTTGGGTCACTCGCAACGGTTAATGCCTGGTGATTTTCTTCTGGAGCAAGTTTTGGCGAAACGCTATTTTTCAGAGAAGCACGTTGTGTCGCGTGGTGTTCTACCGGTACACCTTCATTAAGTTGGAACCCATGTGAGTGTTCCTTTAGTTCATTTATATCGGTATCTTCCCCACGCTCAGGTCGTTTGAACGGTACCAAAAAGACGCGGAGCGGAATCTTGAAAGTCCAGCATGTCGCCAAAATAGTCAGAACAAAAAAGATAATGATCGCAAGCAATTTCGCGAAGAAACCAAGCGCGATACCACCTATACCACCACCAATCATTCCGCCTTTTCCATTGATCCATGCAGTCCCGCCATCAGAACCAGCAACTGCCTCTGCAGTGATCGTCTCTAACCAGGTAGCCATCGTGATGAGCAAGGTGCCCATGCTGGCTATCTTCATAAAAGGTACTTTGTGCTCTTCAGTCTTGAACTTATAGAAACCCCAATACCCGAAGGCGATTGGCGAAAGATAAGCGGCACCGCCCAAAGCAGAAAAAACGAGATCAAACATGCCCTTCGGTAAGGCTCCACCCGCCCCGAATCCACCGAGAAGCAAGAAGAAACCAAGCACAAACAGAAGTACCGCAAACACACCACGCAGGAACATGTTCGGTTCTTTTGGAACATCAACGTGCTTTTTGCTTGCTTTCTTGGAGTGCTTTTTCTTTTTAGGCATTAGGATTTTATTTTACACCTTTCAATCGGTGTTATGCTAACGTTGTTATTTTAACATAATCGCTTATGCTTTGTCAACCGATTTCCTCAACATAGTACATACGTATCTTATTCATCTAACTCAGAAAGTCTACCTCTATATTCAGGGTGCAGATATATGGGTTGTCCTAGTTCAGCTAGTTGTGGGGCGAACTGATCGCCAGGCCAAAACCTAGTACCGTAGAATCCAAGTCGTTCCTTTGCGTTCGACTCTGCATCATTCAGACCGGCGACTGTTTCTGGTCTAGCTTCTCGACTCCCGTATCCCGAGACA
>JACCDN010148694.1_pt1 | contig 10863 bp, 9 predicted proteins | sample 7441691 | NCBI WGS metagenome assembly JACCDN01 (sample SAMN15323439, study PRJNA562643) | freshwater metagenome | isolation source: river surface water | place: USA:Blue River Watershed | collected 2017-08-16
ACAGGCCTCACAAATGGTGTCGGAACAGGACCTGCCACTTCTGACTCAACCATTTTTGTTATTTTTGCCACTGTTGATTTTTCTTCAATAACAGCAACTCTGGCAGTTGCATTAACGGCAGATGCAAACTCTAAATCTGTTGATGGTTTTTGCCCTCTTAAACGTTGCACTGCAGCATCCACATCATTCAACATTGCAACAAAATCTTTATTTTTCAAGGCAGTGTCAATAACGACTATTGCCTGCTCTAGTTGTAAGGATAGAGTATTGACAGATAAATCATGATTTAAGCCAGCAACAATCGCAGTTAAAACATCCATAACATGCGCGCCAAAATTAACCCCTGGGAATTCAGCTTGTAATTCTTTTTGCGCTGCCAGCCACGCTTGCATCAATCGATCAGCGAATCTAGTATCACTGTCACGGATGAATTCAAAAAATGCTTCTAAGGTCAACACTTCGCGCAACCGATCTTCTTGAAGTTTAGTATAAAGCGCTAATAAGCGTTGCATGTCCTGCTCACCTAGATCGCGTAAAAAACTTATAATAGCCTGTACTTCTTTTTCAGAGAGGCGTGAATGCTGTCCAAAGGCTCTGTTAGCTTCTTCTTGCGCAAGTGTTTGAGCCATAAAGATCTCCATAGATAAAAACATTTTTAGATCATATGATTATACCAGCTCAAAAAAATATTTCAATAAAAATAAAAATATAATTAAAATTATTATTCATCAATACTAGGGCACGAACATACCAATTGCCGATCGCCAAAGACATCATCAATACGGTTGACTGACGGCCAATATTTTTGAACTTTCGTATGTTTTGATGGATAACATCCAATTTCGATTGAATAAGGCTTATTCCAATCACGTACATCCATTTCAGTATGTGGTGCATGTTTTAAAGGATTATTGAGTTTATCCCATTGGCCAGATTTCACTTTTTGAATTTCACCGTGAATAGAGATCATTGCCTCAATAAAACGATCTAATTCGCCTTTATCTTCGCTTTCAGTAGGTTCTACCATTAAAGTACCAGCTACAGGAAAAGACATTGTAGGAGCATGAAAACCATAATCCATCAAACGTTTGGCAATATCAACTTCACTAATCCCCGTTTCTGCCTTTAAGGGACGCAAATCAAAAATACATTCATGGGCAATAAAACCAGACTCACCTTTGTATAAAACAGGAAAATACGAATCTAGTTTTTTAGCAATATAATTGGCATTGAGTAATGCATACTCAGTTGCAATTTTTAAACCTTGATTGCCAAGCATGGTAATATACATCCAAGAAATTACCAAAATAGATGCGCTCCCGCAGGGAGCTGCGGCAACAGCCCACTCTTTGCCTGGCAAGAAAGCTTCCAAATGTTTTGCTACTCCAATAGGTCCCATTCCCGGACCGCCGCCACCATGCGGAATAGCAAAGGTTTTATGGAGGTTCATGTGCATTACATCTGCCCCTAATTCAGCAGGCTTCACAAAACCCACCAAGGCATTGAAATTAGCTCCATCCATATATACCTGACCACCGTGATCATGTACAATCTTAGTAATATCACAAATTGCCCCTTCATAAACCCCATGAGTTGAAGGATAGGTAATCATCAACGCCGCTAAACTCTCTGCATGTTCTTTGGCTTTAGCTTCTAAATCGGCAACCTCAACATTGCCTTTATCATCACAGTTAACCACCACTACCTGCATACCCATCATTTGCGCGGTTGCAGGATTGGTACCATGTGCAGAGCGAGGAATTAAACAAATATTACGATGTGATTGTCCTATAGACGCCTGATAACGACGAATCGCAAGTAAGCCTGCATACTCTCCCTGCGCACCGGAATTAGGTTGCATGGAAATAGCATCAAAACCAGTCAGCATTTTCAATTTATCGATTAAGTCTTGAATCATCCATTGGTAACCACGTACTTGCCCTTCTGGCGCAAAAGGATGAATCTGTGCAATCAAAGGCCAAGAAACTGGTAACATCTCAGCTGCTGCATTCAATTTCATCGTACAAGACCCCAAGGGAATCATACTTTGTGTCAAAGACAAATCGCGATTTTCCAGCTTCTTTAAATAACGCATCATTTTAGTTTCAGTTTGATAATCATTAAAATGTGGATGCGTTAAAATCACGTCAGTGCGCAAATAACTTGCATATTCTTTTAAATAGGCTGTTTCAGGATAGGCTTTTTGCAACTCATTAAAATCTTTATGCTTACCCGTAAATAAGGCATAGAGTTGCTCAATATCATCAACCTCTATGGTTTCACTAATATTAACTAGGGTTTTCCCTTTAAAATGGCCAAAATTATATTCACGTGATTGTGGTGTTTTGCTTAAAGCCAAAGTATCAAAAATAAAACCTTCTAATTTCAATGCATGTTTTAATACATTGGCGTAATAATGCACGCGATGCGCAATTTTCTTCAAGCCTTCCGCACCATGATACATAGCATACAAAGCCGCCATATTGGCAAGCAGAACTTGTGAAGTACAAATATTAGAATTGGCTTTTTCCCTGCGAATATGTTGCTCACGTGTTTGTAGAGCCATCCTCAGTGCAAACCTACCTCGCGTATCTTTAGAAACACCAATAATGCGCCCAGGCATCATTCGTTTATATTCATCTTTCGTTGCAAAAAAGGCGGCATGTGGGCCACCAAATCCCATCGGCACACCAAAGCGTTGGGAGCTTCCCAAAACGATATCGGCACCCAATTCTTTTGGTGACTTTAATATAGTTAGCGCTAACAAATCAGTTGCACAAATTACGATGGTATTTTTAGCTTTTAACTCAACAAAAAGTGGAGTGAAATCTTCGATTCTGCCTTCCACATTAGGGTACTGAAAAACGGCACCAAAATAATCATTTTTTAATACATCCTCAGCTCTCCCCATTACTACGTTAAATCCAAAGTAATAAGCACGGGTTTTAATCACTTCGAGCGTCTGCGGCAAAACATTTTCATCCACAAAAAAACTATTACGCTCACATCCGGTAATGCGTTTAGCCATAGCCATAGCTTCAGCAGCTGCAGTTGCTTCATCTAGAAGCGAAGCATTGGCTAAATCAAATCCGGTTAAATCCATCACCATTTGTTGAAAGTTTAATAATACTTCCAAACGCCCCTGGGAAATCTCAGCTTGATAAGGTGTATATGCGGTATACCAACCGGGATTGTGAAATACATTACGCAAAAGCACAGGCGGCGTATGTGTATCATAATAACCCAAGCCAATACAACTTTTGCGCATCTCATTTTGCGTCACAGCTTCACGCAGCATTTTCATTGCTGCATGTTCATCCATCGCGTGTGGTAAAACAAATGGGGTTTTGGCTAAAATCTTTTTAGGAATAATTTTTTCCACTAAGCTCTCTAAGCTATTAAAGCCTAAGTCTTGTAACATTGTTTTAGTTTCGTCAGAATTTGGTCCGATGTGACGACTAATAAAGGCTTCTTGATTTTGCCAAGTCTTTAACACTTTTGCTCCTTAAAATTACGCAATAGCTGCTTGATAAGCTTCCGCGCTCATTAAGCCATCAATCTCTGTTGGCTTGGTGAACTCTACGCGATAAAGCCAGTTGGTATAAGCATCTTGATTTAATAAGCCAGGATCATTGACCAAAGCATCATTAACTGCCACAACCTCACCAGAAACTGGAGTATAAATATCAGAAGCTGCTTTAACTGATTCTACTACGCCAATGGCCGAATTTTGAGAAACGACCTCACCTATTTTGGGAAGTTCAAGATAAACCACATCACCGAGCAATTCAACCGCATGTGCAGTCAAACCCACTATACCCTCATTGCCTTCTACTTGGACCCATTCATGGGTATCGACATATTTTAAATTGCTGGGTACTGACATGCTTATCTCCTTTTTAAATTATTCAAAAATTTTTTTACCATTGCGCACAAACGGCAAATTTAATACTCTCACCGGTTGCCATTCACCACGAATTTCAACCTCACCCATATCTGTAGTGGCTGCAGGAACACGCGCAATAGCAATTGACTGTTTCAAGGTCGGTGAAAATGTACCACTGGTGAGTTCACCTAATTCACCTTTATCATTGCGAAATACTTGATGCCCTCGCAAAACGCCCTTACCTAAAAGCAATAACCCTACTTGCTTATGATGCGGAACATTCATTTTGGCAAGAACCTGCGCTTTTCCCACAAAATCGCGATTTTCATCTTTTAAGTCTATACACCAAGATAATCCAGCTTCAAGAGGATGAACCGTGTCATCCATATCCTGACCATACAGATTCATTCCAGCCTCTAGTCGCAATGTATCACGCGCTGCTAAACCACAAGGCATCACTCCAATTTTAACTAATGCATTCCAAAAAGACTCCAGTGCTGACAAAGGAATCATAATTTCTAACCCATCTTCCCCCGTATAACCTGTACGCGCAACAAAAAAGCCGTCATCAGATTCAAAACCTTGGAAAATTTTCAATTCGGTTAATTTTGCCTGCCAATTGGGTTTAATACTGATAACCTTGGCAATAGCATTGGGCCCTTGCACAGCAAGCATAGCAAAATCAGTCCGTTCTTTAAACGATACCTTAAAATCCTGTGCGATTTTCTTAAACCAAGCATGCACTTTTTCGCGCGTACCCGCATTGGTCACTACGCGATAACCAAATGGCATCAAGTAAACTATTAAATCATCAACCACACCGCCTTCTTCATTCAACATTGCACTGTATAGCGCTTTACCATTTCCCACTTTTTCAAGCTTGGCAACATCATTAGCAATCAATAACTGTAAAAAGGCTTTGGCATCCGAACCTGATATATCCGTAATCATCATGTGCGAAACATCAAACATACCCGCATCGGTACGAACAGCTTCATGCTCAGCAATCTGCGAGCCATAATGGAGCGGCATATCGTAACCTGCAAAAGGCGTCATTTTTGCCCCTGCACTCAGGTGTAAAGGCTTCAGTGGCGTGGTCAACATCGTAAGGCCTTAAAGATAAAACAAAGAGGTGCGGTCATTTAAGCGATTCTAAGTACAAAAATCAAGAGCGAGAGCCCTCTTGATTTCAAAAACCAGACTTGGTACATTCAACAATAACTTATGAAAAAGGATGTTCAATGCCTTCACCAGTCAAACACCCTCAAGGCTTATGGATTCTAGCAGTTGTTGGAGGATTTTATTGTTTTGCTTTTGGCACCATCACTTCACTTTTAGTGCTTTATCTTAGCCAAACGAAGGTTATTCCTACAAATGAAGCTTACAATCTCTTTGCTGCACTAAATGCTTTGCTTTTTATTCTTCCGTTGGCAGGGGGTTACTTAAGCGAAAAACTCGGTTATAAACTAGCAGTAATTGTTGGTTTTATTACCATGCTTATTGCAACTTGCTCGCTTACTATTCCGCACAGTAATATGATCATTGTCGGTGTTGCCTGCTTTGCTGCAGGCAATGCCTTAATTACTCCTAGTACTTATGCACTGGTAGGCTTACATTATGATGATAACTCTATCTTGAGAAACAGCGCTTATACTTTGTATTACTTACTTATCAATCTAGGATTTTTTTCTTCAACTTTACTCGCAGGCTTTATCTCTGAACATAGCTTTTACACGGCTTTTTCGGTAAGTGCAGCAAGTACTTTCCTTGCCATGATGACCTTTATTTTCTTTTTCCATAAATTTACCCCAACCAGAGGTAATTCTTTTGCCCCACAAGTTCCTTGGCATTTTTTAACTCGGTTACTTTGTTTGATTAGCTTTATGCTCATTTTAGCCCTGGCTTCTATCTTTTTACTTCATCATATCCATCTGAACAACATTATTTTCTTTACTTTAACAGGCCTGGTTTCACTATGCTTACTCATGAGTGCCTTACGACAAAAAGATCTAAAGCGTCGCCGTAAAATGATCGCTTTTTTAATCCTCTGTATCTTTTCCGTAGCTTTCTGGTCTTTGTATATGTTAGAACCATCTTTAGTTGCAGTTTTCATCTCAACAAACGTAGATCGTACCATTGGTGATCTAACCATTCCTGCATCCTCTTATTACTCGCTTGATGCGTTCTTTGTGATTATTTTAGGTTTCTTCTTTAGTTGGCTCTGGCATCATCTTGCTAAAAAAAATAAAGAACCCTCTTTACCCACCAAATTTTCTGCATCCCTGTTATCAATGGGATTGGGATACCTCATCTTTGTCTTCGCTATTTTGTTGGTAAATAGTACCACTCATTTGGCAAATTCTTTCTGGATCGTTGCGGGTTACGTCTTCTTAGCTTCAGCAGAGTTGTTAATTTCTCCCATTGGTATTTCTATGGTTGGCCAACTCATGCCTAAAGGACGTGAAGGTTTAGGTGTAGGGATTTGGCAAACTTATACTGGGCTCTCCGGTGTCATTTCGGGATACCTTGCTAATTTGGCTGTAGTCCCTACCGGTGGTCTACCGCAAAATACCAACCCCATTTTCATGCATGCATTACTCAAAATCGGTTTAGGAACGTTCGTAACTGGCTTGATTATGTGTTGTTTTACCCCTAAAATTAAACCACTTATTGGAAAAGATTAGGAATAGATATGCCATTTGTAATCACCGAAAATTGTATCAAATGCAAGTATACTGATTGTGTGGAAGTTTGCCCGGTCGACTGCTTTTACGAAGGGCCAAATATGCTGGTCATTCATCCTGATGAATGTATCGATTGCGCTCTATGTGAACCAGAATGCCCTGTCAATGCGATTATGTCAGAAGACGATGTTCCCAATGATCAACAAGAATTCATTGCCTTGAATGCTGAACTTTCTCAAACCTGGCCTAATATTAACAAGAAAAAACCAGCACCCTCAGATGCCGATGAATGGAAAGAAATCCCCAACAAACGCAAATTACTTGAAAGATAATATTATTTTTGATATTATACAAAAAATAATATTTATGTTAATTTATGGCTGCTGCTTCTTCTACCTCTGCCCAAATATTAGATAAATTAAATGAAATAGAAGCTTACTTAGAGCGACGTAAAGCCAGAGCAGGAGAAGCTTGGGAAACTTGTGCTGACTTTAATAATCGCCTAAACGATTTTGTTAATATATTGGCACATTTTAATAGAATATCAAGTAACACTTCTGAACACACAATAACTTATAGCGATGCATGCTCAAAATTACCGCCATTACATTCATCCATTTGGCGGGGATTGATTTCAAATGAATATCGTAACTTACGCCACGAACTACAAGAGTTAGTTTGCACAGATTTTAATGCAGCACTCACGGCATCTTCAAATTATCAAGCTTTGTTCAGTATGCATATTGTAGGGAGTAGTGTCAAAGAAATTTTATCCTCTAGGCTTATAAGACCGGGGACATTGTTTCGCACTGCAACAACAATGAGCGCCTTACCCAGGGATCACCTTCATCCAACTACTCCTATTTTGGTAGACCTAGCATAAACCTTATCTTAATGCTTCATTCGCGATGCATTAACTAAAACAATATCTGCAAATACACTATTGGGCACATACATTACTTCCCCCGTTTTACGGCGAATGGTAGTAAAACGCCAACCCATTTCCTCAATTGCCCCTGCAATATCGCGATCTGGAGAACTAATTTCATCACCAACGACAAATTGGCGATTAAAGTAAATCATCACTCCACCTAGGCTATTGGTAAGAATATCCTTCCCAGCATACGCTACGGCAATACCTCCCACACCGCCGACAGTCAAAAGGCCAGAGATCGGAATTTGCAAAATCCCAAGCACAATTAAGCCAAAAACGACAATTGCCAATACCTGTAATAAGCGAGATAAAGCTCTTACGCCTGCGACTTCAAAAACGTAATTAGGATTACTCGTTTTAAGCTTTTTAACATATAGTTTCTCAGTGACATGGATCACCCAACAGGTAACCCAGAGAATGATAGCAAAGCTTGCTATGGTTACTACACGTGCCCAAATAATATTGGCTCGTAATACATGCACCAAAAACATATCCGCAGCCACTGTTAACAGAATCAAACATACTAATAACAAGACTTTGGAGCGAATTCTCATCTTAAGTTTCCTTGGCTGCCGCACGATCCGCACGCTTGCGATCATTTTCGCTTAAGAATTTTTTACGTAAACGAATCGATTTAGGCGTTACTTCAACCAGCTCATCATCATTAATAAATTCTAAAGCTTGTTCTAAAGTATGCTTGATAGGTGGACTTAAAATAATATTTTCATCTGAACCTGAAGCACGCATATTGGTAAGCTGCTTACCTTTACTCACGTTCACCACCAGATCATTATCCCGCGAATGAATCCCAACAATCATCCCTTCATACACTTCGGTATTATGTTCAACCATCATCTGCCCGCGTTCTTGCAAGGCAAACAATGCGTAGGCCACCGCTTTACCCATCGCATTTGCAATGAGCACTCCACGAGTACGCTCGTTAGCCACATTCTTTTTCATTGGGCCATAATGATCAAATACATAAGTCAAAATCCCAGTTCCAGAGGTTGCACTTAAAAACTCAGTTCTAAAGCCAATCAAACCGCGCGTTGGCATCATATATTCTAAACGCACACGACCCTGCCCATCTGGTACCATATTCAGCAACTCGCCTTGACGTGTTCCAATACGCTCCATCACGGTACCTTGGTGTTGCTCTTCTACATCAATGGTCACCCATTCAAATGGCTCTTCTTTGACACCATTATTATCATGAAAAATTACTTCAGGACGAGAAACAGCAAGCTCAAAACCTTCACGGCGCATATTTTCAATTAATACCGATAAGTGCAATTCACCACGACCGGAAACTTTAAATTTATCCGGATCCACCGTATCTTCAACCCGAAGGGCCACATTATGGATCAATTCTTTTTGCAAACGATCACGAATTTGGCGGGAGGTTACATACTTCCCTTCTTTACCCGCAAATGGCGAATTATTTATCTGGAAGGTCATCGTCACCGTTGGTTCATCTACAGTGAGTGGCGGCAAGGCCTCAACTACATTAGGATCGCAAATAGTGTCAGAAATAAAGATGTCTTCCAAACCAGTGATACAAATAATATCACCAGCAAAAGCCTCTGGTACTTCAACGCGCTTCAAACCCAAATATCCCAAAACCTGCAAAATACGGCCATTACGGGTTTTGCCTTCTTTATCAATCACGGTCACCGGCATATTGGTTTTCACTTTTCCACGCGTGATACGCCCAATTCCAATGACCCCAACATAGCTTGAATAATCGAGTGAAGAAATCTGCATTTGAAAAGGCCCATTGATATCGACCTTGGGTGGATGCACTTTATTAATAATTGTTTGAAATAAGGCCGACATATCGCTTGCTTCATCTTTTAAATCAAGCTTAGCAATTCCATTAAGCGCTGAAGCATATACTATCGGAAAGTCTAATTGTTCATCAGTTGCACCGAGTTTATCAAAAAGATCAAATACTTGGTCAATCACCCAATTAGGACGTGCACCGGGACGGTCAATTTTATTAATGACAACAATGGGATTTAAGCCTTGGGCAAACGCTTTTTGCGTTACAAAACGCGTTTGTGGCATAGGACCATCCACAGCATCCACCAGCAATAATACTGAATCTACCATCGAGAGCACTCGCTCAACTTCACCTCCAAAGTCTGCATGTCCTGGAGTATCAACGATATTAATCCGATACTCCCCGTAATCCACCGCTGTGTTTTTCGCTAAAATGGTAATACCACGCTCTTGTTCTAAGGCATTTGAGTCCATTGCCCGTTCTACAATCTGCGCCCGTTCACCAAAGGCCCCCGCTTGCTGCAGGAGTTTATCAACCAAGGTGGTTTTACCATGGTCAACGTGAGCGATAATCGCGATATTACGAATTTTGGATGGATCTAGCATAAAATACGGCCTTATAAATTTAATGTTCAAATTTGCCGCGCACTTTAACACAAAAGGTATTGAAAGACCAGAAATTTTATTTTTTTGGCAACAAAGTATCACATAACATTTGCTCAGCTACATCAATACAATTTTCACGCATAGTGGCATCATCTAAATCATTGACAAAGTTTAATAAGCCATTGGCTTCAGCCAAGACTAATACCAAAATCACACGTGCAGGCATATCTTGTCGCAATTCGCCACGTTTTTGTAAAGACTCCACTAACTCTAACCAACGTGTAATTTCATAGCCTGGAACATGCCTCAATGCTGTCGAGTTACCTTCAATATATTGCCACATAAACATTTTTTGAATCTCAGGCTTTTTGATACTAATATCGATACGCATGCGTAAAAACTTACGAATCATGCTCTCCCCTGTTAAATGCGCATCATTAAAAATCATATTAAGTTCTTTCAGATAACTTTTGATAATATCTGCTTTCACCAAGCGCCAGAGATTTTCCTTATTTTCAAAATGATGATAAATCAAACTTTGGTTGATCTTCGCCCGCCTGGCAATTTGGCTGATAGACGTTCCCGCAAAGCCTTGCTTTACAAATAAGGCTTTGGCTGCCTTCAGAATGTTATTACGTGTTACATCCGCAAATGCCCGTTTTTCTTTTTTATCTTCCATTGCAAAGTGTCGTTTAATCAATATTACTAAAGATATTATACTTTAAATTGAACGACCAATCAAATTTACTAATTGACTGAACATTCAATTTAATTTATAATGTCAGAATCAGTTACTGAAAGACAAGAAAAAGGTATGCAAAACACTGAAAAGTTAAATCTCACACGCAAAGAAATCTTCATCATATTCTTTGTTTTAGCAACGGTTTTGGGTAACTTATTCAGTATTGACATGTATCTGCCCTCGCTTCCTGCAATTGAGCACAGCCTGCAGGTGAATCAAGCTGGCGCTC
>JACCDN010279253.1_pt1 | contig 10863 bp, 24 predicted proteins | sample 7441691 | NCBI WGS metagenome assembly JACCDN01 (sample SAMN15323439, study PRJNA562643) | freshwater metagenome | isolation source: river surface water | place: USA:Blue River Watershed | collected 2017-08-16
AGCCATAAAAGAGTTCGTAAAGATGGTAGTGTAAGTAATATAACAGTAGGTAATAAGGTATTTAGTGGCAACGTAGGTTATATGGATGCAGGCGCTATGGTGCATTATTGTCGTAAAACCGCATTTGCTCGTGATTACTTTGAAAAGTTTCAAGAGGGCATACCATTTGTAAAGCATATAGATAATTTATATAAAGAATTATGCCCAGACCATTATGCAAAACAAAAAGCAATAGCAGAGGGTACTAATAAGAATTATGTAATTGCTGATACTTCATTTACAACAGTAACAGTAAATAGAAACTTCGCAACTGCTGTGCATAAAGATGCAGGCGATTACCCAGAAGGGTTTGGTAATTTAATTATATATAGAGAAGGGCATTATGAGGGTAGTTATTTTTGCCTTCCAGAATATGGGGTGGGTATTGATATGCAAAACCAAGATGTATTATTTGCTGATGTACATAGCTGGCATGGAAACACACCATACGAAAATACAAGTGAAGATTTTATGCGCATAGCATTTGTTATGTATTATAGAGAATATATGTACCAATGTAAAAGCCCAAGCGAAGAATTATTTGAAACCAAAATGCGTGAAACTGGCTTTTTAAAATTATAATGAAAATAAATGATAGGTAGATACACAACCTTGAATAACCAAAGCGAAATTACCCAACTTAAAGAAGGTTTAGATTTTAGAGAACCAAAATATCGTAGAGAGGTATTTTTAAACTTTTATGGTTTTCACTTAAAATACAAAGCACACCCAGGCGCAGTATATTATACTATGCCATATTTAAGTGATGTATTAAACTATACACAAGAGCAAAAACTTTGGATGGCTTTTATTAATGGGTGTAGTCAAAATATTGTAACTACAAAAACTATATTAGATGAATTTCCAGATATTACAAGTTATAATTATAAAGATTTTAATAAGTGGTTTAGGGAACATTATAATAAATTAGGGTGGGATACTGATAGGCGCTATATTAAAAATAAGCTTGAACCAGTTATTGAGCATTATATTAAAGAACTTGATGGTCGTAGCCAATTAGAATATTTTGAAGGGGTAATGGGTACAAAAGACCCACATACGAACTTTGAAAACCTTTGGCAAAACGTTATGTCAAACTTTTACACCTTTGGACGTTTAGCAACCTTTAGTTACTTAGAATACCTTAGAATTGTAGGACTTAATATAGATTGCAATAGTTTATTCATAGACGATATTGATGGCTCTAAAAGTCACCGAAATGGGTTATGTAAGGTTTTGGGTAGAGATGACCTAGATTGGTATTCAAAAGCTAACCCAAATTTTAGTGGATATACAAAAGAACAATTACAATGGTTAAAAGAAGAGGGTGAGTTATTACTTAAAGATGCAAAGGAAAAATTTAAAGACGAGCCATTTAGTAATGATATATCATATTTCACATTAGAAAGTACTTTATGTTGTTATAAGTCTTGGCACAGACCTAATAGACGATACCCAAATGTATATAACGATATGTTTTATGGTCGTATAATAAGTGCTGAAAGTAAATGGAATGGCGAAAAAGACTTTAGTATATTTTGGGATGCAAGAAAAAAGTATTTACCTAAAAAATTACGATTAGAAGATAATTGGCAAGATTGTGGTTTAAAACCTGAAAAACAAAACCATTATTTAACAACAGGCGAAGTAATAATGATGGATGATGAATACCCCTATTTTGTAAATCAATTTAACCAAAAATATTATGGAAAATAATTCAAGTATTGTAATTGCTTTAGGTGGTGAACCTGCTAGTGGTAAAACAACCTTACTTAAGCGTATACGCAAAAATTTCCCACCACTTGTTGATTTTAAAGAAGGCTTAGTTCGTGGTGGTTATTGCCCTATTAACAAAGTATATTTTGTTGGTGTATTTGATGATACTATGTTTGAAGGTACTGATAAGCTTTCATTATCCGTACAACCATCATTTATAGATTTTGTACGCAATACACAAAATGCTAAAATAGTATTTGAAGGTGATAGGTTATTTAATGCTTCTGTATTTGAACAATTAAAGTCAGTAATATTTATTTTAGACATAGATAAAGATATTCATGCCCAAAGACACGCACAAAGGGGTCATGAACAAAACGAAACATTTTTAAAAGGTAGAAAAACAAAAATAGAAAACATTAAAAGCACATTCAGCCATAAGATATTAAATAACAATACCGAACAAGATATTGATATTAATGAAAAGCAAATTATGAATTTATTAATGATGACAAATATAAGTGATGAATTAATAGCACAAAAAATTATTGCCCCTACAGCACAACAATCATTATTTTAAATTAACCTTATGGCAAAAGATAAAGCACAAAATTCCCTATTTGATGTTAGTGAACTAAACAAATGGCAAACTGAATGGCAGGGTATGCCAGAGTTTATACAAGAAGATAAACAACCTATACAAACCATTGTGGTAAGTTTTGCTACAAACGAAGATGTACAAGATTTTGCAAAAGTAATTGGGCAAAAGCTTACATATAAGACAAAGTCAATATGGTTTCCAGCAAAAAGCAGAGATATTGTAAATAATAAAAAATATGTAGATGAACCCTAAATATCCAATATATATTATTAGCAAAGGAAGGTGGGAAAGTAGGTTAACTGCCAGAGCCCTAGATAAAATAAATGTGCCTTACCATATTGTAGTTGAACCACAAGAATATGATAATTACGCACAATATATAGACCCATCTAAAATTTTAGTATTACCATTTAGCAATTTAGGTTTAGGTGGTATACCTGCTCGTAATTGGGTATGGGAACATTCTATTTCAATAGGTGCTAAAAGACATTGGATAATGGATGATAACATTAGAGCATTTTATAGGCTTAATAGGAATAAAAAGAATTATGTAGGTAGTGGAACAATGTTTAGGTGCGCTGAAGATTTTGTAGATAGGTATGAAAATGTAGGTATAGCTGGTTTAAATTATAGCACTTTTGCCCAAGAACGTAATGAAAGACTCCCACCATATTATTTTAATACAAGGGTATATTCAATGATTTTGCTAGATAATAATGTAAAGCATAGGTGGAGGGGCAGGTATAATGAAGATACTGATTTATCACTAAGGATTTTAAAAGATGGTATGTGTAGTATTTTATTTAACGCTTTTGTTGGCGATAAAACTGCCACAATGGTAATGAAAGGTGGTAATACTGACGAATTATATGTACAAGATGAAAAGGTAGATGGTAGGTTATTAATGGCTGAATCCTTAAAGGAACAACACCCTGACCTTGTAACTATTGCTTGGAAATGGGATAGGTGGCAACATCATGTAGATTATACCCCCTTTAAGAACAATAAACTTATTAGAAAAGAAGGTATTGTAATAAAACAAGGGGTTGATAACTATGGTATGGTATTAAAGGTTGTTGAAGATGAAGAGGTAGAGGTAGAACAAAACGATGATTTAGATGAAATTGATGAAAACCAAATTTAAAAATTTATATGAACAAGGTTATTAAATGCGTTTGCGAATACTACAAAATAGACACAAAAGAATTAATTGGAAGGTGCAGAAAGCCAAACTATGTTATACCTAGGCACATGGTACAATACTTAATGAGGAATGAATTAGGTATGAATTATGTTGAAATAGCTAAAATATTTAATAGGCGACATAATAGCATCATGCATGGTGTTAAATGTATAGATATACAATTAACTAATAGAATAGACCCTACTATTAAAATGGATTTAATTAGTTTAAAAAGAAATTTAATACTACCTGAAACAAATAAATAATGAAAGAGAAATATAGAATAATGTCATATGATTATGCACAATATACAAGTAAAGATGGTTATATAAGAGTTAGAAAATATAGACCTCAAGAATTATATAGTTGGTTATGGGGGTTAATAACTTGGTGGGAAAATTTAACTGAATATGCTTTTGATAATGAAATATCAGCTATTAAAATAATAGATGATGTAAAATTAGAACGAGAAATAAGTAGAAATCCAAAAATTAAATATCAAAACAGATAACTTATGCAACCAGCAAATAATGAACATGATAAATGGGGTAAATTAAATAAAGAATTTGATGAAGATATGGGTATAGCAAATTCTAATGTGGTAGATGAAAACAACTACCCACTATTTGATGGTTTAATTGGTTTAAATCAAAAACCGATGAAAACAGCAATGCAAGAAGCAATAGAAATAATTGAAGAAAGGTTAAAAATCCTATCTATTGTACAAAGAACTGAATCAACTATGGGAGCAATAGCAGGGTATCAATACTCAAAATATCTATTGATGGATTTACTTGAAAAAGAAAAAGAGCAGATAATAGATTTTGCCTATGGATGCACTCAACACATAAGTAGAGAAGAAATAGAAGAATATTTTAATAAAGAATTTAAAAACCAATAAATATGCCAGATATATCAATGTGTAAAGGTGGCGATTGCCCTCATAAAGAAAAATGCTATCGATTTATGGCTGAACCTTCTTATTATCAATCGTATTTTACAGAACCCCCAAACAAAGGTGATAAGTGTGATTATTATTGGGGTGAAAATGCCAAAGATATATGGTTACCAAGTGATAAAAAAGAAAATAAAACAATAAACAAATAAATATGAAATCAATGTTTACTGCAAAAGACCTTATTAATTATTTAGATAAAAAAAGTTCTGAGTTAGAGGGTACAATAATGATAAAAGAGTTATACCCAATAGAATCAAATAAAGTAAATAAGAAAGAGGCTTACGAACATGGAGTACAAATTGGTAGATTACAAGGACAAAGAGATGTTTTACTAGAATTATTATTATTACTTAAATTTTAAATTATGATTGAATTTTTTAAAGAAGAGAATGTTTTCCACATTACACCTAGTGCAAGGTTTTTTTATGACATGAAGTACGATAACGTTTTGTCGTTTTTTTACCTAGAATTTGCTTGGCTTAAATGGACAATTAGTATAAAACTTAAAAAGTAATTACAATGGACTTACAATTAGTATTACAATCAGCAGCCGATTGCCTAGCCCCTAAGCCAACTGGTTTTGACGGAAACAAAGATGGTTATGATAAAGCCATATTAGGTTTAACCGATAATGGGCAACTTGTATATTCTAAAGAGAAAATGGCTAAATTATTAATGGATACAGATAATACCATAACCGAAGAAGATGCTTGGGAATTTTTAGAATTTAATACTTTTAATACTTATATTGGCGAACAAACCCCGATATTTGTAAATACTTATACCTATTAAAAATGGCAATAATATTAGTATTACTAACAATTAATTACCTAATAGCTACGTTATTAATTAAACTTACCATTAAGTTAAGTTCTATTTATATTGAAAATGCACAAATATTAGCTTCGTCTATAAAAAAAGAACAATATGAATTTTTTTTAAAGGTATACCAAAACCCAAATTGTTTAGATAATATTTTATTATTACATATACCTTTGTATAACTTATTTTGTTGCCACGTTGTATATATGGCAATAATAAATGCAAAAATAAAAATAAATGGAAAATAAAATTTTAGAAGTGACTAATTTGCCAAGTACTTCAATAACCACAAGCGGTACAAACGCTTTTACACACAATTTATATTCAACACCAGAATTACTTAGGGCTGTTATTAAAGATGATTGTATTGAATTAATTTACAAAAGGCAGTACATGGTATCTACTGGGTATGGTTTACCTATGCCAGAAGTATATAAAGATATTTATAGTCGTTTTGGGGGCGATGTTAGAAGAGAGATAGGTACTTATGTTCCAGCACAAACAGAAACTTATGTATTTGATAGCGATTTAAGTTAAACCATGGAAAATAAAGATTATATTAAATACACAATAGACGCTTTAATACACGAAGTTCAATTACTTATTGATATAGAAATAGAAGAAGCCTCTAAACTAAAAGGTTACGAAAACCTTGAATTAACCGAAATACCCACTATTGATGTGTATATTTCTATTATTAAATTATTAATTCAAATTAAAAATAAAAAAGATGAAAGTATTTAAACTAGAGTCACAAAACGATGTACAAAAGATTTTCAAATCGCATGATGTAGATGTATATGTAGGTAAAGCATTTGACGAAGATTTCGATAAGCATTTTTTAATATTTAGCATACCAGTAATACCAGAGGCAAACGTTCAACATATCCAATTTCCTTATGTTTTTGAAACAGAAAAAGAAAGAGATGAGGTATTTACCCATTTAGAAGAAAATTATATAGCAGAATTTATAGAAAAATTAATTACCCAAATAAACGAAAATAAAAAACAAGCAGATGAAGGTAATATACAGAATTAGTGAGGGGGGGTATAAGAAGCAAAAACCAGATTATATTACTAAAATAAGTTGTTTCAAAAATGCCTTAAAGCATTTCAATGATTTTTATATTATTCAAGATGGCGAATTAAAAGATGGTATTTTAACCGATATGGTTATTTTGACTGAAAAGTACAATGTAAAAGCAGAAAGGAAAGTAGTTAATGTAGGTCATGGGGCTGGTACATTTAACTTAGCCTTAGATTACGCATTAACCCTAAATGATAACGAAATAGTTTATTTTTTAGAAGATGATTATTTACATACCGATGGGGCAAGGTTAGCTTTAGAAGATGCTTTTAAATTGCCAGTAGATTATGTGACATTATATGACCACCCCGATAAATATATGAACCCTATTGATGGTGGCAACCCTTTTTGTGAGGGGCTTAGTGAACAAACTAGGGTTTATTGTGGTTTATTTTGTCATTATAAAATAACAAATAGTACTACCATGACTTTTGCAGCAAAGGTTAGCACATTAAAAAGGGATGAGGCTATTTTAAGAAAGTGGACAAGCGGCACACACCCCAACGATTTTGAAATGTTCAAAGAAATTAGCTTAAATAGCAAATTAGTATCTACAATACCAGCCTATTCAACACATGGCGAAACACAATGGCTAAGTCCATTAATAAATTGGGAAAATATATGAAAACAAAATTCGGTATAAATATATACCAAGTAAGAAAAAAGGATTTTAAGAGTGCTTATATAATTAATGACCTTAAATACGCATTATTTCCAAATGATAACGCAGTAAGTTCTAGCATAATTAATGGTTGGCAGTATGAGCCATATATGTTTGAGTTTTTAAATAAAAACCTTATAGAAACCAACGGAAAAGATATTATTGATATTGGCGCTAATAATGGTTCTTTTGCCATTGACTTTGCCCACTTAGTTGGTGATAATGGTAGGGTTTTTTCATACGAGCCACAAAGGCTTGTTTATTACCAATTATGTGGTAATGTATTTATGAATGGTTTAAATAATGTTTATTGCCATAACCTAGCTATTGGTAGCAATGTTGATAGCGTTTATATAGAAACCCCTAATTATTTTGAAACGGGCGCAGTAAACTTTGGTAATGTTAGGGTTGGAAATAGTGGTGACTTAGTTATACAAGTTCCATTAGATTCTTTCGATAATGAATATAAAGATGTTGTATTTATTAAAATAGATGTACAAGGTTATGAATTAAACGTAATTAATGGTGCAGAGAAAATAATATCAAAACACAGACCATATTTATTTGTAGAATTTGAAGAGGATTTATTGCAAGAAGCTGGCACAAGTGAAAAAGAACTACAAGAAAAAATAGAGTCTTTTGGATATGTTGTTAAAAGATTCCAAGAAGGTATACCATATTCAACAACTAGTGGTAAATGCCTTGATTGCGTTTGCATACCAAAAGAGAAATTTGATGAATTTAATCATATAATACCTTAATATGAATACAATTACCCAAAAAGAATTATTGGAATACTATTATGAAGATGCAAAAAAAATAATTGAAAGTCAATATTTAGAAATTGATGACCAATATAATTTATTAGATAGACACAAATGGATTACTGTTATGATGACATTATCACATAACGTAAAAAAAGATACCACTTTTACCCCATCAATAACAATAAATGATGAATTTAATGATATTATAGTAATTAATATAAAATATAAAAGACTTGATTCTTTTGGACACCCAGTAGGTGATATTGAATTAAACCTATCTAAACCAAAGTATATAATTAAAGATGGTGAAATTTATAATTTTGATAAAATAACAAAATAATTAAAAAATGAAATTTAGAGCGACAATAAGCATAGACTATGATGATACCATAGTTTACCAAGACTTTCCAAATACTGGCACTATTAAACCAAATGCAAAAGAAGTAATTAATAGGCTTTATGATAATGGACACCACATTTTAATATGGACTTGCAGGGCTAACGAAAATGCAAGAACTGCCAAAAAGTATTTAATTGATTGTGGGGTTAAATTTCACTTAATTAATGAAAACCTTCCAAGTAATATAGAAAAATATGGAGGCGACACTAGAAAAATGTCGGCTCATATATATATTGATGATAGACAACTTGGGGGTATACCAGATGACTGGTTAGAAATAGAGAAAATGGTTTTAAAAGATATACCAAAGGCTGAAAAGATAGAAAAAGCAAAAAATAGATAATATGTTAGGCAAAGTTTACAAATTAGGTAATGGTAAGCACATAATTATTGTTGATGATAATTTCTACCATATTAGGTTAGAGGATAGTGGCTTGCCCTTTGTAATAGGTTCTGATATAGAATTTACGCTAAATAATGAACGCAAAGCAATTATTAATAAGTGCGAAACGATAGGCGAAATACACAATGTTAATGTGGGCTGGCTTTGCCCCAAGTGCAATAGGGTAAATGCACCTTTTAAGCCAAATTGCGATTGTTAACAAAATTTTAACAATTATTTGTTATTTAATAAAATAATATGCTTACCTTTGTTTAAACAAAAACAACACACATGAAAAAAGCACTTAAAATTGACGTAGTCAACCAAACTGTAACTAACGTACTAATTGATGACATTGATGACATCTACAAAGAAATTGGCAATGGTTGCGAAATATTCTGTTGCCCAATTAATTTTGACAATGGCGATACCCTTTACGCAGACGATGAATCATTATTAAACGAAAATGTAGAAGGTTGCTTTATGATGGATAGTTGGGATTACGCAATAGTTGGTAACGCTATTATTTTAGGAACAGACGAAGAGGGTGAATCAGTAGATTGCAAATATTCACCAATGGATGTTTACCAAGAAATTATATGGGGTAACAAAGAAGTTGCAGAAGAATATAGAAAAACTGCATTATCTAGAAAACCACAATTTATTTTTTGTTAATTAAATATAATTTTATGAAAAAATTATTATTATCATTTATTTTAATTATTTCTATAATTACTACAAATGCGCAATACCGAGATATAGAAACGAGGTATTACCCTAATAATATGGTTACCATAAAACAACCTAGGGTTAACATATTACCCACAATTATTGGCGCAATCGTTGGGGCTGCTATTGTTAATATGGATTGTAATAATTATGATTACAATGATACTCGTATAATTATTAGAGAACAGCGCTTTCAAAGACAATTAGAAATACAAAGACTTGAGTTATTGCAAGCACAAGTTCAACTTTTGGAAATACAACGCCAACATAGAGAAAAACGTTTTTTAGGTATTTTTCCTAAAAGACATAAAATATATTATTATTAATTCATAAATACTCAAAATAGAGAACCCCACCTTTATTTTTATTTCGGTGGTTTTTTAAAAACACACATAAAAACAAAAAAAATGAAAAATTTCCAAGCTACAAGAAGCAAAATTAAAAACTACTTAGATGCACTAAAAGAAAGGTTTAGTACAACCGAGTGGAAAGAATTACAATCAAACCAACTTTGTAAAGAATTTGGGGTTAGTGTTATTTTGCCACAAATATTAAAAAATGAAGGCTATTACCATTATGAGTTTAAAGATGGCACACCTTCAATTTTGCTATCCCAAAAGATTAACACAGTTAACGAGGTGTTAGTACATAATAAATTAAGAGAATATTGTAATAAGTCAGCTAAGAAAAATCTTTTAAAGAAAAAGAAAATTAAAGCTAAAAATGTATCACAATCAACTTTAAATTTTAATAAAAAAGAAAAAAAGTCTAAAGTTATTTCAGTAAGTGTTGGGGTAAATTTATATAATTCAATTATTGAAGATTGTAAAAAGAATGGTTTAACTGTTTCAAAGTGGATGTTTGCTAAATTAGCTGCAGGCGAAAACTTCGTACCTTTGGAAAAACAAAACAGCATAAAAGAATTAGACCTAAAAAAGCTAAGAAAAGCTTATTATGCTAATAGTTCTAAAAAGCAAAATCTTAAAAAAAGGGGTAGACCATTAACTAATAAATTAATTGATACACCAACGCAAGTTAATGAAGTTTATAATTCTAAAAGTGTACACACATTAGAATCTGCAGAGAATAAAATAAAGTCACTAGAAACAATAATGAACCTATTTACTAAAGGTTTAATAAACAACCAAGAGCTGCAAAGCTTAAAAGTTGGTATTTTAAATAAATAAAAATAAATATATGAACTATCAAGAATTAAGAGAAAAGTATAAACAAAGCGTTTTAAAGTTTGCCAAAGGTTGGAAAGCTGAACTAACAGACCACCAAGTTGACACCATGATTAGTGTAATGCTACATAGAGATAAAATACAAATGGGTGGAAGTTTTGTAGAGGCTATTGCTAATAATGACCTTTATGGTGCTATTTCAAGAGCAGATGTTGAGAACTTTCAAAATTTAAAGCTTGTAACACTTTGTTTCAAGAATAATCATATACACCCAATACCAAAATTGGATATGTAGGCAAAATCCCAAATAGCTCAGTTGGTTAGAGCATCTGAC
>JACCDN010421116.1_pt1 | contig 10863 bp, 9 predicted proteins | sample 7441691 | NCBI WGS metagenome assembly JACCDN01 (sample SAMN15323439, study PRJNA562643) | freshwater metagenome | isolation source: river surface water | place: USA:Blue River Watershed | collected 2017-08-16
AAAATCGTCGTCGTCGTCATTAGCTTGGCCTGTAATTTCGAAATATTCTTTCTTTGCTTCTAACAATGTATCGTAGTGGACACCAGTTACCCTCAAAGTCAAAACTTAAAAAACTTGAATGCAAATGCAACTTTCCATGATCTGCTCCGTAAAGAGAATCACCAATTATAGGATGACCTCGACTGGCAAGCTGCACGCGAATCTGATGCATTCTACCCGTTTCTAGTGTTACTTGAACAATATGTGGAGCTAATGTCTTGGCATAAGCAAGAGCAACATCTCCACCTTTTTGTACCACTGACATTTTTTCAATGCCTTTGATTTTTTCTTTTTTCAAATAGTCTTTTAAAAGAATTTCTTCATGCCACTCGGTAATACCTTTTACTTTTGCCACATAAGTTTTTTGAATTTTTCTTTCTTCTAGTAATTTTTGAAAAACTTTATTTTTATCTGAATTAAGAGAAAATAAAATTAGACCAGACGTATCTTTATCTAGTCGATGCAAAAGACTTACTTCTCGCGTAGGAAATTTAACTTTTAAAAGATCAAAAAGATTTTCACGATTTTTATCAAGACTAGCGTGAACGACTAGGCCTTGCGGTTTACTGACGACGACAAAATCGGGGTGGAGAGAAACAATCTCGACGCTCATAAGAAAGGAAAAGGGGCCTTACGCCCCTATCTCCGCTTCATTGTTTTCTTCTGCTTTTTTAAATGGCGTATCATCCATATCAACACGATGACGACACTTAGGACATTCTAACTGTTCTCCATTTTTCTTAGAGAATTTTTCACCCATGACAGCATGTCCACACTTTGGACATGGAAATGCATAAGGCTTTGTCCACATAGCATTGTTGCAATCTGGATAATTAGAGCATCCGTAGAAAATTTTCCCGTAACGAGATTTTTTCTCGGCGAATTTTCCTTTTTTACATTCAGGGCATGTGACATCAATCGTAAATGGTGCAGTTGTCATACATGTTGGATAATCTTCACATGCTAAGAATTTTCCAAATTTTCCTTTTTTAATAACCATGCGTTTTCCGCAAGTTGTACAAGGATCTTTCGCAAATTCTTTTTCAACAATTTCTAAACTACCGTCACTCACTCTTTTAAAATCTTCCGTTGAAGTGCAATCTGGATAATTAGAGCAAGCAAGAAATTGCCCGTTTTTCCCCCACTTAATATTGTATTCACCTTCTGCGCATTTGCGACAGTTAATTCCAGTAGGAGTGGCTTGCTTCTTTAAGTTTTTCATTTCTTCTTTAGCACGCTCTAGAGTTTCCTCGAAGCCGCTCCAAAAATCTTTTAAAACTTTCTTCCAAGAAACATCACCTTCTTCAATTTTATCAAGAAGCTCTTCGACTTTTGCGGTGAACTCCACGTCCATAACTTCAGGAAAACTTTCCACCAACATTTTACAAACGACTTTTCCAAGTTCTGTTGGCATAAAACGGTTTTCGATTTTTTCAACATAGCCGCGATCTTGAATATTTGAAATAATCGCCGCGTATGTTGAAGGGCGGCCGATACCACCTTCTTCAAGAGCTTTTACGATCGAAGCTTCCGAATACCTTGGTGGAGGTGTTGTCCAGTGTTCTTCATTAAACGCTTCTTTTGTTGCTTTTAATGATTCACCTTCTTTAATATCTGGAAGAATTCCGGATTTTACTTCCACTTCTTCCCCATCATCGTCATCTTTTTTGCTAGACTTCTCTGCTACCGAATCTAAATAAACAGTTCTAAAACCTGGAAACTTAATAATCGATCCGTTACTCTTAAAAAAATGCCCACTATTTTCAAATGTGACAGTGGTCTGATCAATAACCGCAGGAGACATTTGGCTTGAAATAAATTTATTCCAAATAAGCTCATATAATTTAAATTGATCGGGATCTAAATCGCCCTTAACTTCTGCGGGAGTAAATTCAAGTGAAGTTGGTCTGATGGCCTCGTGGGCATCTTGAACTTTACTTGTTCCTTTTTTCTTATAGGTAATTTCTTCAGTTGATAAAAATTCTTTCCCGTATTCTTTCTTAATAAAATCGCGAAGATTTTTCATCGCCTCTGGTTCTGTTCTTACTGAGTCCGTTCTCATATAAGTGATCAAACCTTGAAGCCCATAATCACGAAGATTGATCCCTTCATACAACATTTGCGCTAACATCATCGTCTTCTTTGCTGTAAAGCCTAATTTATTAGCAGCTTCCTGTTGTAGCTTTGATGTTGTAAATGGTGCAGTGGGGTTTTGTCTTCTTTCTTTTTTCTTAACTTCGATGACTTTGTAAGCTTTGCCTTTTGTATCAGCAACAATTTTTGTCGCTAACTTTTCGGCATTAGCACCATCTAGTTCCGTTTTTTTAGTGGCCTCTTCGCCGTAATATCTAAAAGCAAAAGGAGTATTTGATTTGTTCATCTCTCCTTGAATCGAAAACCATTTTTCTGATTTGAAGGCTTTGATTTCATCTTCACGCTCAACAATAATTCGAAGGGCAACTGATTGCACTCGACCTGCGGAAATACCACGCTGAACCTTATCCCATAAAATTGGTGAAATTTTATAGCCTACTAATCGATCAAGCACCCGCCTCGTTTTTTGCGAATCATACATGTGTTGGTTAAGCTTTGTTGGATGGTCAATGGCATTTTTTACAGCAGTCTTTGTTACTGCGTTGAAAACAACTCGATGAATATTTTTCTTTCTACCAATTTCTTCTGCAAGATGGAAAGCGATCGCCTCTCCTTCGCGGTCCATATCGGGCGCGAGGTAAATTTGATTGGCATCTTTTGCGAGTTCTTGAATTCTTTCTATCTTGTCTTTTTTTCCGGTAATCGGAACTAAATCAAGCGCGAAATCATCTTTAATATCAACACCAAGTTTTGATTTTGGTAGATCTTTAATATGTCCATTACTGGCAACAACTTGAAAACCACGCCCCAGATATTTTTTAATTGTCTTGGCCTTTGAAGGAGACTCGACGACAACTAAATCGTATTCACCGTGTGCTTTTTCAATTGTCTCAGTATCATCTGCTTTAACAACCTTTACGGTTTTCTTTTTCACAGTTGTTGACTTGCTCACGGCCCTAGTCGGTGTTGCCTTCTTCGCAGGAGCCTTTTTTGTTACAGCTTTTGCACACATATATATCAACCTTATTCGTCTTTTATAACTTTTTGTTTATTTTTTTGCACCAGTATTCAACATTTCATCTATTTCTTCAAGGTCATACTCAGTTAATCCATATGGATTGTCTTTATTGTTAATATCTTCATCCATAAATTTTTTACCAATTTCTTTTTCAATTTCATTCACAGATTCAAAAGAGTTCGGATTCGGATCTTTAATCTTCTTCTCTTCTTCTTCTAGACTTTGATCTTCTAGAAGTTTGTCCTCGTCTAACTTAGATTCGTTGAGCTTCTTCTCTTGATCTCCAAGCTCTTTTTCTAAGCGATCAATCTCACCTTCATCGCGAGTTTTGTCGCGAATAATTGATTTTTCACGCTCCTGTCTTTCAAGTTCTTCTAGCTCATCATCAGTTAACTGAATCTTATCGGCTTTCTTTAAAATATCCTGGCTTATATCATCAAGATTAAGTTCAACATCTAACTCATCAAGTGATTTTCCCTCTGACTTTCGCACATCTTTAAGCCCTTCTTGCTTTTTAAGGCGCATTTCACGAGTTGCTTCTTCTTGAGTTTTTGTAAGCGCAATATTTCCATAGGCCATTTCATTCATTGATTTTGTGACCAACGCAGTTGAAAAGTTATCGGTTAAGTTGATAACTGTTAACTCCCCTGTTTTATAAGTTGGGCTTGGAGTAATTCGCTTATTCGTTCCACGATCAAGAAACGAATACACTTCAAAAACATTTCCTAACTCAACTCCATCTGCACGTCCTCGATCAAGATAAATAACATCGCCAAAAGAAATCCCCCCCGGCGAATCTCTGAATCCGCCAATTATGGCCGCTTCAATTGTACGCTTAGAATAAGTGTGAGAGATTTTTGAAATTTTTGGGGTATAGACAGTTACGCGATCTTTACGTTGAACAATTCCTGATTGGTCCACAACCACGCATTCCCAAAGATCGTCTGCTTTTCTCATAACTTTAATTTGGGCAGATATTGAATATTGATATCCAGCACGGTCAGAAACACGATGTTTAATTTCTCCCCCTGCACTATAGACTGAAAATAAATCTCCTGGGCGAACCTTCACACCTTTTTCAAATTCGATATAAATAGTATCAAATTTATGAATGAAAACGGATTCGTTTCTTGCTGCTTTCACCACTCCTAAATCTTGGAGCATGTTTGTAGTCATAAAAGTATTGAGAAAAAATCCTTCTTTGTAGCGATAAGTAATTTTAGAGTTTTTATCAAATCCAGAACTGTCGTATGCCTCACCCGGTTCTTTGATTTGAATATTGTTATACGGTGGCTCATACTTTTCATATTCAGTATTTTTTTGAGTTTTTTCTAAACGCTCTAAATCATCATAAGTTTCCTCAGAGGCAAATTGAAAATAAATGCCCTGATCAATTAATTTTTTTCTTTCATCTAGCCATGCTGGTTTTGTTGAACCATCATCTTTACCACTATAATTCATTCCTACTTTAGTTGAGCGCACCGGCTCATCATCAGAAAATGCTCCGACTTGAACATTGGGAATATTATCGGCACTTCCTAAATCAAATGCCAACATTGTCCCTGGTTCAATTTCATGTGGATTGGTGATTTGAGGATTTAGTGACCAAATTTTTGAATAATAAAAACCGGTACCAAAAAGTTTTTTTGAAATCTTCCAAAGATAATCGCCTTTTTGAACTTCATAATGCTGAAGCTTGCTTTTCCCATTGATATCTTCCCACTCTTTCGGAGTAATCTTAGCTTGAACAAATTTTGAAAGCTTTAATAAATCTTTTTCTTCGTTACCTGTATCAAAAGAAATATTATTATCTTCAACGATCTCTGTTCCAGCTTCTGAAATTTTTGGCGAATCTGCTTTTTTACTGGCTTGTTTCGTCTCTGGCTTTGGTTCTTCTAAGTTTAATACTCCTGTTTGTTTAGATTTTAGAGGCTCTTCCTTTTTGGTGTTTTTACTGGCAATCTCACCAATGTCTTCTTTTAAACTTGCAAGATCATCTTGTTCTTCTAGAGCAGAAATCGGGGCTATTTCTTTTCCACGATCACTATCACTTTGCTTAATTGATTCAAAGACGTTCACTTCTTCAAGATCTGGAGAAATTTGATCGTCTTGGGCCATTGCCAATTTTGCTAATAGCAAATTAGCAATGATGAGAAGTATCGTTAAATTTCTTTTTTTACTTTTCATTAACCTGCCTCAAAAAAGTCATGAAGGAGTGAATAGTATTTTGCTTGCTTTTCTGGAAGTTTTAATTTTTCACTGCAAGCAACTAATTTACCTAAAGCCTTTAAGACTAATCCACTAAATGCATGTTTTGATAAAATCTCTTCATACACTTGCATTGCTAAGTCATACTCGCCCTGATTAAATAAAAGATCTCCAAGCATCATCTTGGCACGAACTTGAACTTGTCTTTCTTTGGAATTTTCTAAATTTTTAAGAATTGCGAGCGCGTTCTCAAATTTATTAGCGCGAATTAAAATTCCAACATCTCTTAATTGTTTAATTTGTTCATCAACGTCATCAGTAAAATTTACTTCTTTCACATCAACGGCAGTCGGCGCTGGAACAACTACAGTATTATGTTCATCTAAACTCACGCCTTCAGCCTTAGCATCAGGAAGTGCTGAATCGATTTTATTCACAAGTTCAGAGGGATCAATCTTTGTGCTTTCATCGCCAAGAGCGGGCTTTTTTGCTCCATCAGTAATATTAGAAGGCAGTTCTGGTGATGCTTTGACTTCTGCCACCTCTACAACTTTCATCTTACTCGATTGATTTAAAAGATCTTGATACTTTCTTGCCAATTCATCATACTGAACTTTACTAACTGTCTGGTCAGATATAGTTCCTGGCGGATTTTTATCTAAGTCATCACGATAAGCAAGTAACTGCGAACACGAGGTTGTAAAAAAGGTTGTTAATAGAATTGTTGCCAGGACTAGATAGAAATGTCCCCCACATCTTTTGAAATTCCTTTTCACTTTCTCGTCCTCCATGACTAATAAGCAATCGAAAATAGGTGCTTATTTTGATTGTAAAGCAACTTGTACTGAAGTCAATTAGAGGCCCTATCAAATTTGCATATAATGATATATTCTTTACATTACTTTTTTGATTGGATATTAGAAATCATGACTACAGATACAAGACTTTTTCACTACGTCATTCGACTGGATAAAAAAGATTCAGCTTTTTTTTACTTTCAACTTGAAGCAAATGAAGGGCTTTGTTTTTATTCAACTCTTCCCTTCAATCCGCATGAGCAGTTTCGAGATATTGATTTAAAAGGCGATTTAAAATTGCAGACACAGGTAGAACATATTTTGGCCCAAATGGAAAAGAAGTTCCCTATTCATTACAAGACCTACGAAGTTCTGTCTTTCTAAAAATTATTTTTTCTTTTTACCTTTTACGATTTTAACAGCTTTCGTTTCTGGCGCCTTAGCTGCGTCTGGAAATTTTAAGCTTGCGTATAAAGCAAGGTGGTCTGAAAATCCAACTTTGCTTAAATTCATCTCTTCATGTTTATATGACATAGGAACAAAAAATGGTTTGAATGTTTTTGGATCATCATGCTTTCCAATCGTCCATTCCCGCATAACCACTTTGGGAGCATGAATACGGTATGAACTAATTTCTAAATCTAAATCTTTTTTATCATTTAAATTTGCACTATAAAAAATATGATCTAATAAATTCCATTCTTTATTCTTGGGATAAAAATAGCTTCCTTTTGGAAGAGCTCCTTTTACTTCTGCACTTACACTCGCATCATTCATAAAACCATGATGAAGATCTAGCATCACTCCATCTTTTAAAAGAACTGTATCAAATGGATGTGGATTATTACTGGGAATAGTATTAAAATCACCAACCGCAATAAAGCTCATCTCTTTATTTTTAGCTTGTAGCTCTTTAATTCTTCCGATTAATACTTCCGCTGCTTTCACGCGAAAAGAATCAGGATTTGCTAAACTTGGCCAATGATTAACAAAAATAGTTAAAGGATATTTGCCATTAACTAAAAACTCTGCTTCCAATATATTTCTCGTCGCATGACTTAACTCAACAACAAGTTCATTTCTAGAAATTTGTTTTAATTCTTTAGTCTCATTAAAAATAAGTGCAACATCCACACCTCTTTCATCTGGGCTTTCTGTAATTTCTACTCTTTTATAACCCAATTTATCTGCAAGTCTCTGGACAACATTTTTATTTTCAACTTCCACTAGCGCTAAAATATTTGGCATTTGAGTGCGCTCTGCCTCTACTGCAGTTTTAATTTGAGACAGCTTTATTTGTAATTTTTCATCTGTCCAATCTAAATCAAAACACTCAGCTCTTCTGCTTTTTGAATTTTCGGCCTTACATCCACCACTTTTTTTCGGATCTGATTTGGGAAGAAAAGTATAGTCCTCCTTATCTTTTCCATTAACCACGTCATGAGAAGTATCAAAAAGATTTTCTACGTTGTAAGACATAATTTCGAGTGTTCCGGCATTGGTAGCGAAACAAAAGAGCATGCTCAATAAAATTATCATTTTCATTTTTTATCCTTATTGAATTTCTTTTAAAATATTTAAAATATCTGTATGGTGAGTTTTAGTTTTAACGTCGTCCATTACATAAGCGATTTTCCCATCAGGACTTATAATAAAAGTCGTTCGTAGAACTCCCATATACTCACGTCCCATAAATTTTTTTAATCCATAAACCCCAAAGGCATTTGCCAATTCAAACTCGGGATCTGACAAGAGTTCAAAATTCAAATTTTCTTTTTCAATAAATTTTAAAAGTTTTGTAGGTAGATCTGGACTAACTCCATAAATTTTTACTTTAGCCTTCTTAAATTGTTTTTCGGAATCGCGTATGCCACATGCCTGAACCGTACATCCCGGAGTCATTGCTTTCGGATAAAAATAAAGAATGGTCCACATTCCATCTAAATCTTTTGAAGAGACTTCCTCACTATCTTGATTTAGCAATTTGAACTTCGGAAGTTTTGCATTAATTTTAATCATTTTTAACCTCTTCTACCAACTCTCTCTAAATAATCTTAACTTTTAAAATTTTTTATCATAATTTAACTGTAAATACTCAATCCAAATCTTCACGTTGTATCGAATACGAAAAATTTCAAAACTTAATTTAGTTGAAATGACTTACAATCTACATCGCCCTATTTGATCTAAAAATAAAAGAATTGTAAAACTTTAAAATGTGACATTTCCAGCGGAAACAAGTTAGAATAATTTCAGGAGATGAAGTATGGAACCACTTATAATCAGTCGCATTTTTTTAGGTACTCTTATTGTCAAAACTATTGTGCAAGCATATTTAGAAATGCGACAAATCAAAGTTTTAGAAGAGGGTTATAATAAGGTTCCTGTAGAATTCAAAGATACACTAAGCCTAGAAGATCACAATAAGGCCATGAGTTATTCATTGGAAAAGCTTCGCGTAGGTCGCTTTATTCGCTTTTTCCACATTCTGCTATTATTGTTTTGGACAGTAGGCGGCGGCCTAGAAATACTTCACCGCGTGGCACTTTATCTAGCACCGGCAGGTGATGTCTGGCTCGGTCTAACATTTTTTGGACTTTTAGGTTTTATAACCAGCATACTGTCACTACCAGAATCTTATTATTTAACTTTTGTCTTAGAAGAAAAATATGACTTTAATAAAGCGACAAAAAAAATTTTTGTTCAGGATCTTTTCAAAGGCCTAATTCTCTCTGTCATCATTGGGGGCCCTGTTCTTGCAGTTATTTTATGGCTCATGACCCATTTAAACAACCAGTGGTGGTTATATGCATTTTTCTTCATCGTTGCTTTTCAAATGCTGATGATTTTTATTTATCCAACCTTCATTGCCCCTTTATTTAATAAATTTTCTCCATTACAAGATGCGGAACTTGTACAAAAAATTCAGGCCCTTCTTGCTCGTTGTGAATTTCAGGCAAAAGGACTTTTTGTCATGGATGCTTCAAAAAGGACAGGGCATGGCAATGCTTACTTTACTGGTTTTGGCAAAAACAAAAGAATTGTTTTTTTTGATACCCTTCTTAAAAATTTAGATACAGAAGAAGTTGAAGCTATTCTTGCCCATGAATTAGGCCATTACAAACGCCATCATATTTACAAAATGATTTTCGTTTCTTGGCTTTCACTTTTTGTTGGTCTTTTCCTTTTAAACTACTTCATGCAAATGCCGCACTTTTTTATGGGCCATGGTGTTTTAAGCCAAAATCACCATTTAACTCTTGCTGTTTTTTCAATGGTAAGTGGAGTTTATACTTATTTCACCACCCCAATCTCAACTTATTTTTCGCGTAAACATGAATATGAAGCAGATGAATTTGCCGCTAAATTTTCTAACAAATTAAAACTCATCAGTTCGTTAGTAAAACTCTATAAAGAAAATGCATCATCAACGATTCAAGACAGCCTTTACAGCAATTTTTATCATTCACATCCCAATGCAAAAGATCGAATTACGGCATTAAAAAAATTATAACATTGTTAAATTCTTTCGACTGCTAAAAGCATTTTTTTTATTTTGAGTCCACCGGAAAACCCCCCAATTCCACCAGTAGCAAGAATGCGATGGCAAGGAATAATAATAGCTAGTGGATTTTTCCCGACTGCCCCACCAACGGCACGGGCCGCATTAACGTTTCCAATCTTTTGGGCGAGCTCTTTATAGGTCATAGTTTTACCGTAAGGAATTTTTAAAAGTTCTTTCCAAACCTTATTTTGAAATTCAGTTCCTTTAAATTTAATTGGCAAATCAAAATTTTCTCTTTTTCCTTTGAGATAATCAGTGATTTGTTTCTGTGCTTCTCTTAAAAGCTTTGAAGGATGGATTTCCTGCTTTTTTGGGTGAGCAATAAAATCTAAAGAAACCAAACAATGCTCTTCTTCGATCAGATAGATCCACCCCAAATCTGTTTCAAATTGATGATTAATCATCTTTATCAAGCCTCATATAGAACTTCATTAAAAACATATTTTAAATGCTCGAAGTATGGTTTTCTGTATTTTTCAATTTCATTATGAATTTCATGATAAGCACCTTCAAACGGTTTCACATTAAAAGACTTATCAATCATGGCAAAATATTCTGCGGTGGCATGTGACCCAACCACTCGATCCGCAGTACCATATGTTACAAATGCAGGGCATTTTACACGCAGAGGTCTGGCAAAAGTTTTTTTGGCGGTATTAATAAGTTCAAATAGCAACTTAGAATGAAGCTTTAAACAGTTAAGATCATCTGCTACATAACTTTCACCAATGCGCGGATCATGCGATAAGTACTTTAAATCGACAAGACCTTTAATTGGCAAACTGTAAGGAAGCTCTGTTGCTCCTTGAAAAATACTCTGAGGTATATAGCGAACAAGATAATCTAAAAAACCGTAAGCCCCCACTGGAGGAGCATTCATAATCACTCTTTCAGGGTAAAAATCTTTTTCTACATATTCTTGCATAAAGCTTGAAGTAATGAGTGCCCCCATCGAGTGCCCGAAAAGTACAAATCTCTTCATACGATATTTATCATTTAAGTGACGGATAATTTCTTGGAGATCCTCCATGAAAAGTCCGAAGTCTTCAATATATCCTTTTTTGCCATCAGATTTTCCATGACCTCTAAGATCGTATTGAAAAACATTAAAGTCATTTCCAAATAGCTCAGGGATATACTTG
>JACCDN010024376.1_pt1 | contig 10861 bp, 4 predicted proteins | sample 7441691 | NCBI WGS metagenome assembly JACCDN01 (sample SAMN15323439, study PRJNA562643) | freshwater metagenome | isolation source: river surface water | place: USA:Blue River Watershed | collected 2017-08-16
GCTAGTGAAGTTTTAGTTGTGTATAACTCGGCTTATACAGCTGATAGTAACAATGATTCTACTCAGGACTCTTTGGAACTTGCAAATTATTATGCAAATAAAAGAAGTGTTCCAAGCGGTAATGTTGTAGGCATTGATACTCCAACAACGCTTGCAATCACAAGGTCTGACTATAACACTTATATAAAATCCCCTCTCGAGACATACCTAACTGACAATAATCTAAAAGATAGTATTAAATATATTGTTTTTGTATACGGTATTCCCATGAAAGTTTATGCCTCTTCAGGTGCAGCAAATAATTATGTAAATTCTGCTGGAAACCATTCGTCGGTTGATTCATCAACCCTGTTTCTTTTTCAAACTAATTATAATAGTACTGATGGTAAAATCATAAACCCATATTTTAATGCTGACCCTAATTTAGATTTAACTTATCGATTCAAGACAAACACTTTTGGTACAGATGTCAAAATACAATATTTAGTAACTCGCCTGGATGGTTATACTGTGACAGATGTCAAGAATATGATCGATCGTGCATACAATACTGACAAATCAGGTACAGGATATTTTGTTCTTGATAGATACAGTGGTGCAAATAATTTTGGGTTTGATTCAATGGCTAACGCAGCAACTAATTTAAAAAATTTGGGTAAAAATACTTATCCCGATCCTTTTACAACAGGTACAGGTACGATTAAAAATATCTCAAACAGTGTTATGGGCTATACAAGTTATGGAATATATGCAGGATTAGGTAATGACTTTTATAATAATGAACTTGATTTTAATTATTTAAACGGAGCAGTTGCCAGTACTTATGAGTCATATACAGCTTTTAGTAACGTAGAACCTGATAACACAAACTTTGGTCAAATTTACCAATTTATTCGATCGGGTGGTTCGGGTGGTATTGGTAATGTATATGAGCCATTTACGAATGGGTTGCCAAATGATTCTATATATATGCCAGCTTATTCTTTGGGGTATACTTGGGCCGATGCCGCGTACATGTCTTTGCCGGTTATTAACTGGCAAGCAATTGTGGTTGGTGACCCATTGATGCGTATAGTTTCTGATAATATTTCTGCGCCTACGGTTTCAATAAATACTGAAACAAACTTAGATACAACCTCGATTACACTAAACGGTAATATTATAAACACCGGTGGCGAAGATAGTATTGTGCGTGGTTTTAGATACGGCACAACAAATAGTTATGGAGGTTTTGTTAAAGAAACTGGCACGTTTAGCACCGGCGATTTTTCATTAAACTTAACTGGCCTTACTTGTAATATAACTTATTATTATCAAGCTTATAGCGCTAATTCCTTAAGAGCTGGCTATAGTAATGAGGGAACATTCACCACAGAGGCTTGTGCTGTACCGATTGTTTCAACTGAATCTGTTAGTGATACTACAATATCTAGCGCAAAATTAAATGGAGAAATTTTGGATATTGGGCAAGATACTGTCGTTGAACGTGGTTTTGAATATGGATTAACAAGTAATTACGGCTTGGTAGTAAAACAAGAGGGTACTTTTACAGCAGGGGCTTTTACAATAACTGTCGACACCCTAGAATGCTATACAACATATCATTATCGTGCATATGCAAAAAATTCTGTTGGTACTGCTTATGGTAATAACACAAGCTTTACAACAGCTTATAACTGCAAGCCAGCTATTTCAACAAATACTGCAACACTTGCAAGTGGCACGAGCTATAACTTTAATGCTGAAATTACAAATATCGGTGGTGATGTTGTAACTGAAAGAGGTTTTCAAATCGGTGCTGATACAAACTATGGAACTACTGTAAATGAAACCGGGGCTTTTGGTGGATTATTTGGTTACCTTTCAAAATTTGGTTCATCTGGTAATAATGATGGTCAGTTTAACGAGCCTCGTTCTGTGGCTATTGATTCAAATGGCAATATTTATGTGGCCGATAGACTCAATCACAGAATTCAAAAATTTGATTCATCTGGTAATTTTGTTACAAAATGGGGTAGTTTTGGATCAGGCAATACTCAGTTTAAATACCCACGAGGTATTGCAATTGATGTAAATAATAATATTTATGTAGCAGATAGTGATAACCACAAAATTAAAAAATTTGACTCATCAGGAAACTATATAACAAGTTGGGGGAATTATGGTACAGGTAACGGTAAAATATCTTACCCTCAAGATATTGTAATTGATTCAGTAAATAACGTGTATGTATCAGACTATGATAATTCTCGGATAACAAAATTTAGCTCAACCGGTAGCTATATAACAAAATGGGGTAGTTATGGCTCAGGTGATGGGCAGTTTAAACCAGCTTATGATTTAGGGATTGATTCAAATAATAATATTTATGTGGCTGATCGTAACAATAACCGTATTCAAAAATTTGATTCAGCTGGTAACTTTATAATGAAATTTGGTAGTTATGGAAGAGGTGACGGTCAACTATCATTTCCTTCAGGTATTGTGGTTGATGTAAATGGTAATATTTATGTTTCTGATGAGAGTAATGGTCGTATTCAAAAATTTGATAGCTCAGGAAATTTTGTTTATAAATCACTTGGCGCTGGAAATGTAAACGGAGCATTTATTGGCCCGCAAGGTATGGTCTTTGATTCAGTTGGTAATATTTATGTGGCTGATGCAGGTAATAATCGTATTCAAAAAATTAGCACAAATGGATTGTTTTCAATTGCAGTAAATAATTTAGCGTGTGGTGTTGTATACAATTATCGTGCATATGCTGTCAATTCAGTTGGGACTGGTTATGGGGCAAATGAAATATTGAGCGTGCCTGTATGTTTAAGTAGGGTATCAACTGATGTTGCTACAAATATTACACCAAGCTCTGCCAAAGTGTCTGGTAACATCACTGATTTAGGTGGTGTAACACCAACGCTGCGTGGGTTTGAATATGGATTAGATACAAACTACGGGTCTGTAACTCGAAATAATCCTGAAGGTGCATCTATTCCGGTTGGAAGTTATGCTGCAAATCTTAAAAACTTAACATGCAACAAAACTTATCACTATAGGGCTTATGTAATAAATAGTGCTGGCACCGCTTATGGTGAAGATAAGGCATTTACAACTAGTGTTTGTAGCAATACACCACCAACAGCACCGGGAACACCAACAACCACAAGTCCGACAAAATTGCGAAATCCAAAATTTACTTGGCCAGCATCAACAAGTGCAAATGGCTTGAATTCAGTACCGTACTCAATTCAAATATCACAAGACAGTAGTTTTGCAACAGGTGTAACAAATGCCACATCAACAACAAATTCTTATACTGCTAGTAATTTAAATGATGGTAAATGGTATATTCGAGTTCAAGCAAAAGATGTAAATGATTTAACTTCAAATTATTCAAATACTGGCAGTGTAATAATTGATAATGTTGCACCTCCAATACCTGCGAATCTATCTGGTACTAGCCCAACAACTGATACTACACCTACATTGTCGTGGGATACAGTAAACGATGATAATACTGGAGGTTCGGGAATGCATGTATCTGCTCCGTATTCTATTTTGTATGCAAAGGATACTAACTTCACAGTTAATAAAACAGTTGTAAATATCACAACCAATAGCTTTACTCCGGCAACGGCACTGACAACGGGGACTTGGTACTTCCGTATTAGATCACGAGATAAGGCTGTAAACCCATCAGATTACTCAAGTATTGTCTCAATCGTAATTCGATAAAACATACAGTGAATAAGTATGGTAATTAAGTAAAAAAGCATAATACTTATTTCTTGTCTTTTCTTTTAATTAAGAGTACCATATATATATGGTTAAGAAAAATAAAACTTGTAGCTTTATCGGTTTTTTAATAGCAATGGTTATTCTTTTTGTTTTTACGAATTCGGTAAACGCTGCGAATGTTACTCTTAGTTGGGCTAAAAATTTAGGAGGAGCAAGTAATTTTGTTACTGTGTTTAAGACCGTGGTTGATACAAGTGGTAACTCTTATGTGACAGGGTATTTTACTGGTACCGTAGACTTTGATCCAGGTGCTGGTACGACGAATCTAGTTTCAGCTGGAACAAATGATATTTTTATTACTAAATTTGACACATCAGGAAATTTGCTATGGGCAAAAGGTATTGGTGCCGCAGTTGAAACCGGTTGGGGTGGAGACGTAAATAAGTCAGTCGCTGTAGATAGTAGTGGTAACGTTTACGTATCAGGATTTTTTAGTGGCACTGTCGACTTTGACCCTGGTGCCGGGACTAGTAATTTAACTACTTCTGGAGGTGTTGATATTTATGTTCTTAAGTTAGATACTAATGGAGACTTTGTGTGGGTTAAAAAAATGGGTGGTACAAATAGTGAGGAGGCTGTTGCTACAGCCGTTGACTCATCTGGTAATGTGTACATAACAGGAGGCTTCTTGGGTACTGTAGACTTTGACCCTGGCGCTGGTACTAGTAATCTAGTATCGGGTGGTGGTTATGATATTTTTGTAACGAAGTTAGATACTGACGGCACTTTTGTTTGGGCAAAAAGAATGCTTGGTGGATCGGGCTATGATTTTGGTAGGTCAATTCTTGTTGATTCTAGTTTTAATGTGTATGTATCTGGGCAGTTTACCGGTACTGTCGACTTTGATCCTGATGCTGGTACAAGCAATAAAACATCTGCTGGTGGTGAGGATATTTTTGTTACCAAACTTGATTCGTCTGGGTCTTTGGTTTGGATAAGTACTGTTGGTGGAACATCTGCAGATGGTTCTTGGTCACTGGCCTTTGATTCTAGTAATAATTTATATACCACAGGTTCTTTTCAGGGTACTGTCGACTTTGACCCCGGTGCCGGGACCACTAGTTTAACTTCGGCTGGTAGTAATGATGTATTTATTCAAAAATTAGACAATTCGGGAAACTTTGTATACGTCAAACAAATTGGTGGCACAGGAAGCGATTTGGCATACTCTATTTATGTTGATAGTGGCGACAATGTCTTTACCGGTGGTTTTTTTAATAGCACTGTAGACTTTGACCCTGGCGCCGGGGCTACTAGTTTAACCTCAGTCGGTGGTGATGATATTTTTATTAACAAATTAGATTCATCAGGAGATTTTGTGTATGTTAAGCAAATTGGTGGGACAGGTAACGAGCAAGTTAAATCACTTTTTGTAGATTCAACAGGTGTTATTTACGCTTTTGGTCAAATGGCTGCAAGTGTTGATCTAGACCCAAATGGTGGGGTAGATACGCATACTATAGTTGGTACCCAGGACTTGTTCCTACTTAAGCTTACTCCTGATTCTACAAGTCCTGTCATTTCATCTGTGAATTCTTTTAATGTAACAGAATCAGGAGTCACTGTGTCATGGTCAACAGATGAAAACTCATCATCAATGGTTGAGTATGGTCTGACTACAAACTATGGATCATCAACATCAGAGTCAGATACCGGTGCTGGTGTCACGTCTCATAGTGTTAGCCTGTCTAATTTGACAGCATGTAATACATATCATTACCGAGTTAAATCAAATGATGTCGTCGCAAATCTAGGTACAAGCTCTGACTATACATTTACAACTCCTTGCCTTGGGGTTGTCCCTGTATGGATACTCCAAGCCATGAGTGAGGCTATACAAGCCAAGGATAATCAAAGTATGCTTCCGGCAACTGCCCCAGCAAGTAATAACACGCAAGTACCGGTAGATACCAGTATTGCTACGAAATTTTTAACTAACTTAACTTATAAAAGTAGAGGTCTTGACATACTAGAGCTTCAAAAATTCTTGAACGCAAATGGTTACACTGTGGCATTAACGGGTGCCGGGTCTGTCGGTTTTGAAACAATGTATTTTGGACCTGCTACCAGAAAGGCTTTAATAAAGTTCCAAAGAGATAATGATATTATAGCAAATGGGTACTTTGGCCCAGTAACAAGAAGAATTATAAACCAACAGTTAGATAAAAAACCTGTATTGTAAGGGTATTTTCAGGGTTGCGCACTACTTTTATTAGGAGTACTATTAGTACATATGATTAATAAAAATAAAACATTTCTGTTTTCTGTGTTACTAGGATTTATTATTAGTTTTGGTTTAATTTCTAGTACAAGTGCTGCAGACGTCTCTAATCTTTGGGCGAAAAGTGTCGGGGGTAGTAGTGCTGACACTGCATTAGCAACAGTAGTTGATTCAAGTGGCAATAGTTATACTACTGGTTATTTCACTGGTACAGCTGACCTTGACCCAAGTTCAAAAGTTAGAAATATTGCATCAAAAGGAGCGGGAGATATTTATATTCTTAAATTAAATTCAAGCGGTAACTATTTATGGGCGCGAAGATTTGGTGGTACAAATGATGAGCATGCAAATGCAATTACTTTGGATGCCAACGGTAATATCTATATGACAGGTTATTTTAATGGCACCGTTGATTTTGATTCAGGTGACTCAGTTTACAATCTAACAACTTCAGGTAATACTGCACATGCCTTTGTGTTAAAACTAAACCCAAATGGTCAATTTATTTGGGCAAAAAATATGGGGGGTAGTAATAGTTGGACCGTAGGTAATTCAATCGCAGTTGATGCTAATGGTAATGTTTATACAAAAGGTGTATTTGCTGGTACTAGTGATTTTGATCCAAATGCAGGCGCGGCTAACTTGACCGCTCCGGGTGGTCAAACTTATATTGATCAAGTATACATTAGCAAACTTGATTCAAACGGAAATTATGTTTGGGCAAAAAGTCTTGGTGCAAACTTGTGGGATACTGGTTATTCTTTGGCGTTAGATTCTAATGCTAACATATACTCAACAGGGTACTTTGAAGGTACAGTAGACTTTGACCCAGGTGCAGGCACAGCAAACCTAACTTCAGCGGGTAGTGATGAAATTTACGTTTCAAAACTTGATACAAACGGTGACTATGTTTGGGCAAAGCAATTTGCAGGTACAGGTAGTGATGTTGGTATGGGTATAAAACTTGATAGCAGCAACAATGTTTACACTACTGGTTACTTTAATGGTACGGTTGATTTTGATCCAGGCACAGATACAGCTAACTTAACATCAGCTGGCGGTAAAGATGTTTTTATTGCTAAGCTTGATTCAAACGGCGACTATGTTTGGGCAAAAAATATGGGTGGAACAGGTGATGATCAAACTATGCAAAATGCAATTTATGTTGCAGCAAGTGGCCTAGTTTATACCACGGGTTACTTTAACGGTACAGCTGATTTTGATCCAAATTCAGGCACTAATAATCTAACTTCAGCTGGTGGTAAGGATGTATTCATCAGCACACTTGATTCATCAGGTGCGCTTGTAAGTGCAATTGGTGTTGGTGACACAGGGAACGATCAAGGCAATGCGATTAACGTTGATTCTTCACAAAAATTCTACGTATCAGGTCAATTTGAAGGTACTGTTGATTTTGCTCCAGGTTCTACAACACGAAACTTAACTTCAAATGGTGGTATTGATGCCTTTGTTGCCAAGTTTCAATAATTAATTAAAAAATAATAAAATCCCGACAATGTCGGGATTTTATTATTTTTGAAAATATACTTATTTCTGTTATATTAATGTCGAGTCTTTCCTGGCGCCGGGACGTACTGCCGAACCATGTGTTGGTCAGAGTGTGGTGCTCATGAATTCCCACGGTACGCTTTGTGTCATTACGATTAATGAGGTGCAACACGAAGTCAATACCACCGAGTATATTCCTGAGCATGTAACATTCTCCTATGAAATATTGACTAAGTAATAAGTAATTTATGGTTATAAATTTATTTCATTACTAGCCTACAATATCTCTATGCTATAGTTGATTTTTTCTGTATGAAGTGTACGATTAGAAACACAGCCGGTTTGAGATAGTTTCAGAATCTGAGAAATAGCATAAAAATTATGGAACAACAAATAGAAAAAATTAAAAATAAAATTAAAGAGTTACAAGAGCAAGCTACTAATATTACTGAGTCAGCAAAGAAGGTTTCTTCAGCATGCAATACTGTCAATAATGCTTGGAGTGGTTCAGATTTAGTTGGGCATGCTAATTTTTTTTATAGCGATTTTGAAATACCACCACATAATGGAAGATTTAGTGTTGAGTGGGGATTAATACACGGAGCACCTGATGGATGGGAAGAAAAAACTAGTGATGAGGTACGTCAGAAAATCGAGAATGACTCTGGTGTGTCACTCAAAGATTTAGATAAGGAGGCGGATCTTGTTACTGATAAATTTGATGAATTAAGAAAACAAACGATTATTGTGTTCTCTAGTGTCTCGAAAGACATTGCAAAAGAAATAGAAAAGTTCAGCTTACGAACCAAGCTGGATATTTTCAATGAGTATTGGAAAAGACAAATAGTGACAAGAGATAGTGAGGCATTATATGCAGGTAGACAAGTTCCAGTACATAAATATTATGATGCTACTGCTTCATTTATTACAGGGGTCAAAAAGCAATTAGATGACTTTTTATATTTAGTTGATAAATCAATTGTTGAAAGTATGAGTTTAGAACAAAAGAAACCAAATGGAGAGAAAGGTAGGACTACCTATCTTGATAAATATACATTATTGCGTCTCATAAAAATTGAAAGTAAGAATTTTGATTTAAGTAGATTAATAGCGCTTTGTAATGAATTAGATGATAACTACAGTTTAGAAAATTATCATTCATGTGTGATGCTTTTAAGAGCTATACTTGATCATATTCCACCAATCTTTGGGAAAACAAGTTTTGATGATGTATGTGCTCAGTATGGAGGCAGAAGTTTTAAAGACATAATGAGACCTCTAAACGAAACAGCAAAAAAAATAGGTGATAATTATCTTCATACCCAGATCAGTAAGAAGGTTGTAGTAATCACAAAGACACAGGTGGATTTCCAAGCAAACTTAGACATGCTACTGAATGAGGCAGCTATTATTCTTGAGAAAGAAGAATCTGCTTAGATATTTTTATTAAAATTAGGATGTTTGAGGAATGTCGGGATTATAAAATAAAAATAGCCCCAGAAGGGGCTATTTTTAGTAACCGTTTTTATACATTGCTTACTAGCGAAGGTAACTTCTTTGGTGGACTCTTTGCCCTCATCCCATCAGATGCCGATGCAGACTGCCATATTTGGTGAAGTGTTTTAATTTTGGTTAACATACTTATTATAGCCCTAAAGATATATGCAAGCAAATATGTATTAAAGTAGCAATTTTCATCCATTATAGAGTGAAGAGATTTTTTATTTCCCCTAAAGCCCACCTTTGACATTTTATCTAAATAATGTACTATTTGAATAAATTAAATGTACACACAAATGATTAAATCAATTTCTTTATTTAGCCCTAAACCTGAAACATATACAGGAGAAGAAGTAACTAAACAGGAACTCGTTTTTGCTTGGTTTCCTAAGATACTTACACACTACAGAACAAAGAAAAAAGTATTTGTCTGGCTACGATATGTTTATATTGAGTATAACCTAAAAAGCCTTGTCTATTATTATCAAAAAGATAAGGGTAATGGTTTATTTTTTTCTTTGAGCGATAATTCAAAAAGATTGAATAAGACTCTCAACAAAGACTATTTTCTCTCTCGTATTGAAAAGTACGTTCCCAGCAATACTTTTTTAAGTTACAGGTGGTTAAATTCAAAATGGTATGAAGACTTATTTGAAAAGATAAAGTCACTACTATCTCCAATCCTGTCTTAAATTGTAAGATTACATTTTAAAGCCCACATCTCAATGATGTCCAGGGCTTTTTTATTTTCAAAAATTACCACAAATAGCAATTTTGACCTCCTTACCAAATTTTGTTTAATTTTCTATACTAAATTTACAACTGAATAAATTTAAAAAAGTTTGAATTTTGGCAAAAATCGTGTACTATCATTACATATGATAATTTTGTCGAAATTTAACTTAAAAGCAAAAAAACTCTTACAAAATAAGGGTGGAATTTTTCGAGTATGGCTTTAGGCATAGGAATTGTTGGGTTGCCAAACGTCGGGAAATCGACCCTTTTTAATGCTTTGACTAAAAAGGGCGTACCGGCCGAGAATTACCCATTTTGTACAATTGACCCATCGGTGGGTATTGTTGCCGTGCCTGATGAACGTTTGTGGAAGTTAAGTGACTTTTCAAAGTCTATTAAAACCATCCCTGCCGCAATTGAATTCGTTGATATTGCCGGTATTGTTGAGGGTGCGTCAAAAGGCGAAGGTTTAGGTAATAAATTTTTAGCAAACATTCGTGAAGTTGATGCAATATTGCACATGGTGCGAATGTTCCCAATTAGTAGTTCGGCAACTGAAATTACGCACGTATATGGCAGTGTTGATCCACTTCGCGACATTGGTGTAATTAATTTAGAGTTAATACTGGCCGATATGGAAACGGTAACAAAACGCCGCGCCAACATTACCCGCGAAGTTAAACGTGGCGACAAAGAGGCCGTGGCCGAAGACGCCGTGCTTGCAAAAATTGATAAAGTTTTGTGCGACGGCCATTTGGCTAAAAGTGCGAATCTTGATATTGATGAAGAAAAATTAGTAAAGCAACTAGGACTGCTAACAATGAAAAAAATGATCTATGGTCTAAACCGCCGTGGCGGTGCTGATAATTTTGATAAAACAAACCCTGAAAAATTTGCCGAGCTTTTAAGTATAATTGCGCAAAACGGCTCAAACTATGTTTTGATTGATGCAAAAATCGAAGACGAATTGAAAGATTTTGAAGGCGATGAAAAAAATGATTTACGCAAAGAATTGGGCGGTGATGATGACGGTATAAATAAATTAATTGGCGAGGCCTACCAATTGTTGGGGTTAGAAACTTATTTTACAACTGGTGTTGA
>JACCDN010580273.1_pt1 | contig 10859 bp, 7 predicted proteins | sample 7441691 | NCBI WGS metagenome assembly JACCDN01 (sample SAMN15323439, study PRJNA562643) | freshwater metagenome | isolation source: river surface water | place: USA:Blue River Watershed | collected 2017-08-16
CACGGCTGCCAACACAACGGGCCAGTCGGATTGAGGAACTCCTGCCACACCGCTGGCAAGCCAACACCGACTGACTGTCAGCCACGATTGCCGTCAGTGGTCAATAGGGGATGGCCGAACGCATACTATGCAGCTCCAGCGTTGAGACGGTGGACCAGATTGAACCACTCGGTGACCACCACTGTAGACCCATGCGGGATCGTATTGAGAAAGTAGGACTTCGAAGCCTGGTCCAGGGTCATCAATATCGCCACAGCAAAAAGCCAGAACACGCGTGGGTAACTTTTGACTACGGAGAACGTCATAACGCTAGCCGACACGAATGCGTTGGACATTGCGGTTCATCGCATGGCGGATGACATGCTTATAGACCCACCGCTTGATCCCGCTCAGGTTGACACCATGCTGCGCATAAAAATCGTCCGGAGAGTCGAACAGTCCGAAGTCTTTGTTGATGCCGTCTTTCTGGATGAAAGTGTCTTTACCAACCCAATCCACTGATGGCTTTTGCAAGTTGGGTGTCGCAACACCATACCCGCAGAAAGCACCACGATGGTCAACAAATCGCCGTTGCAGAGCACGCAAATACTTGCGATCCAGAATGAAGCCTTCCAGGCGAATCCACTTGGCTTCAGTCCAGATCTCCACCCAACTGTGGATGATGCTGGACGGTGCGAGCTCGTAAGCGATGCCGGTGATCGCACCTTTCTGCAGCGCCTTGTCAATCGTGAACCCGTGGAAGCGGCAGGCCACGCCTACCGCCCGCAGCAATGCCATCAGCAAGGTGCCTTTGGTATTGCATTGACCAATGCCATCGGCCAGCACCGTTGAGGCCGGCAGGTCGTCCGACGCGTTGTATCCAAAGGCAATATCGTCACGCACAAAGTTATAGACGGCGCCGATTCGTGCGTGCTCCTCAAGTTGCATCCAACAACGCTGTTTGATCAGAGCTCGAATTGCAGTGTGGTCGTAGTCCAGCAGCGCAGTGTTTTGCCGCCAGCCAGCTAGGTCTTTGTCTGACTGGGCGGTGGGTGATGGCTGAATAATCTCCATGGTCTTAACCCTCTTTACGTACACGCAAGAGGCGCAGCCCATTGCCAACCACCAGCAAACTGGCCCCTACATCGGCAAATACCGCCATCCACATCGTGCCCACACCGGCCAGTGTCAGCACCAGAAACACGGCTTTGATACCCAGCGCCAACACGATGTTTTGTACCAACACGGCATGGGTGCGGCGGGACAGGCTCACAAAACGCGGCAGCTTGCGTAGGTCGTCGTCCATCAGCGCCACGTCGGAGGTCTCTATTGCTGTGCCTGTTCCGGCCGCACCCATGGCAAAACCGATGTCAGACCGTGCCAGTGCCGGTGCGTCGTTAATGCCGTCACCGACCATGCCGACCGCGCCGCCCTCGCCAATCTTCGCTTCAATGGCCTTGAGCTTGTCTTCGGGCAGCAGGTCGCCACGGGCTTCGTCTATGCCCACCTGCGCGGCAATGGCAGACGCTGTGTGGGCGTTGTCACCCGTCAGCATCACGGTCTTGATGCCAAGTGCGTGTAATTCTGCAATTGCCTGGCGACTGCTTTCCTTGACTGTGTCGGCTACAGCGAACATGCCTTGAACAACCCGTTCATCCGTTAACAGGATGACTGTTTTGCCCTGTTTTTCCAAGGTGGCTAATTGGGCCTCTAACTCATCTGAACAGCGCCCCTGCTCATGGATCAGACGGTGGTTGCCCAGGTAGTACAGCTTGCCGTCCATGGCACCCTTCGTCCCACGCCCGGGCAAGGCCTCGAAACCATCGACTTCGAACAGCACAACTCCATCTGCTTTCGCTGCCTGGGCCACCGCACGCGACACAGGGTGGTCGGAGCGGGCGGCCAGGCTGGCGGCCAGACTGCGCACCTGTGCCGCATCACCACCGTTCAGCACCGTGAAATCCGTTTGCACCGGTTTGCCGTGGGTGATGGTGCCGGTTTTGTCCAGTGCTAGCCATTTGAGCTTGCGACCCTCTTCCAGATATACACCTCCCTTGATCAAAATGCCCTGGCGAGCCGCCGCAGCAAGACCGCTGACGATAGTCACCGGCGTCGAGATCACCAGCGCGCATGGACAGGCGATGACCAACAACACCAGCGCCTTGTAGACCCACTCAAACCAACTACCGCCCAGAAGCAGCGGTGCACCAACCGCAATGGCCAGCGCTATGGCAAAAATCACTGGTGTGTAAATGCGGGCGAATTGGTCAACAAAACGCTGGGTGGGTGCCCGTGCGCCCTGGGCCTCTTCCACGGCGTGGATGATGCGGGCCAGCGTGCTGTCCGTTGAAGCGGCGGTAACCGTGTATTCAAACGAACCGGATTCGTTGACGGTGCCGGCGAACACTTGGTCCCCCTCGGCTTTTTCCACCGGCAGGCTCTCACCGGTAATGGCAGACTGGTTGATAGTGGAGCGCCCGCTCGTGATGGTTCCATCCAGCGCAATGCGCTCCCCTGGTTTGATGCGCACACGGGCATCCACCGCCACCGATTTGGCCGCCACTTCTAACCAACTGCCGTCAGCCTGTAGCACCGTGGCGCGCTCGGGTGTGAGCTGCATCAGCCCCTTGATGGCATTGCGCGCCCGGTCCAGCGACTTCGCTTCTATCAGCTCCGCGACCGTGAACAAGACCATCACCATCGCCGCCTCGGGCCACTGGCCCAAAAAGAGCGCACCAGTCACGGCGATGCTCATCAGTGCGTTGATGTTGAGCTGGCCATTGCGGATCGCAATCCAACCTTTCTTGTAAGTGGTCAAACCGCAGGCCGATACCGCAAGCAGCGCCAGTGCGGCGGCCATCCACGTTGGCAGCCCGGCCCACTCGACAGCTTCGGACGCCACAGCCGCTACCCCGGCCAATGCTAAGGGCCACCAGGGTTTATCGGGCTCGGTGGCCGGCTCGGTCTGTACCGTTGCGTCAGTGGCTACCTCGGGCGTGAAACCCAGCGAGCGGATGGCCTCCAGAATTGACTCTATCGCGCTGGGCGCATGGTCAACCGTCAAGACACGCTGCATCAGATTGAACTGCATGCCTGTCACCCCACTCATGCCACCCAGCTTACTGCGCAACAGCCCTTCTTCGGTGGGACAGTCCATCTGCATGATGCGGATCGCGGTTTGCGTTCCACTTCCCTGCGCCGGGAGCTTGTCGGGCGTTGTATCCAAGTCATTACACCCAGCTCCACAGCAAGCGTCTTTGATTGGTGGCGTACTGTGGTCGTCTGGGACAGGTGTTGAAAGTGGTGTGTGGGTAGACATAGGGCATTCCGAAAATGTGCTTCATCGATTACACAACCTGTAGTAACTACAGGGTCAACAGGTTTCTTTGAAGTGCCGCAAAAAAGCAACCCACCTGGGGAACAGTCAGTATGTTCGTGCATCACCTGCTACGAAAAGCGTAGCTAATCACCCAATAGCCGAGAGGGCTAAAGGGTGATCTTGTCCAAAACTACTTCAGCACAAAACGCGCAGTGGACGACTTGCCTGCCAGGGATACCACGGCAACAACCTTGGTGCCAGCCGCAATCTTGAAGCTACCCTTGGCTTCCAACTTGTCGCCCACAGATTTCAGTTCCACCTCTTGCTTGTCGCTTCCGGTGAGCAGCGTGAGCTTGGCGGTGGCCTTGCTGGCATCCATGGCTTTGCCGTGGTCGCTCAGGTAAAGGTGCAGTACATCGGGTTTGGCGACCAGTTCGTAGTCCATGGCCTTGCCGCCGACTACGATGCCTCCATGCATGGGTTTGTGGTGATCATGGTCGCCAGCAGCGAAAGCAGAGCCTGCAACGACCAGGGCGAGGGCTGCGAAGATGTGAGAGAGTTTCATACAAGTTCCTTTCAGGGTGGTTAAAAAAATCAGAAGGCTTCCGCATTGCGGTCATCCATCAGGCGTTCAGAGTCCTTGCGCCCAAATAGCCAAAACATGACCGGTGTCAAAAAGGTATCGAGCAGCGTGGAGCTGATCAGCCCCGAGAAGATCACCACCGCAACGGGGTGCAATATCTCGGTTCCGGGGCGCTCGGCCTCAAACAACAACGGTGCCAGCGCAAAGGCCGTCACCAGGGCCGTCATAAGCACCGGGCTCAGCCGCTCCATTGATCCCCGCACGATCATCTTGTGGTCGAACGCTTCGCCCTCAAAACGCATCAGGTTGATGTAATGGCTGACCTTCAGGATGCCGTTACGCACGGAAATGCCAGCCAGCGTGATAAAGCCCACCAGGGCCGCCACCGACAGCGGCTGGCCCGATATCCACAAGCCCAGTACCGCACCCACCAGCGCCAGCGGAATGTTCACCATGATCAGTGCAGACAGGGCGACCGACTGGTAACGGCTGTACAACACCACAAACATCAGCACCAAAGACACGATGGACAATAAGCCCACCAGTTTGGAAGCCTCTTCTTGCGCCTGGAACTGACCGCCCAGCGTGATGAAGTAACCCTCAGGCAGCTTGGACTCGGCAACAACCTTGCGGATGTCTTCCACGATGTCGGATAGCGCCCGGCCTTGCGCATTGGCCGACAACACGATGCGGCGCTTGCCGTCATCGCGGCTGATCTGGTTGGGGCCATCACCGTCTTCAATCGTCGCTACTTTGGACAGCGGCACGGCACCGGTGGGGGTTTGCAAAAGAATGTTGCCAAGGCCTTCCACCGAACGTGCGGACTCGGGCAAGCGCACCACCAGCGCAAAGCGCCGCGAGCCCTCCACAATCTGTGTGACCTTTTCGCCCTCGACCAGGCTTTGCAACGTGGTCAGAATTTGCGGTGTGGGCACACCGTATTGCGCGGCTGCGGCGTAGTCCACGCGTACCTTGATCTGCGGTGCCAAGACCTGCTTTTCGATTTCCAGGTCGGCGATGCCAGGCACGGCAGCCAACTTGGATTGCAGCAGATCGGCTTGTCCACGCAAGGTGTCCAGATCGTCACCAAAGATCTTGATCGCGATTTGTGAGCGAACACCCGAGAGCATGTGGTCTATGCGGTGCGAAATCGGTTGCCCAATGCCTATGGACGCCGGCAGGTTGACCAAACGGGAACGGATGTCTGCCGAAATCTCGTCCATAGACCGGGTCAGCTCCGACGCGGGTTTGAGGCCCACATCCAGCTCGCTGACATGCACACCCTCGGCATGTTCGTCCAGCTCGGCACGGCCACTGCGCCGCCCCACGTGGGTGACCTCGGGTACCTTGCTGATCAGCTTCTCTGCCTGTTGTGCCAAAGCTGAAGTTTCGGCCAGCGTAACGCCGGGGTTGAGCCGCAGACCGACCAACAGCGTGCCTTCGTTGAACGGCGGCAGAAAGGTTTTCGCAAAAAACGGCACGGCCACCCCCGCCAGTAGCACAGCTACACCGCCCGCCACCAGTGCCGCCTTCGGCGCATTCAGCACCCGCTGCAGGTTGCTTTGGTAACCACGCTTGAGCCAAGCCAGAAGTTTGGTGTCGCCATGGTTGAGTGAACGCATACGCGGCAACAGGTAATACGACAGCACCGGCGTGACAGTGACTGACACCACCAGCGAAGCCAGTGTGGACACGATGAAGGCAATGCCCAGCGGTACAAACAAGCGCCCTTCCATGCCCGGCAGTGCAAACAACGGCAGGAACACCAGCACGATGATGATGGTGGCGTACAGAATGGCGGAGCGCACTTCCATCGTCGCGCTGGCGACCAGTTCCAGGGGGTTCAACCTATGGTCCTGGTGGCGCTCGCGGTCCACCTTGAGGCGGCGCATAACGTTCTCAACACCAACAACCGCGTCATCCACCAAGCCACCAATGGCAATGGCTAGGCCGCCCAGCGTCATCGTGTTGATGGATAGCCCGAAATACTTGAACACCAGAGCCGTCATGAAGATGGAAACCGGAATGGCCGTCAACGCAATGATGGTCGGCCGCAGCGTACCCAAGAAGAAAAACAGTATCACCGCGACAAAAATCGATGCGCCTATCAACTTGCCTTGTAGCGTGGTGATGGATGATTCAATGAAGCTGGCTTGGCGGAATGTCACCTTGGGCTCGTCCATGCCTGCGGGCAAAGAGCGTTTCATATCTCCCAGAGCGGACTCAATGGATCGGGTCAGCGCAATGGTGTCAGCAGTAGGTTGCTTCTGGATGCCGAGGATCACCGCCGGTTTACCTTCAAAACCCGCATCACCTCGTTTGATGGCCGGTGCAAACGCCACCTCGCCAATCTGGCGCAGCAAAATGGGTTGGCCGTTCTTGGTCGTCAAAGCCAGGTTCTTCAGATCGTCCAGCCGCGAAGTGCGACCTAGGTTGCGGATCAGGTATTCACGGCCATTGAGTTCCAAGAATCCGCCTGAGGTATTGGAGGAGAAACCCTTAAGAGCGCCCTCCAACTGTTCATGCGTGATGCCCAGCTCCGCCATACGGGCAGTATTGGGCTGCACCTGGAACTGGCGTACCTCGCCCCCAATGGGGATCACCTGTGCCACGCCGGGCACGGCCATCAGCCGGGGGCGAAGCACCCAGTCGGCGTACTCGCGCACCTGCATCGGCGATATCTTGGCCGTGTCGATGGGGATCGCAATCTGCATGATCTCACCCATGATGGAGCTGATAGGCCCCATACGCGGCACAACACCCTCGGGTAGGCCTTCTTCCATCGCAGACAGCCGCTCCGACACCATCTGGCGGGCCTTGAAGATTTCGGTGCTCCAGTCAAAGGTAACGTAGATAAAGGACAACCCGGCGCTGGATACCGAACGCACACTCTCTACACCGGGTAGGCCGTTCATGGTCGTTTCGAGCGGGAAGGTGAGGAGCTGTTCCACCTCTTCGGCCGCCATGCCGCCGGCCTCGGTCATGATGGTGACCGTGGGTTTGTTGAGATCGGGGAACACATCCACCGGTGTGCGCGACAGCGTGAACGCGCCGTAGGCCATCAGCACCAAGCTGGCGATGATGACAAGCATCCGGTTGGACAGGCTGTTTTGGAGAAGCCACTTGAACATGCGTGTGACTCCTTAGCGGATTTGGTTGATCAAGCTGGCTCCTTGCATCGCAATGCGGTCACCAGCCTTCAGGCCTGACGTGACTGCAAACGAGGCACCATCCAGAACCTCCACCGTGACCGTGCGCGGCTCGAACCGTTCGGGTGCGGTCTTGACCCACACCACGGCCTGGTTGGCCGGGTTCTTCAGCAATGCCTGTGCTGGCACACGGATGCCTTTGACACGGGTGGCCGTTTGCACATAGACCTTTACCGGCTGGCCCACGGCCAGTTTGGACAAGGCCGGACCTTCGGCACGGAACAACATCGGCAGGGCCTGCTCACGCAAACTGCGCGCCGCACCGATAATGGTCAAGGCCACGGTATCCGCGCCAATTGCCATGCTGGCACCTGCCACGTTGCTCGCCACGTCCGCGTCATAGGCCAGTGCCTCGATGCGCAGGCGTGTTGGGTCCACCACCTCAAACACCAATTCGCGGGCATCAACCACCTGGCCAGCGACCGCGTTACTGGAGGCTATGACGCCAGACACCGGTGCCACCAGTGCGTCACGGTTGTTGAGACCACCGCTGACTGCGGCCATGCGCTCGCTCAGACTGCTGAGTTCGCTTTGTGCGGCCTCAATGTCTTTGCGCGGCACGGTGTCAGCCAGTTCCTGTAGGCGGGCCACGCGTTTCTCGGCCAGAAACCTGGCAGCGCGCAACTCGGCCAGCGCGCTGGACTGATTGGAACGCTCAATGGCACCACTGGAGGGGACTACGTAAGCCAGCACATCACCCTTCTTCACCGCTTGCCCCACACTAGGCAGCCCACGCGCACCCGCTTCCAGGCGGCCTGCCACCAAGGCCTGGACCTTGCCACCGGCGTTGGGGTCCATCACCACTTTGCCGGTCAATTCCAGCGAACGGGGCAACTCGGCATCCAGCACTTCCAGCGTGCGTACGCCGATTTGGCGTTGGGCTGGTTTGGGAAGAAATACGCTGCCATCGGGTAGACGCTTGGGGCCGTCGCCGCTGGCGGCAGGGGGCGCATCACCATGGTCATGGCCTTCGCCAGCCCAAACGGGTGTAGCGGTGGTCAGCAACAGGGCACTGAGGATGTGGCAGCTTGCCAGCAATACAAGACGGGGCTTCATGCTGCACCTCCGAGGCGGTTGTTGCGTTGTGTATTCATGCGTCGCAGGGCAAATCCCAACAGGACAAGGGCCATCAGCCCGCCAAACGCCCAGGCGGTATAGGTTTTCCACGTTGTACCTTGCGCGGAATCAGCATGGGTGTCGGCATGGATGTCCAGATCACCGGCCAATAGATCGGTAACTGCACCTGCGACCACAGTGGCAGACACGCTCATCTCACCGGGTGGAAGTTCTTTCGCCAGCGTGGCTTCAAACTCGCCTTCACCGTGCGGCTGGACCGCGACCTTGGTGCCGCCTAAATCAAGCTCCAGCTTGGCGTCCTTGACCGGGCTGTTGTCCGCCGCGTGGTCCAGATATAGCGCAATGTGTTTGCCGTTGACCACACCCACCAGCTCAAAGGCTTCGGAAGTAGCGGTGAAACGGGGTTTGGCCGGGCCTCCCGCGGCGGCAGGTGCCTCGCCATGGTCGTGGCCTTCACCGGCCAAACTGAAAAAGGATGCGGTGGCTAAAAGCACCGCGAGTAAGAAGGGCTTGCGCCGTGTAAATAAATTCATCATGGTGTGTGTGTTTCCTTGAATGGGATGGGTTGTGCCAAAGCAGGGCCAGGCCTATTCCGGCAGCAGGCCCAGGGTTTGGCGCAATGCGGACTGGGCCGCCGCCAGGTCTATGCCCGAACGGGCAGCCTGGCGTTCGGCGTCCACGGCCTCACGTTCCATGCGCAGGCGGGTGGGCAAATCGGTCTCGCCCATCTGGAAGGACTTCTGAAAAAACGCACGCGACTCGCGGGCCAACTGCGCGCGCCGCTGCGACGCATTGACCTGGGTCTGAGCAGACACCAGACCGACGCGGGCGGCTTCTACATCGCCCTGTAGTCGTTCGCGCTCCAGCCGCAATTGCGCCTCGGCTTCCATCGCATCGGCCTGGGCGCTGGCGCGCTTGGCCTGGTTGCGGCTGCTAGAGCCCAGCGGGAAGCGAATGCCCAACGTAATGCTGTTCTGGTAGGCCTCATCCAATTGCCCGCGATCGCGAGTGGTGGCCAGCGTCAATTCGGGGTTGGCGCGGGTCTGTACATGGGCCAGCTCGGCGGAACGTTGGGCCACGTCTGCACTGTCCTGCAGCTCGGCAACTGCCGGGTGGGCAGCCAGCAGCGTGGCACTATCCGCAGGCAAAACAGGCATGGGTTCTGCCCCAATTGCAGAGCCTTGTGTAGCACCAGCAAGGACTTGGGGCACAAGGCCGGTCAATGTGCGCAAGCGTTGGGCGGCCGTCGCCAAGGCACCTGTAGCCTCAGCCAGAGTTGCCTCGGCCGCAGCCACTGAGCCTTCTGTCTGGTGCTGGTCCGCGCGCGCCAGGTCCCCAGCGCGCACTCGTTTGGCCACATCCTGGGCCAGCTGTTGTGCATGGCCCAACAACTCACCGGCTAACCCATGGTCCATGCGTGCTCGTTGCCATGTCCAGTACGCGTCGCGCACGCTAGCTGCGGTGCGCAGTTGGGCTGCACGTACCTTGCTACCTATAGCACGGGCCTGCGCATCGGCCACGGCAACGGAGCGTGTACGTTCACCCGGCAGCCAAAGCGGAATGCTGATGCCGGCTACGGTTTCGTCACGGCCCAGATTCTGGTTGAGGCGGTCGGTCTTGGTAGACAACTCCAGCGCAACCGGTTCTACGGTCCAGCGGGTTGCGGCTTGTTGCTGGGCAGCGGCTGCTTCCTGGCGTATCTGTTGTGATAGGGCCTCAGGCTGGCGCTGCCAGGCAGCTTCAAAGGCCTGCTTCAGTGTGGTGGTGGTGCCAGCAGGGTCAGCGATAGCACTGCCGGCCGCCAATGCCAGGATGGCGCACGGCCACCAAAAACGGTAATTTCTTCGGAACATCCGATTCTCCATAAATGAAAAACATTTGGGGGAATCGGCGAGCTGTGATCAACAGGACCCTGCACCCCGTCACGCACTGCACTAAGCAGTCCGTTCGCGCGGCCAAAGGTCGGGAGGAAGAAGCCAGCCTCGCCGATCAGGCGAGGTGGGCCCAGTTCGGGCGTTCTGGCAGGGAGGAGGGCTGGGAAGATAGGCGCAACGCGGTTGCGCTGTGGATCTCGGACGGTAGCTTGGCCATCACAAGGGTTGACGACTGCACCATGGCCGAGCAGGTACCCGCGTGGCAGGTGCCGCAATCAACGTCGACAGCACCTGCAGCCTTGGACTTTGCGTGTGGTTCGCCATCGTTTGAGGGTTCCGCACCGGCGTCGTGCTGGTGCTCGTGGTGCCCTATATGCTGGGCCGCTGCGCCGCTTTCGTGCTGGCAATAGCTGGCTACTGCAGCCCAACTGAGCTGCATAGGCAGGAGAACGACCAGGAAAATGAGAAACCAGCGACGCATTGCGGGCCGAGTGTAGCAGCCGATCCAATTCCTTGGCGTTTTGGCGTGAAGTGCGGAGCGAATGGGCATTTGGGTTTGAAAAACGTGTTCAACCCATTACGCAACCTGAAGCCACTATAGAGTCAACAGGATTCTTGAGAGTCCCCATTGACTTTGTTGAATTGACCAAGCCACTTCGCGCCAGCAAAGTGTCCACCTAACGGTTACTACCGCCTGATGCCATTGCCCAAACCATTCGATGGTTATGTTGAACAACCCGCCCGGGTGACAGCCACATCACTGATCCACTTCCAGCGCAACCGTTACAGCGTGCCCTGTGAATGGGTGAACTCCGTGG
>JACCDN010128094.1_pt1 | contig 10858 bp, 7 predicted proteins | sample 7441691 | NCBI WGS metagenome assembly JACCDN01 (sample SAMN15323439, study PRJNA562643) | freshwater metagenome | isolation source: river surface water | place: USA:Blue River Watershed | collected 2017-08-16
CTTGTGGCACGGTGCTGGGGTGTGGCTCCACATTCAGCTCCAACAACTTTTGACGCACGGCTGAATTTTGCAAAGCCGCATTCACTTCTTTGTTCAGACGCTCCACCACAGCTTGCGGTGTTTTGGCGGGCACACCCAAACCATTCCAGGATGACGAGACCAAATTAGGTACTCCGCCCTCTTTGGCCGTTGGCACTTGTGGCAACGCAGTGCTGCGTTTCGTCCCAGTCACCGCCAAGGCGCGCAAAGCACCGCCTTTGATTTGAGGCAGCACGGGGCTTAGCACTTCCACCGCCACATCAATCTGGCCACCACGCAAGGCTGTCATCACTGCGGGTGTACCGTTAAAAGGCACCACTTGTGCATCCAAACCCGCCACCGACTTGAACAACTCGGCGGTCAAGTGCTGGGTGCTACCGATGTTGATGCTGCCAATGTTGAGCTTGCCTGGATTGGCCTTGGCCCACGCCAGCAACTCGGGCAAGGTTTGAAAACGCGATTCGGCGCTGGTGACAATGGCCAAATCGAACGTACCCATCAGCGAGACGGGGGTGAAGTCTTTGACGGGGTCGAACGGCAAGGCTTTGAACAAACCTGCACTTACCGCGTTGGCGTTGGACATGAGCAGCAAGGTGTAACCATCGGGCTCCGACTTGGCCACCATCTCGGCCGCCACGATGCCACCCGCGCCTGGGCGGTTGTCAATCACCACGGACTGCCCCAAACCTTCCGACATTTTTTGCGCCACAGTGCGTGCCGTCAGGTCCGCCACGCCACCCGCGCCAAACGGCACGACGATGCGCAAAGGTTTTGTCGGGTAGCTTTGCGCTTGCACACTGGCGACGCCACAAACCAAGACACTCGCCATGGCCAGACGAGAAACAAAGAAACGACGTGTTGACATGAGAGGACTCTCCAAACGAGTGATCAAACTTTGATTTTCATGCATCTCTAAAGAGCACATGAATTCGGGGGAATGGTCAATCTAAGCCACTGGGTACACTCTAGGGTTACGCATTGATTAGACCTATTCAAGGATTTGCCATGAACACGACCCCTTCCGGCCTGCAATTCATCGACAACGTGGTGGGCGACGGCGCTCAAGCCGCGGCTGGCCAGCACGTGAGCGTGCACTACACCGGCTGGCTCTACCAAGACGGCGCGCAAGGTGCCAAGTTTGACTCTAGCCGCGACCGCAATGACCCGTTTGACTTTCCTTTGGGCGCTGGCATGGTCATCAAAGGCTGGGACGAAGGCGTGCAAGGCATGAAGGTTGGTGGCCAACGCACCCTCATCATCCCGCCAGAGCTGGGCTATGGCGCACGCGGCGCGGGCGGCGTGATTCCTCCCAATGCCACTTTGAAGTTTGACGTCGAGCTGCTCGGCGTCGAATAAACAGGCCATACGGCGGCTGTGAGGCCGCCGATGACAAGCGGGGCATGGCCCCGCTTTGTTTTGTCCCGTTCAATTTTTTTAGAAAACCCCTCTTGAAATAGGGTTGGATGCCCTCAGCTTCGCTGAATCTTCCTCCAACAAGCCCCACAAAGCATGTCAGAACCTACAGAAAACAAAGACGCCGCAGCCGCAGCATCTGCCGCAGACCACTTGGCCGCTCACATGGCCAGCATGGCGCCTACCACGGATGCCCCTGCAGCCACTGAACCCACTGCTGAGCTCGACCCCTTGGCCGCAGCCCAAGCCGAAGTCGCCACTTTGCAAGCCAAAGTGACCGAATTGCAAGACCAATACATTCGCGGCCAAGCCGAAGTACAAAACGCCCGTCGCCGTGCGGACGACGAAGTGTCCAAAGCTCGCAAATTTGCGCTCGAAAGCTTCGCCGACAGCTTGTTGCCCGTGCTCGACAGCCTTGAAGCTGGCTTGGCTGTGCAAACGGCCACACCAGAGCAAATCCGCGAAGGCGCGGAAGCCACGCTGCGTCAACTCAAGAGCGCCATGGAGCGCAACAAGATTGTGGCCATCGACCCTGCGGCTGGCTCTAAATTTGACCCTGCACAACACCAAGCGATCAGCGTGGTGCCCGCCGAGCAAGAAGCCAACACAGTGGTCACGGTGCTGCAAAAAGGCTATTTGATTGCCGAGCGCGTGTTGCGCCCTGCCCTCGTCACGGTGGCTGCACCGAAATAAACACTTGAAATTGGCGAAGTTATCCACACCTACGCCTCATCTGAATTTTTAAAAATTACTGGAGTTACACATGGGAAAAATCATCGGTATTGACTTGGGCACCACCAACTCGTGCGTCGCCATCATGGAAGGCAACACAACCAAAGTGATCGAGAACGCCGAAGGCGCTCGCACCACACCATCGATCATTGCGTATCAAGAAGACGGCGAAATTTTGGTCGGCGCATCGGCCAAGCGCCAAGCAGTCACCAACCCACGCAACACGCTGTACGCGGTCAAGCGTTTGATCGGTCGCAAATTCAGCGAAAAAGAAGTTCAAAAAGACATCGACTTGATGCCCTACACCATTGCCAAAGCCGACAACGGCGACGCATGGGTGGAAGTGCGCGGCAACAAGTTGGCCCCTCCTCAAATCAGCGCTGAAATTCTGCGCAAGATGAAGAAAACCGCCGAAGACTACCTCGGCGAAGAAGTGACAGAAGCCGTCATCACGGTGCCTGCTTACTTTAACGACGCACAACGTCAAGCCACCAAAGATGCAGGTCGCATCGCAGGTTTGGACGTCAAGCGCATCATCAACGAACCCACGGCTGCTGCATTGGCCTTCGGTTTGGACAAAACCGAAAAAGGCGACCGCAAGATTGCGGTGTATGACTTGGGTGGCGGTACGTTTGACGTGTCCATCATCGAAATCGCTGACGTGGATGGCGAAAAACAATTTGAAGTGTTGTCTACCAACGGCGACACCTTCTTGGGTGGCGAAGACTTCGACCAACGCATCATCGACTTCATCATTGCTGAATTCAAGAAAGAATCTGGCGTTGACTTGTCCAAAGACGTGTTGGCCTTGCAGCGCCTCAAAGAAGCAGCTGAAAAAGCCAAGATCGAGTTGTCGTCCTCAGCCTCGACAGACATCAACTTGCCTTACATCACCGCAGACGCCTCAGGTCCTAAGCACTTGAACATCAAACTCAACCGCGCCAAGTTGGAACAACTGGTGGATGAGCTGATCGAGCGCACCATCGCACCATGCCGCACCGCCATCAAAGACGCAGGCGTGTCTGTGAGCGACATCGACGACGTGATCTTGGTGGGCGGTATGAGCCGCATGCCTAAGGTACAAGACAAGGTCAAAGAATTCTTCGGCAAAGAGCCACGCCGTGACGTGAACCCTGACGAAGCTGTGGCCGTGGGTGCTGCGATTCAAGGTCAAGTGTTGTCAGGCGACCGCACCGACGTGTTGTTGCTCGACGTGACCCCCTTGTCACTGGGCATCGAAACCTTGGGTGGCGTGATGACCAAGATGATCGCCAAGAACACGACCATCCCCACCAAGTTTGCACAAACCTTCTCAACCGCCGAAGACAACCAACCCGCCGTGACCATCAAGGTCTACCAAGGCGAGCGCGAAATGGCGTCTGGCAACAAGAGCTTGGGCGAGTTCAACCTTGAAGGCATTGCACCTGCCGCACGTGGCACACCTCAAATTGAAGTGTCGTTTGACATTGACGCCAACGGCATCTTGCACGTGGGTGCCAAAGACAAAGCCACTGGCAAAGAAAACAAGATCACGATCAAGGCCAACTCTGGTTTGAGCGAAGACGAAATCCAACAAATGGTGAAAGACGCCGAGCTGAATGCCGCTGAAGACAAGAAGAAGCTCGAAATCGTGCAGTCCCGCAACCAAGCAGACGCTGCTGTTCACAGCGTGAAGAAGAGCTTGGGCGAGCACGGCGACAAGCTGGATGCTGGCGAAAAAGAAGCCATTGAAGCTGCCATCAAGGAAGTAGAAGAAGCGTTGAAAGGCGAAGACAAAGCCACCATCGATGCCAAGACCGAAGCTTTGATGACCGCCTCTCAAAAGCTAGGTGAAAAAGTCTACGCTGACATGCAAGCAGCCCAAGCCGCAGGTGGCGCAGCTGCTGGCGAGCAAGCCAAACCAGCCGACGACAACGTGGTCGACGCTGAAGTGAAAGAAGTCAAAAAAGGCTAAATCCTTTTCTCTCCTTCTGAGCTGACCTCGCCGCGTTTCGCCTGAAAAGGTGAACACGCGGCGAAGTCTTGATCAAGCCCCAACATCGGCAACGCCCCAACATGTCCAAACGCGATTTTTATGAAGTACTCGGCCTCTCTAAAGGCGCGAGCGACGACGAGATCAAAAAGGCTTATCGCAAACTCGCGATGAAGTACCACCCTGACCGCAACCAAGGCGACAAAGCCAAGGAAGCAGAAGCGCAATTCAAAGAGGTCAAAGAAGCCTACGAGATGCTGTCTGACCCCGAGAAGCGTGCAGCCTACGACCAGTACGGCCATGCGGGTGTGGACCCGAACATGCGAGGCGGACACGGTGGCTTTGGTGGCGCAGGTTTTGGTGAAGCCTTTGGTGACATCTTTGGTGACATCTTTGGTCAGCAGCGTCGTGGACCTGGCGGTCGTCAGGTCTACCGTGGCAACGACCTCAGCTACGCCATGGAAATCACGCTCGAAGAAGCGGCCAATGGCAAAAATGCAGAGATCAAAATCCCAGGTTGGGACGAGTGCGAAACCTGTGACGGCACAGGCGCCAAACCTGGCACCTCGGTCAAAACTTGTACCACTTGCCACGGCAGCGGCCAAGTGCAAATGCGCCAAGGCTTTTTCAGCGTGCAACAAACCTGTCCGCACTGCCGCGGCTCGGGCAAGATCATTCCTGACCCATGCACCAGCTGCCACGGCCAAGGCAAGATCAAAAAGCAAAAAACACTCGAAGTCAAAATCCCTGCTGGCATCGACGACGGCATGCGTATTCGCAGCACCGGCAATGGCGAGCCTGGTACCAATGGCGGGCCTCCTGGCGATTTGTTCATTGAGATTCGCGTCAAGAAGCACGATATCTTTGAGCGCGATGGAGATGACCTTCACTGCTCGGTGCCCATCAGCATCACCACCGCTGCACTGGGCGGTGAAATTCGCGTCCCCACACTCGCAGGAGAAGCGGCGATTGACATTCCAGAAGGCACCCAAAACGACAAGCAATTCCGTTTGCGTGGCAAGGGCCTCAAGGGCATTCGCTCCAGCTTCCCTGGCGACCTGTACTGCCACATCTCTGTCGAAACACCAGTCAAGCTCACCGAGCACCAACGCAAACTGCTCAAAGAGCTGGATGAGTCACTCAAAAAAGGCGGTGACAAGCATTCACCCGCTGAAGGCGGATGGGCTGAGAAACTCAAACGCTTTTTCAACTAAAGCACTCATGAAGCATCCCTCTTAAAAGGGGGATACTTCAGGCATGAGCGTCAACATCACCTTCTTGGGCGGAACCGGCACTGTGACCGGTTCCAAATACTTGGTTCAGCATGACGGCAAGAAATTGCTGGTCGACTGTGGCCTGTTTCAGGGTTTCAAACAGCTGCGCTTGCGCAACTGGAATCCCATGCCTGTCACGCCCACAGACATTGATGCCGTCATCTTGACGCATGCGCATTTAGACCACAGTGGCTACGTCCCCCTGCTCTATCGCCAAGGCTTCCGCGGCCACATCCACGCCACGCCCGCAACTTGCGACCTCTGCGCCATTTTGCTGCCCGACAGCGGTCACATCCAAGAAGAAGACGCGGCCTTCTTAAACCGACACGGCTACACCAAACACGACCCAGCCATGCCTCTGTACGGCAAGCACGATGCATTGCTGTCTTTGCAGTTGCTCAAGCCAGAACGCGAAACCCACACTTTCTCGCCTATTCCTGGCTGGAAAGCCACATTCACCACCGCTGGCCATATCTTGGGTGCTGCCAGTGTGTTGGTCGAAGTGGCAGGACGGCGCATTTTGTTCAGCGGCGATGTCGGCCGACCTGACGACATGCTCATGAACCCACCTGCACCACCGCCTGATGCAGACACGGTGTTGATTGAGTCCACCTATGGCAATCGCGAGCACCCGCATGAAGCCATCATGGCTGAGCTGGCTCCCGCGCTCAAGCGTGTGGCAGCACGTGGCGGTGTCGCGGTGGTCCCCGTGTTTGCGGTGGGCCGTGCGCAGGCCTTGCTGCATGCCATTGATCTGATGAAAGAGCTTGGCGACATTCCACATGGCTTACCCATCTTCCTTGACAGCCCAATGGCCGTGCACACCACAGATTTGTTCCAGCGCCACCCAGACGCACACCGCTTAGATGCGCACGCACTCAAAGGCTTAAAGCACGTGGCCACCATGATTGAGACCACAGAGGAGTCGAAAGCCTTGTCTAAGCGCCATGGCCCCATGGTCATCTTGGCTGCCAGCGGCATGGCCACAGGCGGGCGTGTGTTACACCACTTGGCACATTACCTACCAGACCACCGCAACATGGTCATCCTCACGGGCTACCAAGCGCCAGGCACACGGGGTGCCACCATCGCGGGCGGCGGCACACTGCTGCGCATGCATGGGCAAGATGTGGCCATACATGCCGAAGTGGTACAGCTTCAATCCTCCTCGGCCCATGCAGACGCCACTCAGTTGATCGGCTGGTTGGGTCAAATGAAGAACAAACCCGATCAGGTGTATGTGGTGCATGGCGAGCCCGAAGCCTCGGATGCTTTGCGTCAGCGTATTGAGCGCGACTTAAACTGGCGCGCCATCGTGCCAGAACACGGCAGTACTTGGCCTACCTAAAAATTTCACTTCGTCTGCATTCCTATGCGCATCATGTTCATCGACGCTCCTGTTCGATCACCACGATCTGCCACAACCCTGGTCATCTTGGCCAGCTTGTGGCTTTCACTTGCTGGCAACCTCACGCTTTGGAAAAACTTGTATGCACTGCCTGAAATCTCAGGATGGGATGGTCTAGGTTTCACCTTGGTGTTCGCGTGCATGATCGTTTGCATCGTGAGCGCTGTTTTGTCTTTGTTCGCATGGCGACTCACCCTCAAACCAATGATCACACTCATGCTGCTGATCACTGGCTTTGCCACGTACTACATGTGGATGTACGGCATCGTGCTCGACACCGCCATGACCGTCAACGTTCTTCAAACAGACGTGCGGGAAGCAAGAGATCAATTGAGTTGGCAGCTGTTCTTGACCGTCTTTGGCTTCGCCGTTGTACCCGCCTATTGGCTGTGGCAACAACCGATGACTGCATTGCCTTGGACCAAACAAATTGCGCGAAACGCAGCACTGTTTGTGGCGTCTTTGCTCATTGCGTTTGGCTCAGTGCAACTCATTTTTCAAGATTTCGCATCACTCATGCGCAACCACACGCAACTGAGGCATCAAATCAATCCGCTCAACAGTGTGAATGCATTTTTACAACTGACGGTGATTCCTTCAGAAAAGAAAGAGGGGCCACTCCAGCCCATCGGTGAAGATGCGAAACAAGCAGACAACTCCAGCCACTCGCAGCACAAACCTCCCTTACTCATTTTGGTTCTGGGTGAAACCGCTCGCAGTCAAAATTTTTCGCTCAACGGCTATGAACGGCCAACCAATCCCTTGCTGGCCAAGGAACAAGTCACCAGCTTCACACGCGTGTCGTCATGTGGCACCAGCACCGCAGAATCCGTGCCTTGCATGTTTTCTCATTTAGGTCGTCAAGATTTTGCAAACAGGCGCCACGAGTATGAAAACTTACTGGATGTGCTGCAGCGCGCAGGCTATGCAGTTTTATGGATCGACAACCAATCTGGCTGCAAAGGTCAATGCGACCGTATTCCAAACGTCAATACGTCTAGCTTAAAAATCCCTGAACATTGCCATGGTGACGAGTGCCGTGACACGGTCATGCTTGCGCGCATTGAAGCCGAAATGGCCAAACTCCCTGCCGAGCGACTTAAAAACGGTGCTGTCGTGGTGATGCACCAAATGGGCAGCCATGGGCCTGCTTACTTCAAACGCACCGCCGCAGAATTTAAAAAATTCACACCAGAATGCACAGACACCTCGTTGGCGCAATGTGAACGTGAACAAATTATCAATGCCTACGACAACACAATTGTGCAAACTGACTTCTTCTTGTCACGTGTAATTGGCTGGCTCAAAGCGCAAGAAAAAACGCATTCAACAGCAATGCTTTATGTCTCCGACCATGGGGAATCGCTGGGTGAGAAAAACATCTATTTGCATGGTCTGCCCTACCGTGTTGCCCCGCCTGAGCAAACCACAGTCCCCATGATCACGTGGCTTTCGCCTCATTTTGAGCAACTCAGCCGCGTGAACGCGCGTTGCTTGCAAACGCAGCGTGACAAAGCTTTGTCACACGACAACCTTTTTCATTCGGTCTTGGGTTTGATGGCGGTCAACACCAGCGTTTATCAACGCGAGTTAGATTTCTTTGCCGCCTGCCAAGCCCGCTAGCAACCCAAATGCGCTTACAAGAAGCGGTCGAGCAACTTGCGAGTGTGGCGGTCTAACGCAGGTAAATCGCGAATCAAGAATTGCACGCCATGCGCATCGGCCACGATGAGACGCGTGGCGCTTAATCGACGAATGTCTTCTTCGCCTTTGAGCACCAACTGTGCTGGACCACGGTTGGTTTGTACGCGCCAAACACTGGGTGTCGAGAAGCTGTTGACACCATCCAAACGCAAGATCTCGGGCATGAACTCGCGCCCCTGCAACGCTTGCGTCACGATGTCGCGCTCATTCGCGGGCAAGTCGTTGAGGTTCTCCACCCAAACCAACTCTTTGCCTTCGGCACTCAAAATAGAAATGCAATGATCGGGCGTGGCAATTGGAAATGCACGCGCCGCCACAGCACCTACGTGCGCCGTGCCATCGGCCAGCGTGACCACCAATTTGCCGAAGGGGTCAAAGGCCAGAGAAAAATCCAAGGTTGTGGCCTCACTCATACCGACTCCTTCGTTGAAGCACGCACCACGGCGTCTTCTGCATTTTTAGCTTGAGCCTCGTACAAGCGGTAGTAGGCACCTTGACGCGCCATGAGCGTGTCGTGGTCACCCTCTTCCACCACCACGCCTTGCTCCATCACCACCAATCGGTCGGCTTTGTTGAGCGTAGACAAACGGTGGGCAATGGCAATCGTGGTGCGCCCCTGCACGAGGTTGTCCAAGGCCTTTTGAATTTCTTGTTCGGTCTCGGTGTCCACCGATGCAGTGGCTTCGTCCAAGATCAAAATACGTGGGTTGATCAGCAACGCCCGTGCAATCGAGATGCGCTGACGCTCGCCACCCGACAACCCCTGCCCGCGCTCGCCCACCAATGAGTCATAGCCTTGTGGCAAACGCAAAATGAATTCATGCGCATGCGCGGCGCGCGCTGCAGCCACGATTTCTTCACGCGTGGCATCGGGCTTGCCATAGGCGATGTTGTCAGCAATCGTGCCAAAGAACAAAAACGGTTCTTGCAACACCATGCCAATATGGCTACGGAAGTCCGACAAGGCGATGTTCCGAATATCAATGCCATCGAGTTTGATCGAGCCCTCGCTCAAATCGTAGAAACGGCAAATCAAGTTGACCAGCGTGCTCTTACCAGAGCCGCTTTGACCGACCAAGCCGATCATCTCGCCAGGACGGATGGTGAGGTTCATGCCTCGAATCACTGCACGGTTGCCATAGCGAAAGCCAGCATCTTGAATCTCAATGCGTCCTTGGACAGGCGTGGGTAGTTTTTGCGGATTAACAGTCTCAGGCACGCTAGAGACGTGGTCCAAAATTTCAAAAATGCGCTTGGCACCTGCCGCTGCTTTTTGTGTGTGCGACACGATGCGGCTCATCGAATCCAAGCGTGTGTAGAAACGACCAATGTAGGCCAAGAAGGCGGCCAACACACCCACGGAAATTTGGTTGTGCGAGACCAAGTAAATGCCAAAGCCCCACACCACCAGCAAGCCGACTTCGGTCATCAGCGTGACCGTAGGCGAGAACAAAGACCACACAAAGTTGATGCGGTCGTTTACCGCCAAGTTGTGCTTGTTGGCATCGCGGAAGCGATTGGCTTCGCGCGTCTCTTGGGCAAAGGCTTTGACCACTCGGATGCCAGGAATGGTGTCGGCCAACACGTTGGTCAGCTCTGACCACACGCGGTCAATCTTCTCGAAACCTGTACGCAGTTTGTCTCGCACGGTATGGATCAGCCACACGATGAAAGGCAAAGGCAGTAAGGTGGCTGCCGCCAGCTTGGGGTCAATGCTGATCAAAATGGATGCTGTCATGAGGATCATGAGCACGTCTGTCGCAAAGTCCAGCAAATGCAGCGATAAAAACACGCAAATGCGATCGGTCTCTGCACCAATGCGGTTCATCAAATCGCCCGTACGACGACCACCAAAGTATTCGAGCGACAAGCGCATCAAGTGTTCGTAAGCGGTGGTGCGCAGGTCTGCACCAATGCGCTCAGAGACCAAGGCCAAGATGTAGGTCTTGAGCCAACCCAAGCCCCAAGCCAGCATCGCGGCCCCCAACAGGCCACCCAGATACAAATAGACCAAGTTGTGGTCGATGTCTTTGCCGTTTTGGAACGGAATCAGCACATCGTCCATCAGCGGCATGGTCAAGTAAGGCGGCACCAAGGTGGCTGCTGTCGAGGCCAGCGTCAACAAGAACCCAGCCAACAAACGCCATTGGTAAGGCTTGGCAAAGCGCCACAGACGAAACAAACCCCAAGTGGACAAAGGCGCGTGCTGCTCACGGCTACAGACGGGGCATTCATCGCCCGTGTTTTCGAGCTGCAATTTGCACTGCGGGCAGCGCGCCTGCGCCGCCAACGCGAGTGATTTGCCATGGGTCAAGA
>JACCDN010307618.1_pt1 | contig 10855 bp, 8 predicted proteins | sample 7441691 | NCBI WGS metagenome assembly JACCDN01 (sample SAMN15323439, study PRJNA562643) | freshwater metagenome | isolation source: river surface water | place: USA:Blue River Watershed | collected 2017-08-16
GTACCAAAATCATTCGTTCCACGGGGAGCAGGGCTGAGCACATAGTAACCGGCGTTGCATAAAATCTGAAAAGTCACATCATGGTAGTTGTAACCACCATAAAATGACAGAACAAGCGCTCTTCCCCCTCGCCCTTCACGCGGATGCTTCGGCGACATAAGAAAGGCGTGAAGCATTTCTTGTTTTTTTTCACCAGGTACGGCCGGCTTATCAAAGGTGGGAAAACTAACCTTGGAAGGATTGCAGTGGAGAATTTTCTCTAGTAGTTGGGCTGGATACCCGGTTCTTTCAAAAACCTTCGCCGTGCCTTTGGAGACATGTACTTCATACTCAACAAATGGTTTGGCAAAAGAGCTCGAGCTCAGCGCGAACCGATTGTTGTGGTGGCCGTTTATCACCAGCCAACCAGCTTCAAACCCACGCTGAAAAGTCACTTGACCCGAAGCAGCATCTATAAGCTTGAGCGTGCTCTTCAGCGGATTTCCCGTTACCACCGCAATGTAAAGCTTTTTTCCATCTTTCACAGCGGTAGCCGATTTTACGTTATCGTTAGCGGCCGAGATACGAACCCGCTCTTTGCTCTTGAGTGAGGCTCGGTACACACTATTCATTCCACCATCATCGGATGTGTAAAAGTACTCATTATCATTTAACCACTCACTCAGCACTTCCAGAGAAGTGCGTTTCACACTGGTGTCCGTTAGAACGTGTGATTTACCGTCTTGAAGGGAAACATATGCCAAGTTATGTCGGTCTCGCAAACCACCTTCCATGTAACTAACAATCACACCATCATTCTTCGGATTCCATGAGGGGTTGCCCCAGCGCATGGTGGGTGTGCCACGATAAACCACACTCTCTTGGTTGTTCCTTAGATCAAGGATACGCAAATCACTTGGATCTCGTTCATCCTTGCCAGGACGGGAAACGAAAACGACCTTGTCACCGGAGCGGTTTAGGGAGAACCCATAAATATAGCCGACTCCTTTGCTGGTGAGCTTGCGTTCGATTTGCTTATCGACATCCAATTCGTAAAAACCTGTCAACTCATCATTATTTTCATCAGCGAGTATAACTGGTTTGCCGCTCACTGAATTCCAAAACGCACCCCAAAAAACTCTCTTGGAAAAATCACTGGCAGAAATAACCCGGCCTTTTGAAAGATCAACACTGCCTTGATCGTTTGGATCAAACGACAACAGCATAAGCTGTACCGTAACACCATTTTTCATATAGAAGAGGTGCCCGGAACGCAAATCGACATGAACATTCGCTTCGGGCGTAGGATAGGGAAAGCCCTCGAGAAAATCCGTCAGGTTGATATCACGACCCTTAAAATTGAGGATATCTGGCTTGGCGTTTGCACCCAAGCGCTTGCGCTTGGTCTCAAAACGAGACTCGGCAACCACTGGGTTGTTTGAAACACCGCCGTCCAACTGCTTGTGAGCGGGGCGACAGGCCAACAACCAACTGAAAAGAGTAAACAAGAACAGAACCCGGTTTTTCGACTTTGTCATGGTTAACACTCCTTACACTACTGCCCCCGACAGCTCCGTTTGTATGGGGGTAAATACGATCGAAATTTCGATCTTATTTACCCCCATACACGCAAAAGAACGAACAACATATGATAGCATTTTTTAAATGAAAGTCAATTAGCTTAGCAAAATCCTTGAACTAGGTATAACAAAAAACCCTTTGTGGGGGTCGGAAACGCTTTGGTGCTATTGTTGGTGGACTTAGCGAGAATCGGACTCGCGTCTGAGCAATGCGAATGCCCCATACTACCACTGTACTATAAGCCCTTTTTGGATAATTTATTGAAAGAATAGTAGCACAAGGCTTTTTTCTAGGCAATCCAATTATAGCCAAAACAAAAAAATCCCCATATAGTAGTGGGGAGTTTTTTTACATACATCATGGTAGGTTGGTGATCTTTCGGCGTCTAGCGTAGTAGGTCAAGACAACTAGGCCAATGGCAAGTGACCACAAAACGTAGGAGGGAATATACAACTCAATCACTTGTAGAACTGAAACGTGTTCTAAATAGATTGAAGCATCGATAGTTTCTACATCATTAAGTAAGTTTTGGTTTTGTCCAGCAAGTTGTTGTAGAGAATCTTCAGTATTTTTTATTTGCGAATCAATATTAGCAATTTCGTTGTTATGACGATTGTTTTCTCCGGCAATACGGTTATTTGTATTTGTTCTTTGGTTTATTAATTCTTTTTGGTTGGCAGCCAGGTTGTAATACTCTTGGGAATTTACATCTGGCGCAGCAACGATTTGTTTATCAAGCTCAGCAATTCGGCGATTTAGGTCATTAACACTACTTCTTAAGCTTGTAATTATACTAGTGTGTTTTTTTACCTCATTTAAACGCGTAGCTTGCAGAGAACTCAATTCTGTTTGATTAACTTTTTGTCCAGACTCAATACTCTGTTTGGTGGAAAGTAAATTGGTGGAACGCTCACTTTCGGTAAAAAAACGATCGGGAATAAGACCGGCAAGCTCATTTCGGAAAGAAGCTAAAGAGTTTTTTGGCAAGACAAAATTAATCGTGCCATACTCCGTATCCACAGAGACATTATCCACACGACCACCGTATCCGCGAATCATAGTGGTGAGTTGCGTGGAAAGTTTTTTAACATTTCGTGTTTTTATCTCTGCCCCATAAGCGGTTTTGAGAAATTCTCGTTTATCGGCAATGCTAAAAGAGTTTGGCATGAGCTGGCGAATTGGTTCGCTAACCAATTTCGTCAGATTTTCCACAAAATTACCAGGTGGTTCATTAGAAAGGCCTGTGGCGCGAGGTTGGCTAATACCCAGATCATTCGCGTTTAACCGACCAGCTGGTTTTAGACCGGAACCAGCATCTGCTCCAGACAATCCAAATTGCTCATCATGACCAGATGGTCTGGGATAGGAGCTTAAAATATTATCAAGAGTATTCTTATTAGTAAATAATAAAACCACTACTACAACCCCCGCCAAAGCTAACCAGCGAAACGAAAAAGTTGGATATTTTTTTGGCTTAGAAGAATTTTCAGTTGATTGCTGTGAAAGTATTTTTGATTTTACCTCATCAGCTTGAGCAGGGAGTATGGCAGATTTTTTGCCCCAACGCTCAAACAGTTGGTTCAAATCTTTTTTTGAATAAGTCATAAAAATTATTTGTTAAGAATAGCGCGCGCCCGAGTGAGCGAACGATGCAGACGCACACGAGCAGCAAGAGGAGAGATGCCTAGTACCGAAGCAATTTCTTTGAAAGATAGTTCACCCAAATAGCGCAAACGAAAAATCTCTTGGTCATCGGGTGGAATTTTAGCAAATATTGAATCAACAATTATTTTTTCTTCCATTGCCTCTTGACCAACTGATTGATCAGAAAGATCGTTTTCAAATTCTGCCACAGGCGTTTGAGGTTTATTTTTTCGCCAATGTTCACGGCAGACATTTCTGGCGATAGCAAATAGCCATGCGCCAAAACGTACTCCGCGCGGACGGAACTGCTGGAGGGCACGCACAGCTTTGAGCCAGGTTTCTTGCAAACAATCATCAGCCAATTCCTTGTTTTTCACGGTATTTACTAAATATCCGTACAATTTTGGCGTTATGGCGTCCCACAACACTCCAAGTGCTTCGCGATTTCCGCCTTGGGCTTGTTTTACCAGGGCTAGTTCTTCGGCAATGGTCATAAGTTAATAATTAACTGAGTTTTAAGTAAGCTTACTGTATATAATGATAATGCGGCAGGTGGGGTAAATGTTACGGGTCAGACAACAGACAGCAGATATCAGACCACAAATAGTGGTAAAAATGTTAAGAAAAACAAAAAACAACAGTAGATAGAATAGCATAAAACCCTACAAACTGTTGTCTGCTATCTTTTTCTGTTGTCCAACATTAATTAAACGCAATCCTAAAACTATACATCCCCATACTACACACTCCCTGAAGCGAACCTTGCGCCTGGTCGGCAGAAACAGGAATTTCTTCTACGCCGGTTGGCGACAAATTTTTTTGATATTTTAATTTCGGAATAGTAAGCCCTGATGAGCAATCAAAAGTCCCTTGAGTTTTTACCCTGACAACTGTTGGCATTCCGGCTTTGGCCACAATACTACGCGGTGAATAACCGCCTTTGGCCATAATATCAATATATTGTTTCCCATCCACAACCGAAACATTTGTTGATGCTCCGCCGGTCGGCGTGCTTCCATTATTTCTAGACAGCAAGGAAAACAAAATTATTCCACCAACTAATACAATGGAAAAAATCGAACCAAAAAAAATAGTTTTACTTTTCATAAGATTTTAAAAATTGAAAATAGGATCAATGACACCAGTGACAACCAAAGCATTGATTAAATTAAAAAGCGCCAAAATCATCACTATCAATCCAGCTGTTTTGAAAAATATTCCTTTCCAAGATTTTTGCGCGATACTAAACGAACTAAAGAAAAGCAGGCTCAACATGGGTAGTGTTCCCAAAGCAAAAGCCAACATCGTAAGTGCGCCTTTGATAAAACTGCCAGTGGACAAAGTATATACTTGCATCGATTGCGTAAATCCACAGGGTAGAAAAAATGTGGCAATACCAATAAGGAGGGGCGCAAATGCATGTGTCGCAGTACTTGCCTTGTTGATCGTGTGCTTGGCAAAAACTTTTGGCAAAGCAAACTGCAGTCGTTTTGCAAAATCAAAAACTTCTAATAAATTTATTCCAAGCACTAGCATCACCAAACCAACCACAACACTCAAAACCAAATTGCCCGTAGCACCAAGGTGAAACGTGCTGCCTATGGCACCAATCAAACCACCCAACAAAAAAAATCCACCAAGCCTGCCGATGTGGAAAAGTAATTGTGGTTTGGAACGACTACCCTCTTTGGCATAATTTGCAGACATCGAAAGAACAAGGCCGCCGACAACTGCAAGGCAGGTTGAAACTGAAGCAATGAGCCCAACGATAAACGCTGTGCCGTACGTAACATTTGAGGTGGTAATTAAATTTACCAATCCGGCTTTTTGGAGCAACAGAAAACACAAAATAAATAAAACAGCAATTGGTATGGCATACCAAAAATCTGCCCAACCTTTTTTTTCTTCTTCTTTTTCCACCATTAGAGTATAGCCATTTTTTTGGATGAGCGGTGTTAATTCATCAGCAATTTTTTGGGCATCGTCGCCCAAATTTCCACTCACTTCTACTTCAAGGCGGCCCAAATCTGCTTTTACACTGGCAACACCAGGTGCATCTTTTAAATTGTCTTCGATTAAAAACACGCAGGCTTTACAATGCATTCCTTTCACATGTAAGGTGTGGGTTTGAAGGTTTTGAGGCATAAAATTTAATTATTAAGAAATTAATGTTGCTTTATTTTAGCCAAAATTTGACATCTACGTATTGACAAAATCATTAAATATTGCTATGCTAATTTGTTCTTTATCGTATTTTAGCCAAATAATACAGTGTGCGGGTTATCCTAGTCTTTCCAATGAAGATTGTGGTGACCCGCAACCACGAGGTGATCATGCAATATACGAGTCCGCGAGAGACCATCCTCAATACCCTGGGTGCACTAATTATCGATATAAAGGAGGGGCGCACCAGCTTTAGCCTGGCGATGGTCCAGGCGATGATCGATGGCACCAACCGTGCCGAGGAGAACGCCAGCTATGACACGTTGATGGAGGGACTGCTCACCGCAGCCGCGAGCGACAACTACACCGCTCCGTATGCTGTCGGCATGGTGAAGCAGGCACTGGGGCTGCGGGTCTGTGGGCGCTGCAACAAGTTCTGTCGCAGAACTTGTCCGCGGTAGACCCGCCACCTTCAAACCAGCCGAGGCGTGAGACAAAACACCGTCTCACGACCTCGGCAGATCTAAAAAACAACTTTTTCAACCAAAGGTTGTTTTTTTATAAAATATTTTTTATCTTAACAACAGCGCGTTCATATCTTGTTACAATTTTTTAGTTTTCAATCTTAAAGAATTTGTTACTACTGAAACACTAGAAAAAGCCATAGCAAGACCTGCAAACACCGGAGAAAGTAACCAGCCGAATAGGGGGTAGAAAGCACCGCCCGCCAAAGGGATGCCAATTACATTAAAAATAAAAGCCCAGAATAAATTTTGTTTAATAGTGCGCATGGTTGCTTTGGAAAGTGTTATCGCTTCACCAATTTTGTGTATATCACCATGAAGCAGTGTTACGCCTGCCGACTCTATGGCCACATCAGTACCCGTTGCCATTGCAATACCCACATTTGCTTGTGCTAGTGCGGGCGCATCGTTGACTCCATCGCCGGCCATAGCAACAATCTGACCTTTCGATTGCAGCTCTTTAATTTTGAGGGCTTTTTCTTGGGGAGTAACTTCTGAAAAAACCGTGCTAATACCCGCTTGCTGGGCAATAAAGCTTGCGGCCAAAGCATTATCACCAGTGAGAAGAACTATAGACAAACCTTTTTTGCGAAGAGTAGCAATGGTCTCCGCAATTCCTTCTTTAAGGGTATCGCTGAGAGCAATATAGCCAAGAACTGTATTATTTTTTTCTAAAACCACTACTGTTTTTCCTTGTTTTTGTAGCTCGGTCATTTGTGCAAAGCTATCTTTGGCGCTGGGTTTACGGACACGCACCGCAACCCCACCCACGTTTGCAACCACACCAACTCCGGCTTCAGATATAAAGTCGGTAACTTCTCCAAGCGAAATCTCTTTTTTATGCGCATACTGGACAATGGCTTCGGCGAGCGGATGCTCTGATTTTTTCTCAACACTCGCTGCGAGACGAATGACTTCTGCTTCAGAAATTAACGGATCAAGCAAAACAACATCCGTTACTTCTGGAACACCTTTGGTGAGGGTACCAGTTTTATCAAACATGACAGTAGTAGCTTTACTCAAGCGCTGCAATGATTCTGCGTCTTTAATTAAAATTCCGTACTCAGCCCCCTTACCAACACCAACAATAATCGCGGTTGGTGTGGCCAAACCAAGCGCGCACGGGCAGGCGATAATCAAAATACCTACAAAAGAAGTAATCGCGTATGATACCGCTATTAGTTGCCCGAGAAATGGAATGCCAATAGCAAGCCACAAAACCACAGAGAGAAAAGCGAGACCCAGCACCACTGGCACAAAAATACTAGAAATGTTGTCGGCCAATGCTTGGATAGGAGCTTTGGATCCTTGAGCTTCTTGAACAAAACGAACAATCTGTGAAAGCAAAGTGTCCGCGCCAATTTTGGTTGCTTTAAAAATAATACTTCCTTGTTTGTTAATAGTTGAACCAATCACCATATCGCCAACTTTTTTATCAACTGGCAACGACTCACCGGTTACCATGGCCTCATCAACCGCTGTAACTCCTTCAAGTATCACACCATCGACAGGAATTTTGGAACCGGGTTTGACTATCACGCGGTCTCCAACTCGAACCTGATCAATGGGTATCTCTACCTCTTTACCATCCCGAAGCACCAGTGCTGTTTTGGCTTGAAGACCTACTAATTTTTCTATCGCTTCACCGGTACGTAGTTTAGAACGAGCTTCTAAATATTTTCCTAGAGTGACAAACCCTATAACTACGAGCACGACATCAAAATAAGTATACTCAGGCAAAAGAATACGTTGCCGTAAAGATGGCAAAAGGGTGATGGTGGCGCTATAGAGAAAAGCACTTAGCGTACCGACACCCACAAGGGTATCCATATTCGCCACGCGAAAACGAATAAACCGCGACACCCCCAGAATAAAAGGCTGCCCTATCCAAAACAACACAATGCTCGAAAGAATGAGAGAAATAGTAGTAAACAAACCCATGGGGATGGGGAAATTTGGGACAAAAGAAAAAGTACGAGCCGCAATTTCCCACATCATCAGAACAAAAACGAGTAGGGTAATGGGCAGTACAAAATGAGTTTTTGCTTGTAAAAGTTCGAGCTCTCGTGATTTAACCTCTTTTGTTGTGGCAAGACCGAGATGTTGACTGTGATCCGCCTGAGCTTGATTATTAACCGGGCTAAGCGAATATCCGAGTTGCTGCAAGTCTGCATTCATGGCCTCAAGTGATGTTTTTTCTGGCGAAAAATCAACTCGGGCTTTTTCAGTAGCATAGTTAACCTCTGCATTTACCACTCCTGGAAGTTTGCGTAATTTTTTACCAATGACAAGCGAACAGCTGGCGCAGTGCATGCCCCGGACTTCAAAAATATGTTCAGACATACAATTATAATTTATACCAAGCTTTGCGCCAATCGCTAAGCATAGTAATACCACCCGTCAAAAATGCTTCCACCGCGTTGGCATTATTCAAAATTTCTGAACGAGTAGATTTTAAACGAACGTCTTTGGCCATCAAAACCCCGGTTTGATGGTGGGCAATAACAGCATTGAGAAAACGAAGGTCAAAAGTTGAGTCATAAGCACCCAAACGAGGAACAGTTGGATCTGGTACACTTCTGGTATCCCGATACCAAGATTTTTTCCATGAATAGAGCTCGGCAATTGCTTTTGGTTCGTCAGTGATAATAGCTTTGGCAAGGTTGGCAACTTCAGGGCGCTCACTTTTTAACGCCTGTTCTGCCACCAACATTGCACCGCGATGATGTGCAATCATGGAGTTGATATAACGCAAATCAAGCCATTTGTCTGCTGCCCCCAGATCCATACTGTTTTTGTCATACATCGCTAGTCGATATTCTGGCGTGAGGTAATAACCGATACTAATACCAATCACTAAAAAAACAATCATGAATGCGGCAGAAAGATAGAGTGATATTTTTGGCATAAAAAAATACTTAAAAATTATTTTCGTTTAAGTTTGTATACTTTGAGAATTTCATCGGTGGCTTTTTGTGTTTGGCCCGAGCGCATTTGTTTCTGCGCGCAGCTGCCCAAATGATTCTCCATCAAAATATCTTCCACATTGGAGAGCGCTTGTTTCACGGCAGATGTTTGGGTAATTACATCGATGCAATATTTTTCTTGCTCGATCATTTCTTGTAAACCCCGAACTTGTCCTTCAATAATTTTGAGTCGGCGGATTAATTTGCTTTTGTTTGTGGGGGTCATATTTACTCTATCGATAAATTTAAAAGGAGTGTGTTGTGACTATATACCCCCAGGGGGTATGGGTCAAATGGGGTGGGTGGATAATAAAAAAAACACTCGGGTGAAGAGTGGTTTATTCCAACATGGCCTCCCCTTACGAAGGGGGGGCGAGGAGGGGTCTCGCACGATCCAACTTTGAAATGTAAAACCAGTTAGTAATAAAGTTGTCTTGAAGATTTTATTTTCTATCTCAAAAGTCTAGTAAATAAACTTTTTAGATATTACGGCGACAGAGAGATTCCCCCATGGATTCTCGGTCACCACCTAGCGCGAAGGCTTAGGATTTGGTTAGTTGTTTTTTCAATACCACCGTAGTGGTAGGGCACAGAGGATTACTGGAGCAGAATCCTCTGGTTAGGTGAAACGTTCCACTCTTACTTCTTGGTGGAGCTCCGTTTCTTGGTGAGGAGATCGGCGGCGCAAGCCGAATTCACATCGGTGACAGAATAAAATACTCGGCAATGCCCCTTCGACTCTCTTCCTTCGCGTTTGCGGGACGTTTTAACTCTGGGCTGAATGAATGGGGTTGAACGATCGAATCGACGTGCTATAGCTGCCAACAGCCCCCACTCTTCTCCCTCCACCCAGAAGAACCCCTCCTTATCTGCTTGCGGCAATTCTTCAAGCAGATCAGCGCAAACAGCACGAACTTCAGAGAGAGGATAGAAAGTGACTCTTTGACCACCTGCTATCTTCCCAATTTTCGTGCGACGAACGCAAGTGGTAATCCTTTCTTGCACCTTCTCTGTTGAGGCAGAAAATTTAAGTGTGTGGAGTATTAGATTTAAGGTTGCCCACTCCTCTCCTGCACGAAGAATTCCATCTTCTCCCGCTTGAGGAAGAACTTCCAGTAAATCAGCGCAAGCTTTTTTGACGTCAGAGAGAGAATAGAAAGTGGCCCTTTTGCCTCGCACCTTTCCTTCCCTGCCTCGACAAGAAACAATCCTATTTCCAATAGTCGTAGGCGAAAGACCAAGTTTTTTCCCAAAAACTTCTGCGGTTCCCCACGTCTCACCCTCCTCCTCAAAAGTTCCACCCTCTTCTGCTTGCGGCAGATCGAGTAGATCAGCGCATACTTGTTTTGCATCGGAGAGGGTGTAGAATTTGGCTGGATTTCCAGTCACATCCCGTCCATTGCGGCTCTTGCAGGAAGAGATGCGATTTTTGATTGTAGTTGCATTAATCCCGATTTTACGAGCCAAGGCTTCTGTGGTTCCCCACGTCTCACCCTCCTCCTCAAAAGTTCCACCCTCTTCTGCTTGCGGCAGATCGAGTAGATCTTTACAGGCCTTAAGTACATCGGAGAGGGCGTAAAAATCGGTGAGTCGGCCAGACACAGTTCTTCCGAGACGTTTACGACAAGTAGTAAGTCGAGACACAATGGCATTGTTTGACAGAGATGTCTCACGTGTGAAGGCATACCTTGTTCCCCACCGCTCTCCGTCTACCTCGAAGAACCCGCTCTCGTCCGCCCAGTGCTCGATTTCCGAGTGCTCGATGATGAGCGTTGGGGTAGACTGCTCGATGAGTTTCACGAGGTAGGGCGAAGATGATTTCTTTCCCCCAGGTCCGATGAAGATGTCTCCGCGGATCACTTTCTGGCCGGGTAGGCCGAAGAGGATTGGGGCACTGAGCGGGCTGAACCTGGTGTTAAGGAAGAATGGATCGACCACAAGAGCTACCTTATCCGGGAAGAGCCGGAGAACCCTCCCCATGAACTGGATATAGAGCAC
>JACCDN010461727.1_pt1 | contig 10852 bp, 10 predicted proteins | sample 7441691 | NCBI WGS metagenome assembly JACCDN01 (sample SAMN15323439, study PRJNA562643) | freshwater metagenome | isolation source: river surface water | place: USA:Blue River Watershed | collected 2017-08-16
ATGCGCAACACTTGGTCATTAATACGTATCTGATTGGCATCTCCTGTCACCCCTAAATCGCTTTTAGCAATAAAAGGCGGGGTTACGATTTTCTCCGTCAATAGTTTTCTGTATAAAATCATGCCGTTGTAGTCGCGTTTTAATCTGCCCATATTTTCTGCAAAAATCGAATTGGCTTGAACAACACCATCTTTCCATCCCTGGTCATAGTATTGATTCCAAATTTTTTCTTCATCCTTATTTTGAGGCAACAAAGTAACATTTGGTTTTTCCGGCAAATCATAATTCATCCATAAATAATCTCGCCACGTTGGCGCAGCCGTCACAAAGTGAGGAGGATTTTCAATCTTGTATACTTTATCCGCTAATCTTAACGTATTGGGATCATCACTGGCGAGAGTATCATTACCTTCAGATAATACGGGCGGCAATACATTGCTATTTAACAACAAGGCATTGAAATTAAAGACCTGATCTAAATGGCGCTGATCACGTTCTAACGATTTATTAATGCCTTTGGACGTCCAAGAAAGAGAACTTTGAGCGCCAAAACTAAGTGCCGTTTGTTGTAATGCCGCCAAACGGATTTTAGCAACATTTCCCGAGGTATCTGTCGAAGATCCTTTAGGCAAAGGCTGATCTTTGATGCTTGTGGGTTTGTTGCTGGCACATGCTGCCAACAGCATAGTTGCTATAACAAGAGATAAAATTTTTGACATGTAATTATCGATAACGCAATTCAATTAAACGACTCTGTGGATAGACGACAATGTCTGCCTTCTTGCCTGCCTGTAAATTGGCATCTCTTAAAATATCTGCTATAGGCATATTAGCGGCGTATACGGCTATCAATACTGGAATGGCGGGATTCTTGCCTACTGAACGGAACTTGTAGTTGGCAGAGTTGGCCAGCCTGGAGACTAAGGGTTCTACGGGACCTGTCCAATCAACAGATGCCAGACCACCTAAACCCATGCTATCAGCATCTATAGGCTGTCCAAGTTTTGTTTTGGGCGCCGTAACTTTTTCAATAGCAGCTAATTGATTTAAAGAAGCGCTGGTAGAAACAGCTGCTTCTGCAAGTTTAGTCTGTGCTTTTTCTACGCCTTTATCAACCGTATAATCGCTGGTTTTGTCCGGATATTCGGAATATTGTATAACGCCGTCTTTAGCATGAGAGGCGCAACCAGATAAGGCTAAAAAGACAAACAAGCCTATAAAGGCAAATTGCCAAGCTTTATTGACTGCTGTTAAAAAATGAGATTGCATATCGCATATCCAGGTTATAATTTCTGCTAAATAGGGATGTCCCACGCAAATTTTATTTACTCAACAAAGCCAGTATCCTTCAAGTACGAGCGTATATTCTACAAAACTGGGTGGCTGGATGATTATTCAAACAAGTTATAAAAGCCATGTCAATAAAGATATTCAATATTCGGCAATTCGCGTCAAAAACAGGCGTTCATTCTGCATTCTTTATCTGTATCTCGGATGTTACTCTTATAGTCTAGTGAGGCAACTCAAAGACCCGTCATTACGGCGAAAGCCGGAATCCAGAAAAGCCAATACGCTTTTGTCGTGTCAGTACCTGCCTGCCGTCATTTATAAACTTCATTCACAGAATGGTATTAGTTGCATTCTAGAAACTTTGCAACAAAGTATGCTGCATAATGGATACCGGCCTTCGCCGGTATGACAAGGTAATGTGAATGTGCCAGTCGAAGTTTAAATTCATGCTCTACGCTTGACGTTGATTACAACGCCCAATATATATAACAAAAACACTTCCGCACTAATCCAAAAGCTAATAGGCCAATCTGTATAATAAGAAAGCAATATCGCTCCCCAAACAATTAAAACTCCTAACAAGCAGGAAACAAACATACCTGGCCAAAAACGGTGCGTCCATTGTAAAGCAATGGCCGAAGGACCTACCACCAACGTAAATACTAATAAAACACCTACAACTTGGCTTGCTAAGGTAATCGCTAAAGCCATGATTCCAAAGAATAAGATAGAAATAACCGGTATAGAAACGCTCTTAGCTTCTGCTAACGAGGGTGATAAACTTGCAAACCATAAGGGCCGGGATAATAGCGCTAAAAATAGTACGCCAATTAGCGTCAAGCCAAACATCCAATTTAAGGCATCGGTCGAAATGCCCAACAAATTGCCCCATAAAATGCTATTGGCTTGACCACTGTAAGAACGATAAAAATGCAGAAACAACACGCCCATACCCAAAGCGAATGCAAGCGTTATGCCGATGACAGTGTCTTTTTCTTGCATACGATGACCTAAACCGCCCATCACCATTGCTGCCACAAGCGTGACTGCCAACTGCCCAAACATCGGGGATAATCCTATCAATACAGCACCCGTTGCGCCTGCAAAGGCTACATGACCCAAAGCATGCGCCGCAAACCCTAACTGACGAATTACGACAAAAAAACCAACCAGGCTAGCCAAAATAGCCGCTAAACTGCCGGCAAGCAACGCATGCATCATGAAATCATATTGAAAAGGCGCGGCAATCCAGTTAATTGCATGGAGCATTTTCAATCTGTCCCGTATGACTATGGATGACAAAAACCCGATCTTGGTGATGTATGACTTCGATAGGAGAGTCATATAAGTCACTTAAAGTCTGGCTAGTGATAATTTCGTCAGTACTGCCTATGGCTGCTTTTCCATTTGCCAGATAAAGCGCTTGTGTCATTGCGTCCATCAGTGGATTAATGTCATGTGCTGTTAATAATAATGTGATGCCTAGCGTTTTTTGAATGCGCGCTAATAGTGCGATGAGATGATGTTGGTGATGTATATCAAGATTTGCTAAAGGTTCGTCCAATAAAAGCACTTTTGGCTTTCCCAATAAGGCTTGTGCTAACCATAAAAGCCTTTGTTCACCCCCTGATAATTCCATAAATGGCTTGTTTACTAAATTTTCTACGCCAATCAATGCAATAATTTCTTCCATGTTGATCTGGTCTTGCCTCGACACTAAGGGTAATCCAAAACGGTGACCATTAATCGTTGCCATTAACAATGCAGCGCCGCTAATGCTAGGATGCACGCTAGGTAGAGCCTGAGGCATGTAACCGATAGCTTGATTGCCACGTCTTGGCTTATGCCCCAATACGGTCAATTCTCCGCTGATAGGCTTAATAAACCCGAGTAAACAACGCAGTAACGTCGTCTTTCCAGCTCCATTAGCGCCGAATATACCAATGAACTGATCTTTGGCTATGATAGCGTCAAAGTCACGAATCACAGGCTTTGACACATTATAACCGAGGGTGAGATGTCGCGCTTGAATAACGGCAGGCATATCGCGAGAATAGAGAACCATAAGGGGACTGATCTGTCACAGAGCTTCGCGGCGGCGAAACTCATGTGAACAGACTAATTAACGTCAATTATGGATAAGAAAACATCCTGTTTTCTTATCCATAATTGTGATTTTTCTACTTGGATCCCAAACAATTTGCTCATCCATGAGGCAAATTTTTGGGATAACGTGAATTTCAAATAGTTTTAACCTGATTTTCCGAATTCACGTTAATTATGCTACTTCTTTCATGCTTAAACGAATGCGACCTTGGCGATCGATTTCCAGTACTTTGACACGTACGATTTGACCTTCCGCTAATCTGTCCTCTACTCGTTCAACACGCTCATTTGCAATTTGAGATACATGCACTAATCCTTGCTTGTTGGGAAGAATGGCGACAAATGCTCCAAAATCTGTAATTTTGACAACCTTGCCTTCGTAAATAGCGCCAATTTCTACATCAGCAACGATATTTTCAATGATATTACGTGCTTGTTCTGCAGCAACTGGATCTATCGATGCAATTTTTACAGTGCCATCATCTGCAAGATCTATGCTAACGCCCGTTGCTTCCGTGATACCGCGAATAGTTGCCCCACCCTTGCCAATGATTTCACGAATTTTACTCGCTGCAACTTTAAAAGTAATAACGCGTGGAGCAAAAATAGAAATTTCCTCACGCGGTTTTGCTAATACTTCATCCATTTTTTGCAGAATATGTAAACGCGCATCTTTAGCTTGAGACAGTGCCTGACACATAATTTCTTCCGTGATGCCCTCTATTTTAATATCCATTTGTAAAGCAGTAATACCTTCTGTCGTTCCCGCGACTTTAAAATCCATATCACCTAAATGATCTTCATCGCCTAAAATATCTGTAATGACTGCAAATTTATCGTGTTCTTTAATAAGTCCCATGGCAATCCCGGCTACCGGCGATTTGATAGGTACGCCCGCATCCATCAAGGATAAACTCGTACCGCAAACTGTGGCCATAGAACTAGAACCATTTGACTCAGTAATTTCTGAGACAACGCGGATGGCATAAGAAAATTCTTGCAGTGAAGGCAATACAGCTTGTATCGCACGTCTGGCCAATCGCCCATGACCAATTTCCCGACGTTTTGGAGAACCCACTTGACCGGTTTCACCCACGGAATAAGGTGGAAAGTTATAATGCAGCATAAAAGCGTCTTTATATTCTCCGGCCGGCTCGTCAATCATCTGGGCATTAGATTCTGCGCCTAGGGTTGTAACAACTAATGCCTGCGTTTCACCTCGTGTAAATAATGCCGAACCGTGCGTGCGTGGCAAAACGCCTGCACGAATATGGATAGGCCTGACTGTTTTATGATCTCTACCGTCAATGCGTGGTTTGCCCTCTAATATTGCGGTACGCACAATACGCTCTTCCAAGCGACCCAATACATTGTGAACAGAGTTTTCACTCAAGGCTGACTTTTCACCCGTGCACTGTGTTGCAATGACTTGCTGACGGATCTCTTTTAATTTTGCTTGCCGTGCTGTTTTTTCACGAATTTGGAACGCTTCTCGCAAACCCGCTTCGGACTGCGCTGCAATGGTTTGTTCCAGCGTTGCGTCAATCGCATTCGGCGTCCATTCCCAAGATGCAACACCAGCTTCTTCCATCAATTCAGAAATCGCCTGAATAGTGCTTTGCATCTGTTGATGACCAAACATGACTGCGTCTAACATGATTTTTTCGGATAGTTCTTTGGCTTCTGACTCAACCATGAGTACGGCCTGTTTAGTTCCTGCAACAACCAAGTCAAGCTGTGAAGTATGTAATTGCTTTGCTGTAGGATTTAAAAGATAAGTTCCATCCTGATAACCCACTCTGGCAGCGCCAATAGGGCCTTTAAATGGTAATCCAGCTAAACATACAGCGGCAGAGGCGCCAATCATGGCAGGAATATCGGACGCAACATGCGGATCCAATGAAAGCAACGTTGCGATAACTTGCACTTCGTCTGTAAAGCCACTAGGAAACAAAGGACGCATGGGACGATCAATCAGACGGGAAATCAAGGTTTCTTTTTCAGATGGACGCCCTTCGCGCTTGAAGAAACCACCAGGGATTTTTCCGCCCGCGTAAAATTTTTCTTGATAATTTACAGTTAAAGGGAAAAAATCTCTGGGCTCATTAGAATGTGAGCCAACAGCGGTGACTAATACTATCGTATCGCCCATCGTAACCATAACTGAACCAGAAGCTTGTCGGGCTATTTCTCCGGTTTCTATCTTGACTTCATGTTGACCAAATTTAAATGTTTTAGTAATTTTGTTCACAGTTTTTCTCATTAAGTAGAATATTTTTGAATAACGTCAATTAATAGGGAATAGAAGGTTGATCCATGCCACGTTAAATACTGTCACGCCAGCGCAGGCTAGCATGATAATAACCCATAGGATTCTGGCTTTCGTCGGAATGACAACAAGGAGAATATCCGCCTAATAACGTATTTTTAAACGCGCGATAAGGTCACGATAACGCGTCTGATCCACATCTTTTAAATAATCTAACAATGTGCGACGCAAACTAACTTTACGTAAAAGACCTCTTCGGGAATGGTGATCTTTCAGGTGAGTTTTAAAATGCTCGGTAAGCTTATTTATGCTATGTGTTAATAAAGCAATTTGCACTTCGGGAGAACCTGTATCATTTGTAGAACGCTGGTAATCAAGCAAAATTTGCGTTTTTTCTTGGGTTGTCAATGACATGTGAAAAGCCTCTTTGTAGTATGGTAAAGTATCTAAAACCGCTGTCATGCGCAGTTCAAGCAAACATTGTAACTGAACTTGTTGTGGCTTGCAAAATAAAATTAAAAAAGAAATCCTACGGGCGGTTTTTTTAGAAAAGTTTAGTCCTGAGGAGGATTATTTACTCACATTTTTTTAAAGTATTTTTCACTTTAGCTAGTAACTTAGGGCTTACTTTGTCTTGACGTTCAATTTTGCTGATATAAGCTTGTGATACATTCAATTTTTCTGCTAGCTTAGCTTGTGTAATACCTGATTCAATGCGGGCAAGCGCTATCGGGTTTTTTATGTAATCAGCAGGGTTAAATGACACATAATCTTGCATATGCTTTACTTTTTTTAACTGTGTTTCAATTTCTTTATGCACAGCATGATAAACATCGATAGGTAATAGAACATATTCAGTTTTACCTTCGGTTGACTTAATAATTTGTAGGTTCATTTGTACACATCTCCCCGTGGTTTTATTTTCTCAATAGCAATAATATTTATAGCATCTTGGCGATCGAAAATAATTCGCCATTTTCCTATACGTAAGCGGTAATAAGGTTCGCCTTCAAGTCGCTTTATGTCCAAATTTTTATCATCAGGATTTTTAGCTAGTAACACAATTTTTTCAGTAATACCGAAGACGATCAGTTCCTAATAAAGTTTGCAGCTTCTTTTTAGCCTGTTTTTTAATCAGGATAGTGTAGTTCATAGGTTGTTATTGTTTTAACAGTTATTATAAGTTATATTTAGTTATATTTCCACTTTTAGATAAAATATGATGTACAAGATTGAAAATAAGCGAGATATAGTACCCGATTAGAATTTAGAGGCATAATGATAAACGCTAAGAATAACATACAAGTTATTGTAGGTCTTGGTAAAACAGGATTATCCTGCGCTCATCATCTGGCTGGCCAAGGCATTGAGTTTGCAATCACCGACAGCCGTGAAGATCCCCCAGGCTTAACAGAAATAAAACAACATTTCCCGCACGCCTTTTTATCGCTTGGCCGGCTGGATACAAATTTATGTCAACAGGCAGAGCGCTTAATTATTAGTCCTGGTGTTTCTTTAAGAGAACCCGCCATCGCTAATGCCATTGCCAAACATATACCCGTTATTGGCGATATTGAGTTATTTGCCCAACACATTCAAGCTCCTGTCATTGCCATTACTGGCTCCAACGGCAAAAGCACTGTGACAACTCTGGTAGGCGAAATGGCCCAACAGGCAGGGTTAAATGTGTGTGTTGGCGGCAATCTAGGCACACCCGCACTCAATCTGATTTCAACCCAAGAACCAGATCTTTATGTGCTTGAATTATCTAGTTTCCAATTAGAAACCACCTTTTCTTTAAAGCCGCATGCTGCTGTATTATTGAATTTATCAGAAGATCATATGGATCGTTATGATGACCTAAAAAATTATTTAGCGGCTAAACAACGCGTTTACCACAGGTGTAAATATGCCATCATCAACCGCCAAGAAAATCTGCTGTGGAAAAATCTGGGATTAAAAAATCTAATCAGTTTTGGGTTAGACGCGCCTGTACAACAAAATTTTGGGTTACGAAATGTTGGCGACAAATGGTATATTGCCCAAGGCGATACTTTATTGCTTGAAACCAAAGCGCTCAAAATCAAAGGCAGGCATCAATTAGTCAATGCTACCGCTGCGCTTGCACTAGGGTTTGCAACGGGTCTACCCATGCCAGCCATGTTAAATGCACTATGCAGTTTTGACGGATTGGCGCATCGCTGTCAATGGATAGCAAACTATAAAAACGTCGATTGGTACAATGATTCTAAAGCGACCAATGTTGCAGCTGCCCAAGCTTCTCTGGAAGGTCTAGGCGCTGAAGTGACTGGAAAATTAATTGTTATTGCAGGCGGGCAAGGAAAAAATGCCAATTTTTTTCCGCTCAGAAATGCCATGCAAAAATACGTGCGCCAGCTTATTTTGATTGGTCAGGATGCTTCCTTGATGGAAGACGCTTTGAAAAATACCACTCACATTGAAATAACCTCCAGTTTGGAAAAAGCTGTTGCTCTAGCAAAAGCTGCTGCCCAACCTGGCGATGCCGTCATACTCGCGCCTGCTTGCGCAAGCTTTGATATGTTCAAAAATTTTGAACATAGAGGCGAAGTTTTTATAACTGCCGTTAAAAATATTCTCAATATTTCATGACACCATTATCTGCTAAAAGATTATATTACGACTCCTGGCTCGTACTATCAACAACAGCTATTTTAGGCATTGGTCTTCTGATGGTCGCCTCCTCTTCGATTGTTATTTCAGATCGGGCGTACGGATTTGGATTCTATTATCTCATTCGACAGGCAATTTACCTGTCCATAGGATTAACGCTTGGTTTCTTTGTGACCCGCATTCCTTTACTTTTTTGGCAACGCATCAGCGGTTACCTTATTCTATTCAGCTTCATATTACTTATTCTTGTCTTAGTCCCAGGGGTTGGCAAAGAAGTAAACGGCAGCATGCGCTGGATCATCATAGGCCCCCTGTCGCTGCAAGTCTCGGAAATGGTCAAACTCAGCGTCATTATTTATATTTCAGGTTACATCGTTCGACGCCAGCATGAAGTGCAAACACGCATTCGCGGTTTTTTAAAACCCTTACTTTTATTGAGTGGCATTGCCCTACTGCTTTTACAAGAACCTGATTTTGGTGCAATAACCGTTATCGCCGCAACAACCTTAGGCATATTATTTTTAGGCGGTGTACGCTTATGGCAGTTTATTTTTTTACTGATAATAGCGGTTGGCTCTTTAGGATTACTTGCCATTTCAGCACCCTATCGTTTATTGCGTCTAACCACTTTTTTACATCCTTGGTCTAATCCATTCGACACAGGTTATCAACTAACCCAATCTTTGATTGCGTTTGGACGCGGCGGAATTTGGGGGGTCGGATTAGGCAACAGTGTACAAAAATTATTTTACTTGCCCGAAGCGCATACTGATTTTCTATTTGCAGTGTTGGGCGAAGAATTAGGACTCATCGGTCAGTTGCTTGTTGTTATGTTATTTATCATTCTAGTAGGCAGAGGTTTGATGATAAGCTACCGCACTTATCGACATGGCAATTTCTTTAATGCTTATTTGGGCTACGGATTATCACTCTGTCTTGCTTTGCAAGTGATGATAAATATTGGTGTAAATTTAGGGATTCTGCCAACTAAAGGCCTTACTCTCCCTTTAATGAGTTACGGCGGAACCAGCTTATGGGTGAGTTGCATACTGGTAGGTTTATTGGTGCGTGTGGGTATTGAATCAAAGGTTAAAAAAACACCAGAGACTATCCTTTAGCAGTTTCTCGTTTTCTTGTGCAAGTATTCATGAAAAAAAATTATTTTATTTGAACAACTAGCTTGACAAAATACTTAATGCGTACACGTAATATTGTACGTGAAAATTTTTATTTGGAGAAAACTATGGATACATCAATAAGAAGCATCATTTTGTCTCTTTACCTCCTTCAGAACGATTGAAATCACGCAATTCTCCTTCAAAAGCAGAGTCCTATTCTGCCCGCTCAACTTTCAAAACAGTACCCTGCGTGCCCACAACGCGTACCTTAGTGCCAACTGGCAAATCCGAACCTGAAACATGCCAAATGCTGTCGTCTACTTTGATTGTGCCTCGACCATTCTCAATAGAGCTAATCAGCATAAAAGTACGCCCGACATACTGAATAGCTCGCTTATTGAGAGTTGGTTCATTCGATTTTATGGGATGACGGTGGAAGTACTTTCTGCCAATAACCGTGCAGACGATTAAAGTGAGTGCAAATATTAAAAATTGATAAGACCATGCCAATCCAGAAAAAATATACAATAACACGCCAACAAAAATTGATGACACAGAAATCCACAATAAAAATCCGGTATTGGCTACTACCAGTTCAATAATAAGCAAGGCAACACCCAAACCAAACCAGTGCCAATAAGTTAAAGTAGTCAGAAAATATAACATTTTATGCTGTTTATTTATCTTTTCTTGCGAACGCTTGCTGGGCAATTTCAGCAATTCCTGCCACAGCCCCAATAACGCTGCTGGCTTCCAATGGCATAAGAATCACTTTCTGATTGTTAGCACTTGCTAATTTTCCTAATACATCCACATATCTTTGCGCCACAAAATAGTTAATTGCTTGTACGTTTCCTTTAGCAATAGCGTCAGACACTGACAAAGTTGCGGTTGCCTCAGCTTGAGCAAGACGTTCTCTGGCTTCCGCTTCGCGAAAAGAAGCTTCTTTTTTGCCTTCAGCTTGCAAAATAGCAGCCTGTTTTTCGCCTTCTGCCTTTAAAATGGCAGCCTGCCTTAAACCTTCAGCTTCTAAAATAAGCGCTCTTTTTTCACGTTCCGCCTTCATCTGTCTGGCCATAGAATCTACCAAATCACGTGGCGGCGAAATCTCTTTAATTTCAACACGAGTGACTTTTATGCCCCAAGGGTTAGTCGCTTCATCAATGACTTTCAACAATTGCAGATTAATGTTGTCCCGCTGAGATAACATGGCGTCCAAATCCAAAGCCCCTAATACCGTACGGATATTCGTCATAGTCAAATTGAGCATTGCATTTTCTAGATTTTCCACTTCATAAGCTGCTTTAGCGGCCTCAACTACTTGATAAAACAGCACGGCATCAACGCCTACCATAGCATTGTCATGACTGATAATATCCTGGGAAGGTATTTCCAAAACAGCTTCTCTCATGCTTAA
>JACCDN010827921.1_pt1 | contig 10852 bp, 7 predicted proteins | sample 7441691 | NCBI WGS metagenome assembly JACCDN01 (sample SAMN15323439, study PRJNA562643) | freshwater metagenome | isolation source: river surface water | place: USA:Blue River Watershed | collected 2017-08-16
CATACTCCGGTGCGTCTACACAGACAAGGTGATCAATTCCCATCTGAAAGGCAAGGGTGCCAACTTGTTGATGGGCTGCGGCTGAAGACTCGCCGAGTTCGGCCATTTTTCCTAGAAATGCCCAAGCCCTACCTCCTCTTTCTTGCGCAAAGAGAATAAGGGTACGCAGGGCTGCTTCTACTGCATCAGGACTTGCGTTATACGAATCGTTGATAAGAAGCACCTCGGAGAATTCGTGAATTTCCATGCGCCATTTACTTTCGACGTTTGCCGTAGAAAGCGCAGTCGCGATAGATTCGATTGAAAAACCAAGTGCAGTACCTACCGCCGCACATGCAAGGGCATTTGCGATTTGATGTTCCCCCACTATGCGTAGACCTACCGCAGCACGGCCATCAGGAGTAACCAAATCAAAGTGTGGGCGGCCTTCACGCATTTCAATTTCTGTGGCTCTCACATCATCTGAATGCCCACAACCGAAAGTGAGAGTGTGGCCAGCGTGAAGTGTCTTCATTGCTTTTGTGAAGGGATCGTACTGACCCAGAATTGCGATACCAGAATCTGAGAGTGCAGAAATCAACTCTGACTTTGTCTTAGCAATTGTTTCGATCGATCCAAATTCACCTATATGTGCCATGCCGACTCGAAGGACCACGGCAATATCTGGTTGCGCAATAGCTGCAAGGTGCGCGATGTCTCCTGAATGCCGTGCACCCATTTCAATGACTGCGTACTTCGTCTCTGAAGTGCAGGCCAAAAGAGTCAAAGGTACGCCCAGTTCATTGTTGTAATTGCCTAACGGAGCAACAGTCTGACCATGCTGTGAAAGCATGTGGCGGAGAAGATCTTTTGTAGTTGTCTTCCCCTGTGATCCAGTAATGCCAATGACCTTCAAGTCTTTCAACTCAGATCGGACGTATCGTGCGAGAGATGTAAGTGCGAGTGTGACATCTTCAACGAGAATATGGCGTTGCGGAACGGTGCGCGTGGTCATCGCCAGAAGAGCACCATGTGAGAAGGCATCTTCAACAAAATCATGCCCGTCTGCTTTCTCTCCTCGAATCGCTAGAAAGATTCCACCTTGCTCGACATCGCTTGATTTCAAAGATGGGCCAGCAGTTACTAGAACATCATCACCCGATAAAGAGCCACCAACAATCTGAGCAATCTGCGATGCCATCATTGCGTTCATCGTTGCTCCTCAAGAATTTCTGCGAGCACTAGACGATCATCAAAATCAATCGTCTGACCATTTATCTCTTGACCGTTCTCGTGCCCCTTGCCAAGAACAAGAAGAGTGTCACCGGCTCTACAGAGTGAGGCTGCATAGGAGATCGCTTGACGGCGATCAATAATTACTCGTGAAGGTTCAGAAATCTCCAGATCCACGGTCATATCATTTAAGATCTTTTGAGGGTCTTCACTACGTGGGTTATCGCTTGTGAAAATTGCAACTCCTGATGCTTCCAATAGAACCTGTCCCATTAATGGACGCTTAGAAGAATCGCGATCTCCCCCACACCCAAGAACAGTGACTACCTTTCCAGATGTGAACTCTGTGGCAGTTGTAATCACATTCTGGACAGCATCTGGAGTATGGGCATAATCAACTAAAGCGGTGAAGTTTTGGCCGCGATCGATTGGCTCCATTCGGCCAGGTGCACCATGAAGTTTAGGAATAATCGCAGCACAATCAAGCGGATCAATGCCGCACTCAATGGCGATTGCTAATACTAAGAGGATGTTATCTAGATTGAAGTTTCCATGAAGAGGTGTGGAGCTCTCTATCAATATTCCACCTACTCCTCGAGCGGTGAATGTCGTTCCAGCAGAATCTGAGTTGATGGAAGTGAAGTGCCAACTTGCTTTTGGATTGTGGCGGGATAGGGATGTTGCAGGAATTCCACATTCGTTGAAGAGGCGCTGTCCGAAATCAGAATCGATGTTTATAAAGGCTTGATCGGCAAACTCCAATGCAAAGAGGCCAGCTTTAGCTCTGAAGTAACTCTCCATATCCTTATGAAAATCAAGATGATCTTGTGAAAGATTTGTAAATCCGACCATGGCAAAGCGTGAACCAACCATTCGCTGCATAACCATCGCGTGGCTAGAAACCTCCATAACAAGATGGCGGAGATGGCGTTCGCTCATAGTCGCAGCGAGGGCCTGTAGAGCATCTGCCTCAGGTGTTGTTCTGGCGCTAGCAATTCGATCTCGACCGATACGAGTTTCCACAGTTCCAATGAGCCCGCTATCACGACCGGCCTCTTGAAAGAGTTGGTAGAGCAGCGTGCTTACAGTTGTCTTTCCATTGGTGCCTGTAATTCCAATGCTGACCATTTCCTGCATTGGTTTTCCGTAGAGACTTGCACTCACCACTGCCCCAGCAGTTCGTGCATTAGGAACGATTATCGTTGGCAAACCTTCAGTGAACTTTGCGCCCTGCGCATCAGTCAGAATTGCACGTGCACCTAAAGAGATGGCTCGGTGAGCAAATTGTGCTCCGTGACTTCTCTCTCCGGGATATGCAAGGAAGAGGTCGCCTTCATTTACAGAACTATCTAGCGATGTTGCCCCAGAGAATGTGAGAGTTGGATCCAGATCAATCCTTATGCCGATGAGGTGAGAGATTTCTTCAACTGTTATGGCGTGATCAAGGAGAGGGCGCATCGCTCATCCCCTCGAACTCGCTTGCGAAACCTTCAACGCCTCTGATTTTTTCGCCTGTCGTGCCATTTTATCAAGTTCAGCTTTATTGAGAGCTATAGGTACAACGTCAGAACCAGTTGGTGCGATGTGCCGACTCTGTAGAACGAAAGTCATTACCTTCTTAAATACTGGTCCACCAAGTACACCGCCATAGTGCCCGCCCTTTGGATCTTGAATCGTTACGTTAATAACGAATGCTGGAGCATCAGCAGGTGCAAAACCAATAAAGGATGCCGTGTATCCGCTGTAGCAACCACAGTTCACGTCATAGCGCCACGCTGTTCCAGTCTTTCCGGCAACTCGATATCCCGGGATCGCAGCACTTGGAGCAGTTCCGTGTGAGGAGACAACGCTCTCCATCATGTGGCGCATCTTTGCCGCGGTAGATGCGCTCACAACCTGAACGCCTTTTTCATTTTTGAATTGTGTGAAGTTACCCGATGGATCACTGGTTCCAGCGATTACTGTTGGAGAAACTCGAATTCCATCATTAGCGAGGGTTGCGAAGATACTCGTTGCTTGCATTGCATTTAGTGAATATCCCTGACCGAAAGCAACTGTTGGAGCAGTCGTTCCAGACCAATCCTTGACTGCCAATAACTTTCCAACGTTCTCGCCTGGAAGACCTGCCCCAGTCTTTGATCCAATTCCAAATTTAGTGAGATAAGAGTGAAGCGTGTCATTACTCATTGTTTCTGCAATTTTGATTGTTCCGGTGTTGCTCGATACTGCAAGAATTCCTGCAGTAGTTAGTTTTTGAAGTGGGTGTGGATCGTGATCTTTAAAGTATTCACCGCCACGACGAATTTTGTATGGGACATCAAATACAGTCTCAGGAGAAATCTTGCCCTCTTCTATCGCTGCAGCGAGCGTCATTACCTTTCCAGTGGATCCAGGTTCGTAGACATCTTGCACTGAGGGGTTTCGCATCAAATTGAGAGAGACATTCTTTGTGTTATTTGGGTTAAATGTTGGAGCAGTAGCGTGCGCTAATACCGCGCCCGTTCTTGGATCCATAACAATTACAGTGCCACTACTTGCGCGAGCTTTCTTTACGGCTTCGGCGATTGCTTTGGTTGCGACCCATTGAACGTCTCGATCGATTGTGAGCCTTACAGTTGTTCCAGCCTGGGCTGCCACGATTTCAGATTGTGAGCCAGGAATTTCGGCACCGCGTCCACGTGCATATGAATATGCGCCAGGAACTCCCGTAATTGAAGAGTTCATACTTTGCTCAATACCTGAAGCACCGAATCCATCTTTACGTACGAAACCTACGAGAGAGGAGACAAGATTTCCTGATGGATATTCGCGAATGTAGTTACGTTCTGGAAAGAATCCAGCAATTCGCTTGTCATATTCCTTATTGCTCAGCGTTGAGTTGTACTTATCAATAGCGAGTGAGAGTCGATTCCATGTACTTGGCTCAGCACTTTCAAGGACCATCGAGTAACGCTTAACTCCTGTGATTGCGGTCGTGACCTCTTCCTCGGTGAGTCCGAGAATAGGTGCCACAAAGGCTGCAACCCGAGCATGATCTTTAATCAGCTTCTGATCTACAACAATGTTGATGGCAGAGACACTTCGAGCAAATGCAACTCCATTGATATCGGTGATATCTCCTCGCGGTGCCGGAATAACTCGAGTGGACTCCATCTCATTCGCTGCTTTAAGGGTGTACTCGGCCGACTGAATGCCCTGAATCTGCACTAACCGCGCAGCGAAGACTAGGAAGATGATTAGCAAAAGGATAAAGAGTGTGCGGATACGCTTCACTAACAAATCAAAATTACCCACGTGTTATCCCACTCTCATCAGCGATGACAGGGATTTCTTGAGATAGATCAAGGAAAGTTGGATCCTCAGACGGGCTCATGCCTAGCGCTGCTGCCTGATTGGCCAGCGCTTCTGGGGATGAGTAAGTCTCCATTTTGCGTGAGATCGCCTCTCGCTGATCAGCAATCATCTTTGATTCATATTTTAATTCTGAGAGAACAAATGCATCTTGTGCCAACAACGTGTTAATTCCCAAGAGTGCAAGAAAACCGATAACTGAAACTATCGAGACAAACTTAGCGAAGTACTTGTGTGTTGCTTGCGTGCCCTCAGAAGTTTGCGGAACAATTTTGAGAAGCGCGCGGGATGAATGTGTCACGACACGGTCACGAGTCTGTTGGGCGAGAGCGGCGATCGACATTAGGCAGCCACTCTCTCTATTGCACGAAGGCGGACAGAAGTTGAACGTGAATTTTCATCTTGCTCGGCCTGGCTTGCTTTCTCGCTTGCTTTAATGACGAGCGAGAACTTTGCTGCAAATTCTGGAAGATCCATTGGAAGATTACGAGGACTCTTTGAGGTTGATGCCTCAACGAAGAATTCCTTAACGATCTTGTCTTCCAGTGATTGAAAGGACATAACAACTACTCGCCCACCCACTTCAATCAAATTCAATGCTTGTGGAATCGCGCGTGTAATTGCTCCAAGTTCATCGTTGACTGCGATGCGTAGCGCCTGGAAAGTGCGCTTCGCAGGATTTCCTCCCGTGCGACGAGTGGCAGCAGGAATACTTTCTTTAACCAATGTCGCTAATTGAATAGTGGAGTTGAGCGGTGCTACCGCCCGTGCTTTGACAATGTTTTCAACGATTCGGGTGGCAAATTTCTCTTCCCCGAATGTGCGAAGAATCTTCACCAAAGCGCCTGGTTCGTAGTGATTTACGATCTCGTAGGCAGTAATGACTTGTGTGCTATCCATTCGCATATCTAGTGGCGCATCATGAGAGTAAGAAAAGCCACGGTCACTTTCATCAAGTTGCATCGATGAAACACCGAGATCGAAGAGAACGCCTGAAAGTTGTGAGTATCCATGAGAAGTTACAACGTCAGTGATGCTGTCAAAAACTGCGTGTGAAGTGATTAATCGTTCGCCAAAGATAGATAGGCGCTGACGTGCTTGTTCAAGTGCACTTGGATCGCGATCGATTCCAATCACGACCAATTCTGGAAAACGTGCGAGAAGAGCTTCTGTATGCCCACCTAATCCGAGTGTTGCATCAACAACAACTGGTGTTCTAGAACTTTCGATAGATGGAGCAAGAAGATCGATACAACGATCGCGCATTACGGATATGTGCTTCATCTTCTCCCCCATTTCTGATCTGCTTATAACTGCTTACTTTTACTTCGCTCTCTCAACTCTGGTCACCGCCGGCCGACGGATCTCACGAAAGCGACGCCGGGGAAGGGGCGTCGCTGTCGGCCTTAAAACCTAGGCATTGGGTCGACGGTGGCCACAATCGAGAGAGCGCTATGTAATTGTTTTTTATTAAGTTTTGTATTTCTTAGAAGAGTCCTGGAAATACCTCTTCTGAAACATCGGCAAAACCTTCTTCACGATCTGCCAAATATTTATTCCATGCCTGTGCATCCCAAATTTCAACGCGAGTATTTGCACCGATAACAACGCACTCTTTTTCAAGTCCTGCATATGTACGAAGACCTTGCGGAATAGTTACTCGACCTTGACGATCAGGAATTTCATCGTGTGCGCCAGCAAACATCACACGCTGGTAATCACGAGCTGCTTTTGCAGTAACAGGTGCTTGGCGCAGAGTCTGTGTAAGAGTTTCAAATTCGGTAGAAGGAAATACATAGAGACAACGCTCTTGTCCTTTTGTAATAACAAGACCTGCAGAAAGTTCTTCGCGAAATTTCGCGGGAAGGATGAGGCGACCTTTTTCATCAAGGCGTGGTTCGTGGGTCCCAAGAAACATGTGGCTCCCCCTATCCCCAAGGTTGAAAGTGATGAGCGTGATTTCCCGCTCAATCCCCCACTTTACTCCACTTTCCTCCTTTTTCAACCACCTTTACCCACCTTTCCCCCTTTATCGCCCCACCTCTCCCCACGACCCCAGAACTCAGAGGGTCTCGGGAAATAAAAAAACCCGCCTCAAGGGCGGGTGGTCGATAAAAGAAGTGCGATTTACTCGAAGTTACGTTGATCCCAACGATCCTGGAGGCGATCGCCGAACTTCTTGCGAGCGCGTGGAGCCTTCGCTGAGCCTTGCGCTGCAGCTGGAACGAGCGCGCCTGGGCTGGTCAGAGCGCGGTAGACCAGGACTGAACCGGTAAGTGCGATGAGGAATCCGGCAAGGCCGACCACAGTTACCTGGGCAATGAGGCCGCCGAAGATGGTGGCAAGCCCTACGAGAACTAGGGCAACCCCTAGAACAATGCGATTGCGTGAAAGCCCTGAAGATCCCGACATTGCGCTGACAAGACGTGGGTCATCGGCGGCGAGGGCTTCTTCCATCTGCGCCAATAAACGTCTTTCGTGCTCGGAAAGTGGCATATAGATACTGTAGAACAACTTTTTCTATTGGGCTACTCGGCTATGGGCGCTAGACCAGTCTTACTCGTCACTCTCATCAATCAAGCGCCCTGGGCGCACGCTATCTGAGCCAAATCGCGCCTTGGCAGCGTCGATTCCGCCTTGGAGCTCTCGCCAGCTCGATTCCCGGGCACCGAGGATGAGCTGTTCGTGGCTATCTGTATGGAGGTTCTCCAGGCTTACCCCCACCAAGCGAATCCGGGCACGTCCAATCGAGAGCGCTTCATAGAGCCCCTTGGCAATCTCGTAAATCTCGTGGGTGGTATCGATCGGAAGCGGCAGAGTCTTTGAGCGATTGATCGTTGTGAAATCTGCAAAACGAATCTTCAGGGTGATCGTCTTGGCAAAGAGAGATCGCTCGCGCATTCGAGAGGATGCTCTCTCGCACATACGCAGAATCTCTTTGGCAATAATCTCTGGATCATCGATATCGCGATCAAATGTCTCTGCAGCGCTAATGCTCTTATCGGGCTCTTCTGGAATGACATCGCGATCATCGCGTCCCCATGCAAGTTCATAGAGTGATTGGCCAGCTGCCTGTCCGAGTGCGCGAATCAGCGTCTGTTCTGGAGTCTGCGCAATATCTCCAACGGTATGTAGACCTAGCCGAACGAGTGCTTCATTGGTCTTTGGCCCCACTCCCCATAAGGCAGAGACTGGAAGTGGATGTAAAAATGTCAGTACGCGTTCATCTGGAATTTCTAAGATGCCATTGGGTTTACAGCGTTGAGATGCCAGCTTTGCAATAAATTTTGATGAGGCGATACCTACAGAACATGTGATCCCCTCTTGCGCCTCTACCTTCGCTCGAATCGCAGTAGCAATCGCTCGCCCATCACCTAAGAGGCGTTTTGCTTTGGTGACATCAAGGAAAGCTTCATCGAGTGAGATTGGCTCTACCAATGGAGTAAATGAATGGAAGATCTCCATGACATGTTCAGATACTTCGCTATAGCGCTTGTGATCAGGTGGGATAAAGATTGCATGCGGGGCAAGTCTTTGTGCACGTCCGACCGGCATTGCAGCTTTGATTCCAAATTTACGCGCTTCGTAATTTGCAGATGTGACTACACCGCGCACACCTGCGCCGATGACAACTGCCTTACCTTTGAGCTCGGGATGATCGCGCTCTGTGACCGATGCAAAGAATGCATCCATATCCACATGCAAAATTGTGGATTCACGTGCCTCAGTCATATCGCCACCTTACTACTCTGCCATTTTTCATATGCTTCACGTAAATCCCATGCCCCCGTGGCGCGTATAGAGATACCGCGCTCTCCTGTGCGTCGAGTGACTCCGCGGACCAAAATCAATGAGGTCGAATAGAGAAGGCCGGCGCTACTGCTCTGCACATCGCTAAAGAAGGTGCAGTCGCTACATCCATAACCATCATCGAGAGTCAGAAAGATGACGCGGCGACCAGAGCGAATAGGCGGAGTCTGTAACGCAACCTTGACCCCTGCAACGAGAACTTCTGCGCCAGAGCGTTGCGCAAGGAGATCACATGATCGCACTGCACCAATTGCATTAAGGAAGGGTGCGTAGAACTCGAGCATGTGATGAGTGATATCCATACCAAGGCGTTGAACTTCGTGGCGCACACGTTCATTAGTGGTGATATCGGGAAGACCGCTTGAGACTAGCGCAGGCGGCGTGAAACCAAATGTCATCTGCGCGCCGCCGACAGCTCTCTTTCCGGATCTATTTCCGGATTGTGAAGAGTGTGACTTTTCGATATCGCTTAAGTGTAGAAGAAGATCGCGATGGTTGATCTCACCTTTTCCTATGGCATGGAGCTCATCAAAGCCGCCTGTAAGAATAAGTGATTCGGTAACAGGGGTGGATGCGCCACTACGTGCGATGAAATCTGCAATATCTACATATGGACGTGCTGCAACAATTGAATCTATCTCTTGCTGACTGATTCCAGAGATAGATGAGAGAGCGATACGAATTGCCTGCGCTTCATCGCCACTTTCTACGCGACTCTCTACGCGGTATGTCGCATCTGATTTATTGACATCAAGTGGAGCTAAGAGAATTCCCAATTGGCGCGCTTCATCGAGAATCAACCGCTTGGGGTACATCCCTGGATCATGGGTAAGTACGCCTGCAATAAATTCTGCTGGGTAGTGGGTCTTAAGCCATGCTGATTGATAGGTAGGCAGAGCAAATGCTGCAGCGTGTGCCTTACAGAATCCAAAGGATGCAAAGGCGCGCAGAATCTCCCAGACCTTTGTAATGACATCGAGTGGATAGCCTTTCTCTGTCGCAGCAGGAAAGAACCAGTCGCAGACTTCTTGTTGGCCAGCCTTATCCCCCAGCGATCGCCGTTTTTCATCGGCACTTGCTAGCGAGATACCTGTCATTACAGAGATCATTGAAATTACTTGTTCATGGAAGACAACAACCCCTTCAGTCTCCTGCAAGATCGGTGCCAGATCAGGATGGATGACATCGGCTGCAGTAAAGCCATGGCGTGAGTTGAGAAAGGGGGCGATCATGTCGCTCTTGACTGGACCTGGGCGAAAGAGAGAGATATCGATAATGAGATCGTTAAAGGTCTGCGGTTTAAGTTTGCCGACCAATTCGCGCTGTCCCGGACTTTCGATCTGAAAGATTCCTAAGGTGCGAGTGGATTGGATCAGGTGAAAGGTCTGCTCATCATCGAGTGGAATTGCATCGATATCGATCTTCGTGCCATGGTTCTTTTCAATCTCATTGATTGTGTAGGCAATTGTTGATTGCATCCGCACACCCAAGATATCGAGTTTGAGAAGACCAATATCTTCCACATCATCTTTATCTAATTCGACCATGGGAAATCCACTGGCATTGATATGCACTGGAACGCGATCTAACAGTCCGCCATCAGAGAGCACAACTGCACAGGGATGCATCGCAAGGTGGCGCGGCAGACCATCGAGCTCTTCGGCAAGAGCGATCGTCATAGCCATCAGAGGCGCTGATGTATTGAGAGTTTTTAGTTCAGGTAGTGATTGCAGCACCGCTTGAATATTGCGGGCGCGTACATGTGGCATCGCCTTTGCGAGAAGATCAATCTCTGCAGCAGGTAGACCTAGCGCCGCACCTGTATCGCGAATTGCATGGCGGGCGCGATATGTATCAAACATCGCAACGGTGGCAGCCCGCGATGTGACCCCGGGTTCAGTCAGAGAAGGTGATCCATAACGGTTAAAGACCATCTCATAAATCTCAAGTCGGCGATCTGATTCGACATCGATATCGATATCAGGAAGAGCTGCGCGAAGCGGCGAACAGAAACGCTCCATTAAGAGACCGTGGCGCATCGGATCAACACCTGAGATACCGAGCAAGTGGCAGATCAATGAACCCGCACCGCTACCTCGAGCTGCTACACGAATTCCCTTATCGCGTGCCATCTGCGCGATATCTGCAACGGTAAGAAAGTATGACTCGTATCCAAGAGATGCCACTGTTGCTAGCTCATCATCTAAACGTAGACGGGCAGCCTTCACATCAGCGCTTGCGTTGTAACGCCAATGGATCCCTGCCTCTACTCGCGAACGTAAAAGTGTGCGCATTGTGCTCTGCGATGTAGCACCAACAATATGTGGTTCAGGTAGATGTATTCCGCCAAGTCCAATATCGCGCGATGGAGAGAGCAGGGCACGCTCTGCCCACTCACGTGTACTCTTTAATAAGGCGCGCGGCGTCGACTCTCCTGCTGCACGTGCAATCTCTGTTGCAACCAGTGTCATCTCTTCAC
>JACCDN010934747.1_pt1 | contig 10852 bp, 9 predicted proteins | sample 7441691 | NCBI WGS metagenome assembly JACCDN01 (sample SAMN15323439, study PRJNA562643) | freshwater metagenome | isolation source: river surface water | place: USA:Blue River Watershed | collected 2017-08-16
AAAGGTGTCGGAGGCAGACATCGCCGCACAGCCTTATCTGACTACATCCGATCTGGGCAGGGTGAAGCATTCCGTAGCTAACTGGCTGCACCTGTTGCAACCCGTCGTGATTGTTGATGAAGCCCACAATAACCGAACGGATCGCTTCTTCAATACCTTGGGACGGCTCAATCCAAGCTGCATCATTGAGCTGACGGCGACTCCCGTAGTGGGGAATAACGTACTCCACCATGTGTCCGCACAAGAGCTCAAGTCCGAGCAGATGATCAAGCTCCCCATCGTTCTGGCTGAGCATGAGGATGGCTGGCAAGCCTGTTTGCGGGATGCCATTCTGACTCGGAAACAACTGGCGATAGCAGCCCAAAAGGAAACCGACTACATCCGCCCGATTGTTCTTATTCAGGCAATGCCTAGAGGGGGCGAAGCAACGGTAGACGTTGTTCGTCAGTATCTAATCGATCAGGAAAACATCCCGGAGGCGGCGATTGCCGTAGCCACAGGCTCCCAAAAGGAGCTGGATGGCGTGAACCTGTTCGATCCTGCCTGTCTGGTCGAGTACGTCATTACTGTTGAAGCACTGAAAGAGGGCTGGGATTGCTCGTTTGCCTATGTTCTCGCATCTCTGCAATCGGTAAATTCTGCTAAAGATGTGGAACAGCTGCTCGGGCGTGTTCTCCGCATGCCGTATGCCAAAGAACGCTCCGAAGAAGCCCTTAATAAGGCCTACGCTCATATCGTTGCCGATAATTTTGCGCAAGCTGCCTCGAACCTTAAAGACCGCATGGTTCAAAACATGGGTTTTGAGCGGCTGGATGTCTCTGCGGCCATTATTCCCAAGCAAGAGGCATTGCCTGGTGCTGAAGGAGAGGGTGGAGCGCCGAAACGTCCTATACCTGACTGCTATATCCAGCTTCCTGTCGTTCCAGACACGGCGAACTGGTCAGATGAGGTGAAGGATGCTGTTCAGGTCTTGCCAACCAGCCAAGGTGCATCTCTGCTGTTCAAGGGCGATATTGATGCACCGACGCTGGAACAGGTCGAAGCCTTTGTCACGAACAGCGTAAAGCCCAAAGAGCGTGAAAAGGTCAAGGCACAGTTTGACGATCACCGAGCCATGCGTCTGGCGATGAATGCGCCAGCAGATCGCGGAATACTGTTTGCCGCCATACCGCAGCTTTGCCTGTTGAACGATGGTTGGCTTGAGGTCGTCGAGCGGGATACGCTGGCAGAACTGGGTGACTGGGATCTGCTGTCTCAGCCGATTCAGTTGTCTGGGTTCAACATCACCGAGACGGTTCACTCGTTTGAGATCGATGTAAACGATGCCAAGGTGAAGTATCGCCTGACCAATGCCGAGCAACTGCATCTGAATGATGTTCCTAGCCAAATCAGTGAACAAGACCTGGTTCGTTGGCTTGATCGGCAGTTAAAGCGTGCGTATCTGTCGCAACAGGCTCTGCAGGCCTACCTTGTAAAGATGCTTAACCATCTCCTGCGAGATCGTGGATTCACCCTGACTGCGCTGGTTAGAGCTAAGTTCCAACTGGTACAGGCGATTGATGCGGAGATTGAACGGCTTCGCCAGATGTCGATTCAGCGCGGTTTTCAGGCCCGTCTGCCAGACATGGTTCTTCCTGATCCGATGGATTCTGTTCATTACGAGTTCCATTACAAGCCAGGAATGTATCCAGCTCGTCAGATCTACTGTGGCAGCTACGATTTTCAGAAGCATTACTACCCAGTGATCCATGATTTGCGTGAAAAGACTGGTGCAGGTGCTCAGTCCGAAGAATTCTTGTGTGCTCAGGCTATTGATGCCCACCCTAAGGTGAAACACTGGGTTCGCAATATTGAGCGGCAGGAAAAGTTCTCGTTCTGGCTGCCAACGGCCTCGGATTACTTTTACCCGGACTTTGTGGCCGAATTAACGGATGGTCGGGTTTTGGCAGTCGAGTACAAAGGCGAACCGTATAAATCGAACGACGACTCCCGTGAAAAGCGCCAGGTGGGTGAACAGTGGGAAAAGGCCAGCAATGGTCGATGCTTGTTCCTGTTTGCCGTAAAGACGGATGAGCAAGGGCGAGATGTATTTGCCCAGATACAAAACAAACTACGCGCATGAGTAAGACCATATCCTACAAGCTTGATTGCGAAGAGTTGGGCGTCCTTAATCTTCCATTCGGACGAGATGAGGATTTCGAGGTTCGGGCGGAATTTCAGGAAGGTGGCGTTGCGACGTGGGCCGATTGGGCCAACATCAATATCAATGAGCTGACTGAGGAGATCCTCAAGCAGGTTCCCCGCACCTCTTTGTACGAATACCTCGCACGATTAGCAAGCATCGGCTATATCTTCGCAAGTTATGGCCAGCCTGATGTAATGGAAAAAATTGTCGAACGATACTTGGCGGATGCGGATTCAGAAATGATTTCGGCTTGGAGCCAGTGCCTCGCCATTGGATCGACTTTGGATCATTTCAAACCTGCCACGGGTGCTGGTTATGTTCTTGAGGAGGAGGGGATCATCAAGGACGAGAACTACAAGCTGCTACTCGAAAAGTACGGGCCATCGTATTAGTAACCTAAAAACTCCCACCTGCGCGAGAATCGGGCCATTAGCTGATGCATCAGGTACATCCAGATGAAGTTCAGCAGGATCATGATGGATGGAATGGCGATCCCAAAAAGTGTCTGGTCATAAAGCAGGGAAATAGCCTGTAATATTGCCAAAACAAATTTCCAACTTTCTTGGCCTCCCTTAATCATGCGTTTCCTCCTTGCCCTAGCATTCAGCCTTAGCGTATTGGCAGCGCAAGCGTCAGAAACCTACATCATCTCAACGCAGGTGTACTTTTCACCGAACGGTGGCGCTCAGGATGCCGTAGTTCGTGAAATCAACAACGCCAAAAAGTCGATTTTCGTCCAAGCGTACTCGTTCACGAACCAGCCGATAGCCAAGGCTCTAGTGGAAGCTCAACGCCGAGGCGTTGATGTCTTCATGATTCTGGATAAGAGCAATCGCACCACGAAGTACAGTGCTGCTGACTTCACCGATCACTTCGGTGTCGATACATATATCGATGACAAGCACGCCATTGCCCATAACAAGATCATGATCATCGACAAAGAGATCGTGATTACGGGCAGCTACAACTTCACCAAAGCTGCTGAGAATAGCAACGCCGAAAATCTATTGGTCATACGCTCCCCTATGCTGGCCGATGTGTACTTTGGTAACTGGGCAGACCACCACAAGCACTCGGTGCCTTATCAGGGTAGGGATCGGTGAGCGACCATGTCGTATATAGATCGGCTCATTGAAAATTGCCTGGAAGCACAGCAGGCGAAGCCAACCAAAGAGTTCTCAGTGGAAAATCTAGAATCCTTGGAGGACGTTTGCAACGCTATATATGTCATTGAAGAGCTAGGCGGTAACCCAGAAACAACTTACTCGGATTTTGCTCGCTTTAAGGAAAACACAGAGCGCAAATGTGCAAAATTAAACTCCCCATCTTCAATATTGTATGTGGGTTCATCGAGGACGGGGCTAAAGAAACGTATTGATCAGCACATGGGGCTAGGCCACCCGAAAACATACGCTCTTCAACTGAGCCACTGGTTTAGAGGGAAGTGGAAGATTACAGTTTGGCAATACGATGTTTCTGCACAGGTGTTGCAAATACTTGAGGACGATCTTTCTGATCGATTGCGTCCAGCTTTTGGTAAGCAAGGCGGCAATAACAAGTGATCGAAGTCGGAATGGGGCTGTTCTCTATTACAGCTGTTCCGAGTGCCATATCCGTTGATTCATCGCCAGTTGTTCAGCCATCCCACTAAGTAGTTCCTGCTGTACCTGGGTGAGCAACCGGAAGTTTTCTAAAAGCTGCTGTTCTGTCCTTGTCCGTGCGTCTTGGTTTGTCGCAGGAGAGGCGGATGATGCTTGTGCTGAGCGAGATTCAGGAATTCCAAAACGTAACCACTGAACCGACACCCCACACATTCGGGCCAGGGTTTCGATCTTGTCACGCGAGGGCTTGGATTGCCCGGACAACCACTTTTGAACCGCCTGGTTGGTTACAGGCTCGTGGTGGACGAGATTGAACTCAATGGCGAGTTTTGTAGCGGTATCCGCTCGTTGAGGAAGCCGAGTAAGGGCTTGGTGAAGCCGTTCTGAGAATTCGAGGTTGTCTTGATTCCGTGCCATAGGCAAAGAATCGAACATTGGCAGTTGTTTGCGGAAACTGCGCGGTTGCAGATGTAAACTAAACGGTTTAATCTAACCTAATACATATAAGTTCAGGAGGGTGAAGGGTGAGTGTTCAACTAAAAATCATAATGATGCTGGTTGCTTTTGGGATTAGCTTGAGTAGCAACGCACAATCTGACCAGTTAGGCAGACCAGCAAGGCAATATGGACCATTGAAGGAAGTGGTGCTTAATCACTCAGAGGCAAACTCATTAGAAATGAAGCAGGGGAGTGAGAAATCGAAGCTGACAAAGAAATGTGAAGATGCGCTAGCGGGCGGTATGTTTGATCTTTATTCCCTAAAGAATGGTGGTAAAAATATTACGGTGATCGCTGACAGTAGTGGAGAAGGTCAGAACGTATTTCCGACTGACTACTATGTGGTGAATCAAAAATGCGAACCTATCGGTAACAGAGTTGGTATTAGCGCGAGCGCTAACGAGCCAAGGGGAAGCTACCACATGGCATCTGTTTTAATTAATGCGACTGGAGATGCGATGTACTTCTTGGCAGAAGAAAAATATGGCCCAGGGAAAATATGCATGACAGCAAATGGCACTAGCTGTAAACGCGTCAAAGGATATACCTATGTAAGGAGTTTAAACAAGGTTACTGATCGTGGTTTTGTGCCGGTAATCAACAAGCAAATAACGGCTGAGAAGGATCTGGATGTTGATACTGCCATACCTCTTGGGCTCAATTAAGAAATGAAAAAAGAAACATTCCAGCTCACAGTAGTATCATTTTGTGTCGTGTTGTTTGTTATTGTCTTTTGGCTGTTTATATGGCTTCATTCTTTAGCTCAGCCCAACAAAAATGATTCGGAAGGCAAGGTTGATTGTAATGGCTGGTATGAATGTATTTGGTTCAACCATAAAACTCCGGAGCTTCTCCGCCAGATTATATTGGAGAAGACAGAATACTTTGGGTTAGATTCGAATGTGGTAGGAAATGTTCCAGCACTGAATTATGTGGACCCAAAGTCTGTAGGTGTTAACGTATGGACAGCGCTTGACGAAAAAATCTTTGATCAGTTGGATAAGGAGTGTGATGTAACCAATGATTCGAATTATGTAACTTCTAATGCCGCTGATTATGTTCTAATTTTCGACTCTAACGGTGCATATGGTAGTGCGGCAAAAGCAAGAGTGTGCGATGTTCAGAACAAAAGATTGGTGCCAAAAGGAGCTCAGCCAGATATTGAATGGGATTACTTTGATGTTCTGAATGATCATCAGGCATTGACACGTGCAGTAGCACGAAATGATGGCGAGTTAATTGGGTTTGTAACATTAGAGCGCAGCTTGAGCGAGGGTGGCGAAAACAATTGCGATTACAAGCTGAGCAATGTAAGTTTTAACACAGGGTCATTGGTAACAAAGGTTAATAAATACCGAAGACCATGTAACCTTGTTGAGGAAATAAATATTTCCGAACTCCCGGATCTAAAAGATGCACAGTACGATACTGAGAGAATCTCGAGTGCGGCTAAGTTTATAGTTGCCAGCAGGATGGGTTCAGCGGACCTTGAATTGGCGTCGAAAATAGCGAGTAAAGGTAGTGCTGGAAAGAGTACTCTGGCTGATTCAATATTAAAAAATTTTGGGTTCAATCAGAAGATCGAAAACATGCAAGACGTAAGACTCTTCCATAAAAAGCTTGGCGAGTGGCGTAAATATGTATCTGAATTGTCGCCTTACCTCAACCTTCCAAGTGAATACAATTTGCAAAAAATTGATGAGGTAGCGTCTGCTCTTGGAGCCGCCATATCGAGCGCACCTTCTGAATATGCGATGAATGATGTCGAAAAACTTGCTGAGAAGACGAGGAATTATCGAATAATAATCCTGAACCAAGAACCGGAAATGAATATGTATCAAGGTGGTAGAGTTGCTTATTATGGCTTATTGAGTATTTCTCCACCCAAGCCAGTCGTCATAGTATCTAATGATTATTTGTTTAATGGTCGAGGGATGGGCTCGGTTACTGGTTATAAGGTTGGCGATACAACCATTACTCACGATGGATTTGTTAAAGAAGCGATTATAATTAAATCTCTTTCAGAGGAAGAGTCTGAGGCCTTGAAAGGTTACAGTTCATTTAAACAAAACATCTATAAGCTAGTTGAAAAATGTAATCAGCTTGGCGTATGGATTAGATCCGTAAACAATAATTTTATCGAGGCTAATCCATTAATCGCTACTCCACAGTAATTATTCCATCGCTTCATGAATATATCCACGATTCTTTTCCGGATGAGTTATTTACATGTATGTGTTGCAGCTATTTGCGTTGTAAATGTTCATGCAGCTCAAAATATAATAACAGCAGAGGGCACCGGCCCAACCCGGGAAAAGGCTATCAGCAACGCCATTCTGGCGGCGAGCGAACAGGTTTCTGGCGTTTTCCTGGCTAGCGATCAGCGCCTAGAAGACGGAAAAATCACCAAGGACGAGATTCGCCAGCACACCGCTGGGGTGGTCAACAGCTATGAGGTTCTGTCTTGCGCTGCTGACAGTGGTTTGTTCACCTGTCGTATCAAGGCAGAGGTTTCCCCTGCGCCTTTACGTCGCACAGTAGATGCAAGTGGTCAAAGCGTTGCCTCTTTTTCTGGGGCGTCCGCAGCAGCAGAGTCCATGACCTACAATCAAAGCCTGGACGAGGGGCGGGTACTCCTTATTAAGACCTTGGCTGAGTGGCGTTCATACGTGAAACCAAGCATCGTCAATACGGCAGTCCTGCCATCAGCAAGCGGAACGCCGAGCATGGCCGTTGAGTACAAGATCGAGATGCTGCCTGGCTATATGAAACACTTGCAGGCGATACTAGAGCGGGTGGAGAAGACAAATCTAAAATTGAATGGCCGCAATACACACAGCTGGTACAACTACCCAATTGAAAGCGTGATCTTAAGTGGTGATGAGATCGGGTGGTGGCCATCTAGCTACGATCTATACGACACTGTTCTTTCTGAGGCGATCACCAATGGGTATAAGGATCTTCGTGGACAGGTGGTACAGGTTACTTTATTGGGGAAAGGTAACGTTACAGTCGCCAGTGGTTGTGACATTTTTCAGACTGCGATGATCGATCAGCCCTATAAGATGGATGGGTATAGCTATCGCATATTACCCATTAGGGGCTATCCAGAGATCCGCCGTGTGCATTTTGGTGTGCCACAGGACAAGCTAGCTCAAGTGGAGAACGTTAAGGTATCGATAGGCTGTACGGAACGGGGTAATCTCACCATAATCGGGCCGAGAAGGTGAAAATTGAAAAGACTGATCGTCGCACTCTTGGCTGCAATCCCGATGATGTCCTATGCTAGCTGCCCCATTGGGTGGCATCAGCAGGGCGGATTTTGTGTTGCCAACAGTGCCAATTCAATGCCGATCACACCCTTGAGCGGCAGTTCGTGCCCACTAGGCTGGAGTCGCCAAGGTAGCTTCTGTATGGCAAACAGCGCCATGGCACGGCAGGCCGTTCCTCTGAGTGGGAGCACATGCCCTGTTGGCTGGAATCGTCAAGGCCAGTTTTGTGTGTCGAACACAATGGCCGTTAGCCCAGTTTTGTCACCGTCACCTATTGGGCGATGAATTAATAAGCGCTAGTGCCTTAGTTATCCAGACACTGCTTCATCAGCTTTGACTTCTCTTTGAGGAGTGCTGTTCCTGCTGCGGTGATAGTGATGTCCTTTGCACGTGCATCTGTATGGCTTTGCGTAAGTTTTATCAGACCGCGTTCTACCAAAGTGCCCACTTTTCGGTGGACTGTCGGCCCGGTTCCGAAGCAAAGCGACTGTACGAGGTTGGTAATCTTTGCAGGTTTACCGTTGGCTTCCTGTACCGCAAGATAAGCGAGGATGTCTTCGCAGCCTTCAAAGTCGGGGTCTTGGCTTTCCTTTCTTTGATTTGTGCACAGATGGAGGAATAGGGCGTAGGGTGGAATTTTTGCCATTTGTGTAATTTTCTATGGGTATTGTCGTGTGATTCTATCGGGAACTGCCTTGCAAAATCCATCAAAATTTCCGAGCATGTCCTTTCCTGAACAAATTCCTCTGAGAGCCCCGCCCAGACTTCGTTTCCTCATTGAGCGAACTAAAATAAGGACAACAGAGTGACACCGAAGTCACATATGGTTGTCACGTTTTTATGAGGATTTACCCATGTCTATATTTCACACCCCCATGTACGACAACAGGGTCCGCGTTGCAGTGGATCGTGCTGGTGGCCCAACTCGTGTTGCAGTCATGCTCGGCGTTGCCAACAACACCGTCCATAGCTGGATTCACAAAAAGAATGTTCCCAATATCAACCACGCTCGGAGATTGGCCGATGCTACGTTCTTTGACGTGAGGGATTTACGGCCGGTGCGCTGAAGCTTCTATTTGCCTGTGGGGTTGGCCTCGGAAAATTTAACGCGTTGAGCTTTCCCCAATTCGAGCATTTTTTCTGTTGCTTTGCCTACAGATTCTCTTACGGGGTCGAGCTGTAACCGGGCATAGATCGCAGTGGCTTGAGGGCTTTTGTGATTAAGGCTCTTCCCTACAACGGGTAAGGATGCGCCTGTCATCGTCTGCCAACTCCCCAAAGTTCGTCGTAAGTCGTGGAAGGTAAAGTTTTCAATTCGGCAGTTGGAAATGTCGATATTGAGATCCTTTGCCGAGGTGCGTGCCCTTTGTAGGCTTTCCTTCAAGGTTTCCATGATCGGGCCTCTGTCACCTTTACGCTTGTTGCGGCGTATGGGCCACTCGAAGTCGCTGCCGGCATCGATGATCAGAGTCCTTATGTTGTCGATTTCGGCCCGGTCATAAATCCTTTTAAGAGTCTTGTGAGGATCGCGGATGTATCCGAGCGCTCCTGTTCCAGGAAATACATAGGGCCTGCCGTACGGATATTTATTGTCTTTGAGCCTGTTTTCATGAGTAGCTAGCCGGTTTTTGAGAATTGCTACGGCCTCGCTGGTCAACGCTACGATGTGAGGAGTTTGATTTTTGGTGCGGGGAATCCGCCATGTTGCATTGTCGAGAGTCAAATCCTGCCAGCGCATAGAAGAAACATTGTTACGGCGTGCACCAGTTAGGAGGGCAAGCATTATCAGATCGGCGATGTCGATATTTGAATCTTGCTCAAGCCCATAGAAAAAGGATGGGAGTTCGCAGGACTGTAAGAAGCGGTCACGTTGTACAGGTGTGCCAGGAACCTTGAGTTGAGAGGCTGGGCTGCTATCAATGTAACCAAACTCCGTAGCCATCTTAAAGAGTGTGGATAAAAGTGCCCTAAGCTGCCGAACCGTCCCAGGTGATAGACCTTTTTGAAGACCTGCAGATAACACGAGCGCTAGATCACTTCGCGTGATTTCCGTTATCTTCTTTTTGCCTAAGAGGGGTTCTATGTGGTCCCGAAAACGTTGTTGGTCGTCTTTCCAGCTGACCTTGCGTTCACCGTGTCTTTGGCCGTATTCAGTGAAAAACTGGGATAGGCGAGGGGTTGATTTAAGTAGGCGCTTGGTTTCTGCAGGGTTGGCTCCGCCTTCTATTTCTGCGTTAAGTTCTGCTGCTTTGCGTCGGGCTTGCTCTACGCTCAGAAGTGGAAATTGCCCCAGCTTGATTCGCGTAGGATCGCCACCCTTTGTGCGGCGATATAAGTAAAAGGTCTTGTTTCCTGTGCCGCTCACGCGAATCATAAGCCCACGTTCTCTTGAGTCGTAATACACAACTCTCGCTCGTGCCTCAGGTAAGGGTAAAGCATCAAGACGTTGTTTACTAAAGGAAAATGTATTCGCTTGGCTCATGGTTTGGGGCTACGCCGGGGCTACGTATTGTGTCAAAACAGCTCAACATTCGTCAAACTACCAGCAATCGTATATGTGTGCAAATATATGTATATAAACGGATATATACATTTGTCAAACGCGGTAAATAAGTGGGCTACCGGATTGAAAATCCGCGTGTCCTTGGTTCGATTCCGAGACTGGCCACCAAACACTCAAAAGCCACCTCCGGGTGGCTTTTGTTTTTTATGCTGCTTAAAACACGCGTGTTAATTGGTCGTTGCAGCTGACATAGACTGGCACGCCGCGGCTCACAAAAAGACCGAGTGCAGGTGCGAAGGCGGGTGCTTTCCAGGCATCGCGGTGAGCCGGCTTCACATAAAGCACGATTTGATTGCCTTCGTTGAGCGTGCCAACAACGACATGTGATTTATCGGGTCGCGTTGCGGCTGGTAATGGTTTATCCATTTGCTGGGATCGTAACCAGAGGCATTCATAGACGCGGCAAGATTCAGGGCGTGTTTCGTAGATCGTGCAGCCACTGCCTTTGCTGCAGTGGGTACACCAGGTATTCGCCGGTTTATCAAGCTCACGCACTTTCATGGCGTTACAGCAATAGGTGCAGTTGCCGCAGTGATTGATTTCCTGCAGTGCTTTTGCAGTTTCGATGGTGTCTGACATTTTTTAGAGCCTGATAAGCGATAATCATAAATCGTTGATTAAGAGTGTATCTGAGATGCGGGTTCTGTTATCTGTTGTCAGTATTTTCGTTTGCCTGGTGGCTGTGTCGCCGGCAAATGCCCAATTGCCTTCCTTGTTGCCGTCAAAGCCGATG
>JACCDN010185362.1_pt1 | contig 10848 bp, 5 predicted proteins | sample 7441691 | NCBI WGS metagenome assembly JACCDN01 (sample SAMN15323439, study PRJNA562643) | freshwater metagenome | isolation source: river surface water | place: USA:Blue River Watershed | collected 2017-08-16
ATTGATGCTTTGGCTGCAATTGCAGATACAAAGTTGGCAACTATCAGTACTTCGGGTAAAGTAAGCAATAGTGCAACAACCGCAACAGATGCGAATACTGCAAGTGCAATTGTGGCAAGAGACGCAAGTGGCAACTTTACAGCAGGAACAATAACAGGAACATTAAGTGGTACAGCAAGCACAGCTAATAAATTAACAACAGCTAGAACTATCAATGGTGTTTCTTTTGATGGTACGTCGAATATTACAATTTCTTCTGCAGCAGCCAATGCCTTGACAATGGATGCGAGTGGAACTGGAGCAACATCAGGTGTGACATTTGATGGGTCTGTTGCAAAAACAATTTCTTACAATACTATTGGAGCATCTCCATTAGCAGGATCTAGTTCATTAACAACTGTGGGTACTATTACAACGGGTGTTTGGAGCGGAACAGCAGTGGAGTATGCTAAATTAAATTTAGCCGGTGCAGTTAAAAATAGCGATGTGGCATCTGGAGCAGCAATTGCTTATTCAAAATTAAATTTAACAGGATCAATTACAAATACGGATATTGATGCTTTGGCTGCAATTGCAGATACAAAGTTGGCAACTATCAGTACTTCGGGTAAAGTAAGCAATAGTGCAACAACCGCAACAGATGCGAATACTGCAAGTGCGATTGTGGCAAGAGACGCAAGTGGCAACTTTACAGCAGGAACAATTACTGGAACATTAAGTGGTACAGCAAGCACAGCTAATAAATTAACAACAGCTAGAACTATCAATGGTGTTTCTTTTGATGGTACATCAAATATTACCATTGCTGCCGATGCAAATACCTTAACGGGCACAACTTTAGCAAGTAATGTATTGAATTCTAGCTTGACAAGCGTAGGTACAATTACAACGGGTGTTTGGAGTGGAACGACTATTGGAGTTGCAAATGGAGGTACAGGTATCACTAGTTTAATTAATAAACAAATACCCTTTGGATCTAATATAAATGGTTTTGATCAATCTGCAGATTTGACATTTACAAAAGGGACTGTCAACACGCTTAAGATTATTGGGGGTAGTTCTCAAATTGGAACACCATCGTTATTGTTGACTCAAAATGCTGCTTCAACTGCACCAACTTTTTTTAGAGTTAGCGGTATAGGGGGAAAAACTGCAGAGTTTGGTGTAGCGAGTGCTGCAAATGATTTTTTTGATGGATCTTCAGCAGGAGATGTAGTTTTAAAAGCTTTTTCTGGATCATCTGATGCTACAGCTTCTACGAAGTTTTTTATTGGAGCAGGATATGGAAATACTTCTTCAATTTCAATAATGCCAAACACAACAGGCTCAAATGGATATGTAGGAATTCTTAAAACAAATCCTACTGTTGCTTTAGATGTAAATGGAACAGTAAAAGCTACAAGTTTTAACGGTCAAGTAACAGGAAATCTTTCTGGTAATGCAACAACTGCTACAACTGCAGGAAATATTACAGCAACATCTAATACTACTTTAACTTCTTTACTAAATTTAACAAGTGTTGGCACAATTACTACGGGTGTTTGGAGTGGAACTGCAGTGGAATATGCTAAATTAAATTTAGCTGGTGCAATTAAAAATAGCGATGTCGCATCTGGGGCGGCAATTGCTTATTCAAAATTAAATTTAACAGGATCGATTTCAAATACCGACATTGATGCTTCGGCTGCAATTGCAGATACAAAGTTAGCAACTATCACAACTTCGGGTAAAGTAAGCAATAGTGCAACAACTGCAACCGATGCGAATACTGCAAGTGCGATTGTGGCAAGAGACGCAAGTGGCAACTTTACAGCAGGAACCATTACTGGAACATTAAGTGGTACAGCAAGCACAGCAAATAAATTAACAACAGCTAGAACCATCAATGGTGTTTCTTTTGATGGTACATCTAATATCACCATTGCTGCAGATGCAAATACTTTAACAGGCACAACCCTAGCTAGTAATGTAGTGACTTCTAGCTTGACAACTGTGGGTACGATTACAACGGGTGTTTGGAGTGGAACTGCAATCGCTAATAATAAATTAGCAAATAGCGCTATAACAATTGGATCAACCAATGTTGCTTTAGGAGCTACCACTTCAACTTTGGCAGGATTAAGTACAGTGACTTCTACTAATTTCACGGGTGCTTTAATAGGTAATGCATCAACTGCAACTGCACTTGCTGCAGGAAGAACTATTTCAACAACAGGAGATATCACCTATACAAGTGGCTCATTTGACGGCACTTCAAATGTTACAGGCACTGCAACTTTAACAAATACCACTGTTACTGCAGGATCCTATGGATCTACAACGGCGATTCCAACATTTACAGTAGATTCTAAAGGTAGATTAACAACAGCAGGTACTGCAAGTATCATAGCTGATGCAGGCACTTTATCAGGTACTACTTTGAAATCAACTGTTACTGCTTCTAGTTTAACAAGTGTGGGTACTATTACAACGGGTGTTTGGAGTGGAACTGCAGTGGAATATGCTAAATTAAATTTAGCAGGTGCAATAAAAAATAGCGATGTGGCATCTGGAGCAGCAATAGCTTATTCAAAATTAAATTTAACAGGATCGATTTCAAATACGGACATTGATGCTTCGGCTGCAATTGCAGATACAAAACTAGCAACTATCAGTACATCAGGAAAAGTTAGTAATAGTGCAACAACTGCAACAGATGCGAATACTGCAAGTGCGATTGTGGCAAGAGACGCAAGTGGCAACTTTACAGCAGGAACAATTACTGGAACATTAAGTGGTACATCAAGTACAGCTAATAAATTAACAACAGCTAGAACCATCAATGGTGTTTCTTTTGATGGTACATCAAATATTACCATTGCGGCAGATGCAAATACTTTAACAGGTACAACACTAGCTAGTAATGTAGTGACTTCTAGCTTGACAACTGTGGGTACGATTACAACGGGTGTTTGGAGTGGAACTGCGATTGCTAATAATAAATTAGCAAATAGTGCTATAACAATTGGATCAACCAATGTTGCTTTAGGAGCTACCACTTCAACTTTGGCAGGATTAAGTACAGTGACTTCTACTAATTTCACTGGTGCCTTAACTGGAAATGCAAGTACTGCTACAAAATTAGCAGCCACTAAAAATATCAATGGTATTGCATTTGATGGTAGTACGGATATTACAATTACTGCAGATGCAAATACATTAACAGGAACTACATTAGCTAGTAATGTGGTTAATTCTAGCTTAACAAGAGTGGGTACAATTACTACAGGTGTTTGGAGTGCAACAACAATTGCTGTTGCAAATGGAGGAACTGGTGTGACTACCTCTACAGGATCTGGTAATGTAGTATTATCCAACAGCCCAACTTTAGTAACCCCAATTTTAGGAACGCCTACTTCTGCAACTTTGACCAATGCAACAGGCTTGCCAATTGCAACTGGAGTAAGTGGCTTAGGTGCGAATGTTGCTACTTTTTTAGCAACTCCAACAAGTGCCAATTTATTAGCTGCTACAACAGATGAATCTGGAACAGGGGCTTTGGTGTTTGCTACAAGTCCAACATTGGTAACTCCAACACTAGGTGCTGCAACAGCTACTAGTATAAATAAGGTAAATATTTCAACTCCTACTACTAATGCAACTATTTCTTTAGCGGACGGTTCGACTTTACAAACTTCAGGAGCATACACAACCAATTTGACATCGACAGGTCCAACAAATATTACATTGCCAACTACTGGTACATTATCAACGTTGGCAGGGACAGAGTCTTTGTCAAATAAAACTTTAGTAACTCCAATTATTGGTGCAGCAACTGGAACATCATTAAGTTTAACTGGTAATCTAAGTGCTGGCACATCATCTTTAACAAGCTTGACTGTTACTAATAACGCCACGGTTGGAGGTACTCTTGGAGTTACTGGAGCTACATCTTTATCAACATTGACGGCATCTGGAACCTCAACATTAACAACACTGACAACAACTGGTGCTGCAACTTTAGCAAGCGCAAACATTACTGGAAATACAACTGTAGGGGGTACATTAGGAGTAACAAGTGCTACAACCCTTTCTGGCACTTCAGCTCATGGCGGGGCAGCTACGTTTTCATCTACAGTGAATGTCACTGGTGCTACAACATTATCAACATTAACAGTATCTGGAACATCAACTTTAACTGCTTTAACTACAACAGGCGTTGCAACATTTAGTAGTACTGTTAAAATACCTACTGATGCAGGTTTAAATAAAATTTTAACATCTGATGCAAATGGAGTAGCTACTTGGAATGGTAATCCTTTCTCTTCTATAGCTATTATATCTACTGCAACAGCAAGTACGCCTTATTCTGCAGATTTAACTAAACAGTATATTATTTATAGTTACGGAACTTCAGAAGCAGGTAAAATTTCTATTCCAGCTGCTGCAACTGCTAATCTTGGTGCCGAATTAATTATTAAAAATAAAAGTGGAAATACAATTACCATTACACCATTATCCTCTGGCACAATTTACATCGACAATGCAAATGCTTCAGCTCCATCCGTTTCGATTGGAATTGAAGCTTCGAATAACTGGATAAAATTAGTTTCAGATGGAACTCAGTGGATTGTATTTAGAGCATTATTCTAGGTTTTGAAAATATAACAAAATGAAAAAAGTAGTATTCATCCTTTTCGCTATTTGTACATTGGTTAAAGCTAGTGCACAGACTGGTATTGGTACTACTGCACCAGTCAATAAATTGGACATTTTTGCGTCTAAGGCAGATCCTGCTTCAGCCGGCACAACAGCCAATGGAAATTTGAGATTAGGTGCAACCGGTGCAAATACACATGTTTTAGATTTTGGATTAAGTAGTACAAGTACTTATTCTTGGATACAAGCAAGAGATAAAGGGGCGTATGGCACTTATTATAATTTAGTTTTGAATCCCAATGGAGGCAATGTAGGTATTGGTACGACCTCACCTAGTACAAAGCTTTATGTGAATGGGGATATTACAGCAAACTCTGTAGCGGGCACTTCCGATATTCGATTTAAAACCAATATACGCCCTGTAGTGAATGCATTAGATAAGATTAAAGCATTAAGAGGTGTATATTTTAATTGGAATCAAAATGCTTTTCCTGAAAAAGAGTTTGGTGCGCAAGATGAATTAGGATTTATTGCTCAAGAAGTGGAAAAGGTGGTTCCAGAAATTGTAACTAAGGATAAAACACAAGAAGAATATCGGTCTGTTAAATATGATAAACTAGTCGCTTTATTAGTAGAAGCTATTAAAGAACAACAAAAGCAAATTGATAGTTTAAATAGCAAAATTGAAAAATTGATTAAAATCAGAAATAAGTAAAAAATGAAAAAATTATTTACTTTCTTTTTTTTATTAGTTGGATCAACTTCTTTTGCCCAAAGTATAAATGCGCCTACTCCTTTAACTATAGAAGCGAACGCGACAAATGTGGATGCAGGTAATTTTGTAATTACATGGGCTGATAATACTTCATCCATTTTAGTGAGTGTTAGTTTGGATTATCAAAGTGGGGCGACCATTTCTTTTCCTACTAACACAGGGCTTACGCTTAATACAGGTTATGCTTCTTGGACTAGCATCACTAGTGTTGTATTTTATGGCACAAGGGATAATATCAACAATGCACTTGCTGCCATGACAGTGTCTATGGGTAGCATAAAAACAGCAGTTAGAATCAATGTAGAAATTTCTAGTTATGATGCTAGCTATGTTTACAATCCTATCAATAAGCATTTTTACAAATACGTTTCTAGCGCTACTATTACCTATGCGAATGCCAAATCTGGAGCATCTGGAAATTCTTTTAAAGGAAAGACAGGGTATTTGGTGACTATTACTTCCCAGTCTGAACAAGATTTCATCAATAATAATATATCAGGTAGTAATATTTGGATTGCCATTACAGATGCTGCTACTACAACGGATGGTACTTGGATATTAGATGCCGGACCAGAATTGGGCACTATCATAAAAACTCAAAATGGCCCTACTACGGGAAACATTAGTGGACAATATAATAACTGGTGTTCTGGCGAACCGAATGGAGCGAATCACTCAGAAGATTATGCAGTAGCTAAATGGAATGGAGGAACTTGTTGGAATGATTTATCCGCAACAAATACATCTGGTGTAAGTGGGTATATTGTTGAAATTAGTGCCGACTTCCCAGCAGGTTCTGATTATAGTGGGGTGTATTCATCGTTTGTGGTACATAATAATGATTTCGCTTTTACATTAAGTAATGCAACTATTTTAAATGCTACCAACACTTCAAATTATGTCAATGCGTTTGGGGGCTTACAAGTAAACAATGACCATACTGTCAATCTAAATGCAAGCACAACTTTAAATACAAATAAACTTATTTTATCAGGAACGGGGAAAATTGTTTTTACTGCCGCAACAAGCAAGTGGACGCCAGGCTCTAATAATACCCTAAATACTTTTGTTCATAGTCCATCCACTAACACAAATCCAACTTATTGGACAAGTTCAAGTAATTGGGCTGGGGATGTATTTTATGCAAATGCTCCTTATCCTACTACTACAACTGGGTATCATTTAACTCCTTGGTTAAATTCGCCACAAGGATGGTCTGCAGGTGCAAATGATGTAAACCAATACTTGATATTAAACTATGATGTCCCTGCTTATATAACTGGAATTATAACACAAGGAAGAGCCTTGAATGGTGGACAATGGGTGAGTGCAGCAAATGTGGATGTAAGTTTAGATGGGACCAGTTGGACTAGGGTGTTAACGGGTGTCACATTAAACACAAACTCAACTGATGCGGTAACCACATTATTCCCAAATGTTGTATATGCTAAATACGTAAAATTAATGCCAACTACAAATGGTTGGACAAATCATATTACGATGCGTATGGGTTTAATTATTAAGTCTAATAATATAATACCAGATGGACTAGTTCTAAATTTAGATGCGGGCAATTTAAATTCTTATAAAGGCACTGGAGCAACTTGGACTGACCTTTCAGGAAACGGATATAACGGAACTCTAGTCAACTCCCCTACCTATAATTTACCTAATAAAGGGTATTTTACTTTTAATGGAACTAATAATTATATCAATGGAGTTGCTATTCCTTCAACGAGTGGAAATAATTCAAGAACTGTAATGGTTTGGTATAAATCAACGGCCAATCAAAATACTATTTTACTAGATAAAGGCTCATATAATATTGATGGCCAAGCCGAGCAACTTGCACTTGGATATACCAATATGATAGGCGCTGCTAATTCGTATCCTCCTGTAAATACTGGAGGTGTTTACCTTGCTTTTTGGGGGAATGATTTATTTTATCCAATTCCTAGTACAAAAATTTTTGATGGAAACTGGCATTTTATAGCATACACTTATGACAATAGCAATACAAGTGTAAGAATTTGTTTTGATGGAACATTTGCAAGTTCTGTTTATTATTGGTCTGGCACTTGGAGTACATTAAGTTCAAAGCCATTTCCATTATCTAGTTCTATTAATACCACCAATAATCCATATTATATTGGTTATTCACGAGCTCCTATGTGGTCAAGTGGAGGTTATTATGCAAATGCAAGTATTCCATTGGTTCAAATATACAATCGTGCATTGTCTGAATCTGAAATTTTAGTCAATTATAATGCAACAAAGACTAGATATGGAAAATAAAGTTTTTAAAATATTATTTATATTAGTTAATACCTTATTTATCAATACGGTATTTGCACAAACTGGTATTGGTACTACTGCGCCTGTAAATAAGTTTCAAATTGAAACAACAACTGCGGATCCTTTAACTTCCGGTAATAATCTTAAAAACGGGCATTTTAGATTAAGCGGTACTAGTGTAACTCATTTGCTTGATATCGGTTTAATGAGTTCGACAAGTAATTTCGGTACATGGATACAAGCAAGAAAAAAAGATGACTATAGTATAAATTATAATTTGTACTTAAATCCTAACGGTGGCATGGTGGGTGTTGGTACTACTTCACCATCAACAACTTTGACTGTAGGAAATGCTACAGGAACGATACCTGGTGAAATATCTTTATTTCCAACAGGAACTATTAATGAGGGCGGACAAATTACTATCAAAAAATCTTTAACCGGAAGTCTTGCCGATTGGACGATTGATCAATATGGAACTACATCCGCTAATGCAAGACTGCGCTTATTTAGTGGAGCAACCGAGACGAATGGGATTAATATTTTAGAAAACGGAAATGTAGGTATTAAGAATTCTGCTCCTACAAAAGCCTTAGATGTTACAGGCGATGTAGCAATAAGTGGTAATTTAACAGGAGGCAATGCCACTTCTTCAAAATTGAGTGGGTTTGTTTCCAATGTGAGTACAGAAACTGCTGGTAGAAATATTGCTGTAAGTGATAATGGTATGATTTTACGCTATACTGGAACCACAGCTGCTACTTTTACACTACCGACCGCCGGTAATTTGCCCGAAGGATTTAATTGTTTGGTTTTGCAAGCATCTTCTGGACAAATAACATTTGGAGGAACATATAGTAACAGAAATAGCTTTACAAAAACAGCAGGACAGTTTGCTATTGCAACTATTTTATACGTTGGGGGCGTTTATATTGTCTCTGGAGAAATGAGTAATTAATAATGAGAAAAATATTTTTACATCTTATTCTTTTGTTATTAATGCATAGTTCGTTTGCTCAAATAATGCCCAGTTATTATCCTACGCTAGAAAGCAATCGTCCAAAGGGCAATAAGTCACTGTATTATCGCTTGTATAGTACTTCAACTTCTACTTTCCCAGCTAATGCAGCAGAATTTGAAACCAATTTTGCCAATGCGGCAAACTTTAAACTTGCTGGATATGTAGCTTTAACAAGTAAAACTGGAAATTTAAATTCATCTTTTAGCTATGCTGCGAACTTAATTAATTTTTTGAGTCAAACGGACTTGAAAAATGCTTTAGGAAATCAGGTACCTTATACTGGATTTAATGGAGATGGTTTTACAATTGTAGTTTCAGGATATTTTATCCCAAAGCAAACAGGCACTTATACTTTTTCAATTGAAGGTGATGATGCAGTAGATTTATTCATTAATGATCAAAACGTAGTCAATCATTATGGTCCTCACGGAAATTTTTCTATAGGTACGCATACTGGAACCATTTCATTAATAGCAGGTAAGAAATATACATTTAGAGCGAGGATGCAGGAAGGAGGAGGAGGAGAAGTCATGCAATTATTTTGGAAAAAACCTTCTGAATCAAATAGTTCAATTTGGTATCAAGACATTGAAGAATTATCTGGAGAAGAGGCTGTTCCAAATGGCCTTGTTTTTTCTGTAGATCCAGGCAATTGGTATACTTATCCAAAGTATGGGACTGCTGTGTCAGATTTAAAAGGAAATGCAACAGGTGCAATAGGAGGAAATTTATCATATAGCACTACTGCAGCTGGAACTTTTGTGTTGGACGGCAATGGCGATTATGTTGATTTTGGGAAAACACCTGCTAATTTTCCAACTGGAGACATAAGTATATTTATTTGGTTACGTGCAAATACTTTTAATAATGGATGGAATATATTTTTGACAAAGTGGTTTTATGACTACGCGGGTAATGGAGGGTATAGTGATTTTCATTATGCAATTTATCCAAGTGGAGGAAGTTATTATCAAAATTTATATACTGCAACACAATATAATTTATTTGGATCTACTTCACTTTCAACAAACATATGGTATCAATTAGGTTTTACAATTTCCAATGGCAATATGCAGATGTATTTAAATGGGGTAACTGACGGAGCTTTGCGATCAAATAGTAGAACAAACTATCCACAATCTTATCTTTGGCTAGGAGACCAAAGGCCTGGAGTTGGTGGTTTAAATGGGAATATTGGATCTGTATTAATTTACAATCGAGGTATTACTCAGGAAGAAGTGTTTCAAAATTATAACGCAACAAAACATAAATATGGGTTATAAAAATATTTTAATAATTTTATTCACGTTGACCTATTCAATTGTTAATGCGCAAACAGGCATTGGTACAACCACGCCAAACGCATCTGCGAAGCTGGATGTAACATCAGCCGACAAAGGTTTTTTGCCTCCAAGAGTTGCTCTAACTGCGACCAACGTATTTGCACCTGTAACAGGTTTATCAGGTACAACAGCGCTTGCTACTGCTGCTGGTTTACTGATTTATAATACATCTACCACAACAAATACACCTAACAATGTTGTTCCAGGATATTATTATTGGAATGGAACATCTTGGATTCAAATTTCAAATGGTTTAATTATAGATAATAGTAAAAGTGCTGGCTTTTCTTTAGCTGCTACTGATAATAACAAAGTTTTTTTAATCACATCTGCATCCGCAATTACTGTTACAGTTCCTAATACATTGCCTATTGGATTTAGTTGTCAGATAATACAAGGGGGAGCTGGTACAATCACTTTGGCTGGATCAAGTGTAACATTGAATTCGTCAAACGGATTAACAACAAGAGCAACAAATAGTGTCATTGGATTAGTAATGAATACAGCTACAACTGGATTTGTAATGGGAGATAGTATTTTTTAAGTATGCGTAAATTCATTTTCATATTATTATTTCTTTCTTTCAAGATGAACATAAGTGCACAAATTGTAGCGCGCAATCTTGCTTTAAGAAAACCAATTAATATTAATGCACAGACTTTTTCATACACTGGAGCGATTCAACAATTTATCGTACCCAATAGAGTTACCGCTATTCAGGTTAATGCAATTGGTGCTAAAGGTGGAACGGGAGGTGGAGGTCAACCGGGTGGTGC
>JACCDN010584280.1_pt1 | contig 10848 bp, 10 predicted proteins | sample 7441691 | NCBI WGS metagenome assembly JACCDN01 (sample SAMN15323439, study PRJNA562643) | freshwater metagenome | isolation source: river surface water | place: USA:Blue River Watershed | collected 2017-08-16
AGCTATTCGTGACCGTGTAATGCATCATGCCTTAATATGCAAAATTAATAATGGTGTTAGTTACCGTACTAAATCTATCTCTTTAGAACCAAAAAATTAATAACTTTTTTCTTATTTTATGAAAGCCGGGTGGGATTTTTTTTTAGCACAACGGGGGAATTTTATTGACGGTGACAATTTTTCTCAAAAAAGCAGCAAATAAGGAGAATGGGCAGGGTAGGCAGGGGGAAAAGGCGAATCGCTTAAAACTATTGAAGAAATTGGTGGGTAGTAGTGGACTCGAACCACCGACCTTTACGATGTCAACGTAATGCTCTAACCAACTGAGCTAACCACCCCAATTCCTAAATATAGTTTTTACTTTTTATCGGTAAAAATTTCAAGATTAATTTTATCAAAATTGCATTTAAGCTAAGCGCTAACTAACAAGCTTAAATAGTTGCAGACAAAATAAAAAAATTGTATAGTAAACTGACGGTTTGACTTAGAATAGTTTGAGAGTCAGACTAAACTAGTTTGGCATGAATTGAAAGCACCATCATTCTAAGCTGACAAGCAAAAAGTCAGAATGTCGTCTTTAACAAACAGATAGAGCAGTGAAGCGCCCATTGTTTATCTGGATATTATCAACAAATATAGCAGTTATAATTGGGTGGCGCGTCCAATTATTAACTTATACTCGAGAATAATATGCCAAGAGCAAAAAAAAGATTTGTTCCATTGTTACAGCAATCGAACCTTATAGAAGTAGAACAAGCTAATGAACTGTTTTCTAAATTATTAGAAAGCGTCGGGGAACATGTTAAAGAAGGAAGCGTAGTTAAAGGGCAGGTGGTAGATGTTACTAAGGATATAATTATAGTAGATGTAGGATTAAAAAACGAAGGCAGGATCCCAATAGAAGAGTTTGCCTTAGCAAAAACTCAACCATTACCGAAAATTGGAGATATGGTTGATGTGTTCGTTGAAAGGCTAGAAGGAAAAAATGGTAGAACCATTTTAAGTCGTGAAAAAGCTATAAGAGAAGAAGCTTGGGTGCATTTGGAAGAAGCTTGGGCAAAAAAAGAACCTATTGATGGGGTAATATTTGGACGGGTTAAAGGAGGATTTGCTGTAGACTTGTCAGGAGTAGTAGCTTTTCTGCCAGGCAGTCAGGTGGATGTAAGACCAGTTAAAGATATGTCGCCTCTAATGGATATAGTCCAGCCATTTGTAGTTCTTAATATGGAAAAAAAGATAGGCAATGTTATAGTTTCACGACGAGCCATATTTGAAGCAGCTCGCTTAGAAACCCGCGAACAAAAGCTAGCTACGATTAAAGAAGGAATGATCCTTGAAGGAGTGGTAAAAAATATCACTGATTATGGAGTGTTTGTTGAATTAGAGCAAGAAGTAGATGGGCTCTTGTATGTTAATGAAATTGCTTGGAACAGAATTAATCACCCTTCTGAAGTTCTAACTCTGGGTCAAGAGGTAAAAGTAGTCGTTATTAAGTTCAATGAGGAAACTAAGAGAATTTCCTTAAGTATGAAACAGCTTCATCCTAACCCATGGCAAGATATAAAAAGAGAATTTCCATCTGGCACTAAGATGAAAGGGAAAGTAACTAATATCGTTGATTATGGAGCTTTCATAGAGCTGAAAGAGGGTATAGAGGGATTAGTCCATTCCAGTGAAATTAGCTGGTTAAAGTCAAATCAACACCCAAGAAAGCTGCTGACCGTTAATCAGGAAGTAGAATTTATAGTCTTAGAGGTCGATGTTGAGAGAAGCAGAATCTCGCTTAGCATAAAACAATGCGAAGAAAACCCCTTGATAGAATTTTCCCACAAACATCCGGTGGGCTCCGTAATAAAGGCGCATATCAAAAATATTACCGATTTTTGTATATTTGTGTCTCTTGCTGAAAATATTGAAGGTATGATTCATGAAAATGACTTAAGCACGGAAGGGAAAGGGGAGGAGTTACTAAAAAGCTTTAAAAGAGGGGATGAGATTGAATGCAAGATTTTATCCATTGATATTGAAAAAGAAAGAGTTAGTCTAGGAGTAAAGCAACTGACAGCTAATTCTAGCAATAAAGAAAATTTGCCTGATGACTCTATCAAGAACAGAGTAGTTACATGCTCGGTCATCACGATTTTAGAAAATGGGATAGAAGTTGAGCTAGAGGATAAAACGCTAGGTTTTATTAAAAAAGCTGAATTATCAAGTAGTAAATCTGAGCAAAGACCAGAGAAGTTTAGTGTAGGAGACAGGGTTGATGCCAAAGTAATATCCACCGACCTACAATCTGGTAAAGTTCTTTTATCAGTCAAGGCGTTAGAGATGGAAGAGCAAGCAAAGGCTATCGAAAAGTATGGCTCGGCTAACAGTGGGGCAAGCCTTAGCAATATACTTAGCGCAGCGATTGATGAGGTCGGTAAATAATGGATAGCCTACTAATCAACGGAGGTAGGCAACTTAAGGGGGAAATTCAGGTTAGCGGTTCTAAAAACGCCGCTCTAGCTCTTATGACCTGTTGCCTTCTTACTGATCAAGCGGTGATTCTCTACAATATTCCTAATTTAACTGATACTACCACTATGCGTAGCCTACTTGAGCGGCATGGAGTAGTGATAAATAAAGTCAAGAATGATAAGGGAAATGCAGGGTGGAGTTTTGATTGCAGTAAAGTGAATAATTATACTGCAAGCTATGATATTGTGCGTAAAATGCGGGCTTCGGTGTGGGTTTTGGCTCCTTTATTGGCGCGATTTGGTCAAGCGCAAGTGTCTCTGCCAGGAGGATGCGCTATTGGAGCACGGCAGGTAGATTTGCATCTCCAATTGCTTGAAGCTATGGGAGCAAAGATTGAAGTTAAGAATGGCTATATTCATGCTACTAATAAAGGAAAGCTAAAGGGGGTAGATTTTACCTTTAGCAAAATATCGGTAGGAGCTACTATTAATGCGATAATGGCAGCTACTCTTGCGAGTGGCTTTACCACTCTGTCTAACTGCGCGCATGAACCAGAGATAGTAGATTTATGCAATTGCCTCATCTCCATGGGCGCTTTAATTGAGGGAGTAGGCACCGATTATTTAAAGATCACCGGTAAGTCTTATTTAAACGGTACTAGCTATCAGGTGATGGCTGATAGGATTGAAGCCGGAACTTATATGATAGCCGCTGCTATTACTCAAGGCGACATTTGCATTTATGGTATTAAGCCGTACTTAGTAGAAGATCTTTCTGACAAGCTTAAAGCGGCAGGAATAGAAGTATTTTCATTAGATAATAGCGTTAGAGTTAAATATAAAGGGGAGCGGCTAAAGCCGGTAGCTATTCAAACCCGTCCCTATCCTGGCTTTCCTACTGATTTACAGGCGCAATTTATGGCATTAATGACTTTGTGTGATGGTGAGGCAGTCATAGTAGAAAATATTTTTGAAAATCGTTTTATGCACGTTCCTGAACTATGTAGGATGGGAGCAAATATAATTGTTAATGGCAATAGAGCAGTGGTAGGGGGAGTAAATTATTTAAGCGGGGCAGAGGTGATGGCTAGTGATTTGCGAGCTTCGGTATCTCTTGTTCTTGCTGGGCTAGCTGCCAAGGGTCAAACTAAAGTACGACGCGCTTATCATTTAGACAGGGGATATCATGGTCTAGAAGAAAAGTTAAATAATTGTGGTGCTCAAATAATTAGAATTACCGGTGATACAATATAATAATATTATTATATTTTGAATGATGAGTATTTACTTAATTCGCAGCAGTATTTTTTTCTTCGCTTTTAGCCTTATTATCTTAGTAATTTATCCGCAATTGGATCTAATTTTTTCCAACTTTTTTTATAATAACGTTGAAGGGTTTAAGTATCAAGACAACTTTCTAGTGCTATTTTTTTTCGAATTAATTCCAATAGCAGCTAAGCTATTTATTCTAGCAACAATATTACACTTAGCTTACTTATTAATTAAGCTTAGAAATTTTAAACTAGTGATTGTTTCTTTAACATTTTACTTAACATTGGCGGCTATTTTAGGTCCAGGGCTAATTGTTAATTATTTTCTAAAGGAAAATTTTGGGCGTGCTAGACCCGCGCAAATCACTTATTTTAATGGCGCCAAAGAGTTTACTAGAGCTTTTTATATTGCTAATCAATGCGCCAGCAACTGTTCTTTTTCTTCGGGACATGCAGCAATGGCATATTATTTTACTAGCTTTTCTTATCTGCTTGTTTTAGCAAAAATCAATAAACCTTCTCAGCAGCTTGCAGATGGAATAGCAGAGGCAGGAAAACAGAGCAAGACTACTAATAAAAACAATTTTATTGCGGTTTATTTAATTGGTTTGGCGTTTGGATTTTTGGTCGGTTTGAGCCGTATTATGATGGGCGGGCATTTCTTAAGTGATGTTATAGCTTCGGGTTTTATAACTCTAACAATAAACCATTTATTATATTTATGCTGGAAGAAACTACTATCGCGCTAGCGCCTGCTCTTATTCATAGTCAATCAGCTAAAGCAGTCAGCATAGCTCAGCAGCTCAGGACACAATATCGCTTTGTAGAACCTGAACGCTCAAACATCATTATTGTAGTGGGCGGCGACGGCGAGCTTTTACATGCTTTGCATCGCTACCGGCATCTTAAGACGCCATTTTATGGGATTAATTCCGGCAGTATAGGTTTTTTAATGAATTCGCCCGCAAATATTGACGTTTCTCTAGCAGCCTTAGCGCAGGCACGAGCAGCATATTTATACCCGCTAGAGATGAAAGTATATGGCATAGACGGCAAAGTTCAAGAAGCGCTAGCAATAAATGAGGTTTCAATATTTAGAAGCACTAATCAAGCAGCTAAACTCAAAATTGAGATTGATGAGGTTGAACGCATGGCAGAACTAATCGCTGACGGAGTTATTATTTCTACTCCTGCCGGTAGCAGTGCTTATAACCTCTCAGCTGGCGGGCAAATTTTGCCTTTAGACGCCAATCTTCTTTGCTTAACACCTATTTGTCCATTCCGTCCGCGCCGCTGGCATGGAGCATTGTTGCCTTTTTCGGCAGCAATAAGACTGACTGTCCTAGAAGGGGCTAAACGACCAGTAAATGCGGTGGCAGATTTTCATGAGTTTAGCGAGGTGAAATACATTAATGTACGCTTGCTACATGATAAATCATCAGCTATCAAACTAATGTTCGACCCAAACCATAGTCTAGAAGACCGAATAATTAAAGAGCAATTTAGCTACTAGAAGATTGTTAGCGTAGCTTTCATATTCCATAATATATATTATAGAACAATTGGTGCTATGTGAGAACAGATATCACTACCCTATTTTTTTATATATTATATAATGACCGTAAAATAACTAATTAGCGTCGGTGTGAAGATAAAATTTATTAAGATGCATGGGCTAGGCAATGATTTTATTATGCTGAATCAACAAGATTTACCAAAAGATTATGACTTAAGCAATCTGGCAATTGCTATTTGCAATCGTCGCACCGCTATTGGTTGCGATCAGCTTATTATCTATGATAAGGAAGAATCAAACTGCTATAGCATGACTATATACAATCAAGATGGCTCCCTAGCAAAAATGTGCGGCAACGCGGCGCGGTGCCTAGCAAAACTGCTTTGCCTAAAACATGAGCAGCAGCAAATTACCTTGAAACTGGCAGATAGGAAAATAGCTTGCCAAATTTTAGATAATGATAAAATTAGCGTTAATATGGGAAAGCCAAGCTTTAGTGCACCATGGATGCCAAGCGCTGATAAAATTTGGAGCCTTGCTGAACGCTACCAAATAGAGCCTAAAGAAATAATATGTGTAGATATGGGCAATCCTCATTTAGTAATTTTTAGCTTGTTAAGCGAGCATGATAAAGAATTAATTGGCGGCAAATTGCAAAATTCCCCCCTATTCCCAGATGGAGTAAACGTTAATTTTGCCTCTATTCAAGACAGCAAAATTCATTTATTAGTGTGGGAAAGAGGAACGGGCTTTACTTTGGCTTGCGGCAGCGGTGCGTGCGCTAGCTTTGTGGCAGCCGTTAAGTTAGGCTTTATCTCTTCCCCAGCAACAATAATTTTTAAGCATGGCAGCTTGCTTATGCAACAATTAGACGAGGATATAATAATGCAAGGACCGGCAAGTTTAGTAGCAACTGGAGAGTTTTTTTATGAGTAATTCACAGGAGGTAGTCACTTTTGGCTGCCGGCTTAATATTTATGAAAGTGAGATAATCAAGAAAAATTTATCATTAACGGGACAGCAAAATATTATGGTAATAAACACCTGCGTGGTGACTGATGAAGCTGAAAAACAAGCGAGGCAAGCTATTCGCAAAGCTAAGAAAAACAATCCTAGTTTAAAGGTGATTGTCACCGGTTGCGCAGCACAGCTAAAACCTGAGAGTTTTGCTATGATGCCCGAAGTAGATAAAGTAATTGGCAATCAAGAAAAGTTAATACCAACCAACTATCAAATAGATGATAACGGTCCTAAAATAATCGTGGGCAACATTCTAGAAGCTAAGGAAGCGACACCACACTTAATTAGCGGGTTTGAAACCAAAACTAGAGCTTTTATTCAAGTCCAAAATGGGTGCAATCATCGCTGCACTTTTTGTAATATTCCATTTGCTAGAGGCAATAGCCGTTCAACAGCAATCGGGGCAATAGTTAGTCAGATACAAAATCTGCTAAATAATGGTTATAATGAAATAGTATTTACCGGAGTAGATGTCACTTCATATGGCGCCGATTTGCCAGGAAAACCGACTTTTGCTCAAATGATTAAGAGAACGCTAGCTTTATTGCCGGACTTAAAGAGGCTGCGTTTATCATCCATTGACGTGGCTGAAATTGACTATGAATTATTTGAGTTGATGGCAAACGAAGATAGGCTAATGCCTCATTTTCATCTTAGCTTGCAATCTGGTGATGATATGATTTTAAAGAGGATGAAGCGGCGCCACAACCGTCAGCAAGTAATTGATTTTTGCCATGCCTTGCGAGTGAGGCGTCCAAACGTTGCTTTTGGCTGTGACATAATAGCAGGCTTTCCTACTGAAACTGAGGAGATGTTTGCCAACACTCTAGATCTTATCGCAGAAGCTGATTTACAGTATCTGCATGTCTTCCCCTATTCAGAAAGACAAGGCACCCCAGCTGCTAGAATGCCACAGGTAGAAAAATCTGTACGGAAAGCTAGGGCTACCTTGCTGCGCCGAGCCGGTCAGCATCAGCTCAACAAATTCTTTCTTAAAAACATACATAGTAAGGTGCAACTATTGATAGAAAAAAATAATAATGCTCATAGCGAAAATTTCATTCCTGCTAAAATTACTGGGAATTTTGCCGTAGGTCAACTAGTTGCCGCCGAGTTAGTAGCTGTGGATCAAGCCTATATGATTGCTAGAGCTGTTATTGAATGAGCATGTTTGATAATATTGCTGTTTATGGTGGCGGCAGCTGGGGAACTGCTCTAGCGTGTCAAGCAGCGCGCACACATAAAAAAGTGCAGTTAATATTACGTAGCCAGGAAATTATAAAAGAGATACTAAATAGCCGCACTAACAGTAAATATCTTGGCAATTGCCGGCTAGCTGGTAATATATATCCGTATCAAGAATTAGAGGCAGCTTTAAGCAGCGAAATTCTAATTATTGCAGTGCCTTCTAGGACATTTAAAGAAACTATAGAGAAATTAAAAGCCGCAAATTTACCAGCTAATATAGTATTACTAATCGCCACTAAGGGGCTGGTAGGCAATCCCACTAAGTTACTATCGAATTACCTAGGGGAGATGTTACCTAACCCAATAGCTTTTATTACTGGACCTAATTTTGCTAAGGAAGTAGCACAAGGCTTATTAACCTCCACTACTATCGCAGCAACAAATCTCAGTCTTGCTAAGAAGCTCAGTGATAGGCTAAGCAGTAAAAACTTCTCTATTACTATTACTACGGATATTATCACTATACAAATTGCCGGTGCAGTCAAAAATATTATCGCCATAGGTTGCGGCATTTATAATGCAAGAGGCTACGGCGAGAATGCGCAAGCAAGCTTAATAGTTCAAGGATTAGAAGAGATAAGAATATTAGCAGCGCAGTTTGACGGAAAAATAGAAAGTTTAACATTGCCAGCAGTAGTGGGCGATTTAATATTAACTTGCACTTCTCCTACTTCACGGAATAAAAAATTCGGCTTTGAGCTTGGCTCCGCGACAAATGTCGAACTATTTTTAAATAGTTATGCATATCTCGTAGAAGGCAAGGAGTCGGTAAGGTTAATCCAAGACTTATCGCTCAAGCAAAATCTTAAATTACCAATTATTTCTTGGGTGGCAAAGGAATTAAGAATTTAGCTAACAATTAGCGATTTTAGGGAGAAAATGGGATTTATCTATGCCAATACTCTTTAAAGCGGTCGCCCATTTTTTTTCATTTCCTTCTGCAAAAACTAACTGCTGATCACACTCTGCCACAATCCATAGATTATTCATGAGTTCTTTTTCAAGTTGATATGCTCCCCAACCAGTGTAACCAACTATAAATAGACTTTTTTGTGGACCATTCCCGGTTGCCATATCTTTAACTATTTCAAAATTAGAACTTACAGATAAGTTATTAGAAAATTTAAATAGCAAGTTTTTAGCATACTCTCCAGAATGGATAAAAAATCCTCTCTCAGGCTCCACCGGTCCGCCAAAATACATTGGCAATACCATATCTATCAGGGGGTCGGTGTTTTTATCTATAGCCGGAAAGGTGCGAGTGAGTTGTACATGATTTAGGCGTTGATTAACAATTAGTCCTATTGAACCGTGTTTAGTGTGGGAGAGAACAAGTATTAAAGACTTATAAAATACATCTCCATATAAGGTAAAGGGGCTGGCTATTAACATTTTGCCGACCAAATTATTGGCAGAACTTTTGCTTTCCATATAATGACAAATTGCTTTCCTAAAAATTATACTACAATATATAATAATTATTACAAAAAAAACTAGACCAACTAATAAAGATTTGTTATAAGGAGTGAAAGCAACAAACAAACTTCGTATATTCCTCGGTAGCTCAGTGGTAGAGCAAACGGCTGTTAACCGTTTGGTCGCTGGTTCGAATCCGGCCCGGGGAGCCATAATTAATTATTCCCGTCCTTTCCTCAAGTTAATAACGTTGTTTTTCCATAGTTTTATAATCCAAATATCACTATTAGAAAAAATATTAATAAAATTTCGGTATTCTATATTTTTTTATTTATTTTACTCCAAAAAAACCCATAATTGCATATGGGCAAATATGTCTAATATGTCTTATTATGTCTCTAAAATATGGCGAAATTAATCGAACTTTTTATTAAACCTCTCTTTGTCAATCATAAGAGCAAAGATAAAAAAGATGAGGAAACAACCAATTCTATAAAAAAGGTTAGAAATTGGTATGAGGAGAGATGCGATAAACTTATAGTGCAGCGCAATTTACTGTTTGTATTATTATTGGCAATTTTGGCACTTGCTGTTATCTCTACAATAGTGGTAGCGATAGTGATAAAAGCCAAAAAAATTGATCCTTTTGTTATTCAAATAGATAAAAATACAGGCGTAGCAAAAGTTATTAATCCAATTTCTGCAGAAGTACTGGATGGCAACGAGTCGCTAGCGCGGTATTTTATAAAAAAATATGTGATTGCTAGAGAGACTTATAACCCTGTGGATTTTGACACGGAAGCAAGAAAAATCGTTAGATTGCTATCCTCTAGCTCTATTTTCTGGAATTACTTAGGATATATAAAAAACAAAGAAATCGACCCTACCATAACTTACGGTCAGAAAAACACTACTTTTTTATTAGTTAAATCGTGGACAAAGTTGGAACCTAAAAAATACATGTTAAGATTTTCAATTAATGAAACTGCTGGCAATAAAAAGGTTTTTAATAAAATTGCAGTAATAGATTTTGGTTATGTTCCAATGGAATTAACCGAAGCAGAACGAGATATTAATCCGGTAGGGTTTCAAGTAAATGGTTATAGGGTAGATGATGACAACAGCTAAACTTATTTTGATGTTAGCTATTTTATGTAGCACTTCTGTAAGCTTATCTTCTTCTGATAACTTATCTATTACTTCAGATAATCGCATCAAAACTTATATATATAACCCTAATGAGGTTTTTTTATTAGTGTTGCATTTTGGTTTCCAGTCTCACATTGAATTTGCGAAAAATGAAGAAGTACAAACGCTAACTTTGGGCGATTCTTATGCTTGGAAAATCACGCCGCTTGGCAATAGGCTATTTATTAAGCCATTAGAGCGTAATATCAGGACTAATATGACAGTTATTACTAATAAAAGAGCTTACCAATTTGATCTTGTGGCAAAAGAGCTAGAAGATGGAGAAGAAAAGGATTTAGTTTACTTAGTTAGATTCATTTATCCTAAAAAACATTCTAATAATTATTAATAAGATGATGCTCTACTAAATACATAACAACATATCTATTATATTAGATCTATATCATGGTAGCAAAAAGTAATACTGAACCTGGCGAAGAACAGCCAATTGATGATATGCCTGTAGTTCGGCAAGAACTCTCCAAGGTGGCTGCTAATCCTCGCCAGAGTATTTTAATTTTAGTGGCAGTAGTAGGAGTTGGATCTTACCTAATTTTTAACTTCTTTTTTGATAGTAAAACTTCTAACAAGGAAGAAACAAAGATAGAAGTTCCTACTACTATTACTAAACCAGCTGAAGCAGTAGAAAACATACCTGCTATACCCCAGCTACCAGAACCACCTAAAATAGTGGAACCATCACCCCCTCCCCCTCCTCCGCCGCCTGCTC
>JACCDN010812552.1_pt1 | contig 10846 bp, 14 predicted proteins | sample 7441691 | NCBI WGS metagenome assembly JACCDN01 (sample SAMN15323439, study PRJNA562643) | freshwater metagenome | isolation source: river surface water | place: USA:Blue River Watershed | collected 2017-08-16
GGATCAAGAAGCCATCGCCAATCGGTACTCTTTCATAATTCGATACGCTGGACCTTGGCTGCATCCTAGCTTTTTTGCTATTTGATACGGATTTGGAACTCCTACTTCTATTAAGGAAATAACATCAGACCTAATACAAGCCCCATACAAATACCGATTGCGATATTGCCGATTGCTCTGAATTAGTTCTTTCTGCGACAAAATATCTTCTGTGCGCAATCTGATCTCATTGTTCGCAATAAAAATATTTTGTTCAGCCATGCCCGGGAAAGCCCCTTTTCTGGCTATCTGACTTTGCGCTGATTCAAAGCTTACAAAAAATATTTTATTTTTAAGTGGCTTAATCAACCGCTTCCACTGATGAAAACCATGATGATAAGCAAATACCGCCAGCGCAACAATCCATGGCGAGAGCTCTTGCTTCTGCATCTTCATTAATTTTTCAATGATGACTTTATCTCCGTGAACCAGGACCCAGCTGCAAAGCAAAGAGAAAATTCGTCCGTCTAAAGAAACCTGAAGAGACGCTTCAAATAATGTTTTTTCGATGTCCACAATATCTTTTGATTCAGAGAGCTTTCCCGAAATGCGGAATCCAATCATTTGAAGACTTTGATTCAACTCTAAGTTATTCATAACCAAGAGCCTTTTTTAAATCAGCAAAAGCAGTCTCTACTCGATTGGGCCATAAGGGGCTCATATCCCTCTCAAGAACCCATGATTTAGCCTGGTCAATCTCCTCTGAAGTTGGTTTCATATTTATAAGATCTTGAAAATCCGGTTCGGTACGGTCGCAATAGGCAAATAACTTTGTTTTCAATAAATCAGCTTTTCCCAGCGTATAGAGAATCAGAGATTTCCCGCGGAAAATTTCTTGTAGATGAAGTTGCCAATGACTGCCCAGATCTTTTTGTAATGAAATAGGCCCATTATTGAGCCAATTTTCCTTTAAACCCCAACGTTTTTCTTGCTGCGCGAATTCAACTGCAGCATGGTGAATATTTTCTGGAATTTCAGGCGAGAGCACATCAATATCGCGAGTGACTCGCGATATGACCTCTAAAATGATGAGAGCTCCGCCACCAATAGCGACACCTTCGAACGTCAGTTTTTTCGATTTTAAAAACTCATCGAATGCTTGAATCAATTCTAAATTCATAAGATCCTTTTTTTATTGAAAAATACAATCAACTAAATACACTTTACCATAAATAGCTATTTATGGTAAAGTGTATTTATAACCAGACTCCTTCCCGACCCCATTCTTTAGAACTTAACCAGTCCAAAAGCAGGCCCAATGAACCCAGCCCACTCAAAAGGGAAAATGAAAAATAGATTTTAAAATAGACCTTATGAGCTAAGTGGGGAAAAGCTGTTGTCTTCGGAATAGTAGCTCCAGCTAACTACCAACTACAAGATAATGTGGTCCATCTATAAACCAACTAAAAGAAATTGCCATCCAACTAAAATTGTCATAAGGTCCTATGAATACTGGAGAAAACAGCATGTCTGGACCTGCTAACCCGTTTAATCCGAATTCCGTTGTAACCCCGACCCTTTTCGCTGGGCGCAATGACCAAGTGTTCCAGATTTTGAAAAAACTAACCCAGGTCCGTGAAGGAATGCCTGCCAGCTTTGCATTACAGGGTGAGCGAGGAATCGGAAAAACTGCTTTGGCGAAGCTCATTATGTACACAGCTGAAGCCCAAGATCCACACCTTGAAAATTTGAAGTTTCTAACGAGTTACTACGCAGTTGAAAAAGGCCAAAGTTTTGAATCAGTTTTACAGGCGAGTTTGAATATCATGACTGACAGAATGCCTGATTCGGTTATTCATAGACTAAGCCAACGGCTCGGCAACTTTTTTAAGAACGGTAAATTTACTTTTGGTGCCTTCGGAGCCTCTGCAACAGTTGAAGGCGAAGTCAAAGCCGAAGACAAACTTACGGTCATCAAAGACCGCGCGGTTTCAGTCTTCTCAAACATAGTAAGCGGAATAGATGAATTGAAAGATGATCCCAAAAAATTGGATGGAATTTTAATCGTCATTGATGAAATTCATAACTTAAAAGATTTAGATGGTGCAGCCCAGATTTTGAGATCTATTTCTACAACTCTTGATGTCAGTCGTTTGGGAAAAATTTCTTTTATAGTTATTGGGTATCCTGAAGGAATGGACCGATTTTTTAAAGGAGACCCTTCTGCCCGAAGGCACTTTGATATTATTGAATTGACCGTGATGCCACGAGCTGAAGCAAAGGAAGTGCTAACAAAGGGTTTTGCAATATCTAAACTGACTTATGATGAACAAACGTTGGATCAAAATATTGACGTTGCAGGTGGATATCCGCATTCCATACAAGTAATTGGCCACAATTTAGTTGAGGTTGATCGCGACGGAAAGATTGCGACTGATGATTGGACTTCAGCTCTTATGAAATCAGCGGCAGAAATGGCACGAAAAGAATTTTCTGATTTGTATGATTTCAAAGGCAAAGGCACCCTGCGAGAAACAGTATTGAATGTTTTGGCGCTTGCTCAGCGGCCTATGACAAAACAAGAGTTACGAGATGCAGTCGGCGGCAAAAATATTTATACGGCAACGTGCATGGGTGAGCTAAAAAAGACTGGCGCAGTTACCGAGATTGCCGATGGGCCCATCATTCTCCATTCCATGCTGTTTCGTGCGGCGATTCTTATTCATCTCTATACACATGCAGATAGAAACCCAGCCTACCACGAGCAGATTCAGAAATTTGCTCCTCCACATGAGGATTCAACTTTAAGCTCATCAAAAGGTATTCTGAAATGATATTTAACGAAGCGCCCTCTTATGAAATCTGAGTTAAACCTCGCGCCAACTAAAATTCGCGATGCTTACTGGATCGAATCCGCAGCGCCAAGCGGAAACTGGTCGGAGAACTCTGAAAAGTGGCTTTTATTTATTTCAACTGGTCGTATTGATTCTGTCTGGCGAATTATTGATTTGGAGACAAAAGCAGGACGGCTTGGGATTGCAGCCAAGGTTGCAACAGCAAAGCACAACGAATTATCAATAAGCACGCGCGTTCGGCTTATTTGTGTTTACACCTATGACTGCACCAATTTGGATGATGTTCGTAGGGTTCGACAAAGACTGCGCGAATTGAGTTTCGTGAAAAAAATCTCATACAAAACCGACGCGGCTACGAACGAAGGAAAGTACTCACAAAACGGTGATAAGAAGATTTCACTTTTTTATGAATAGGACTCAATTGTGAATTTAGCCCATTTTAAATTTCGGATATTCAAAGGAGATTGATGGTTGTTGATGGGCGCATCAAAAATCTTGAACTGCGGCTTCAACAGATTGACTCTGAGAGAAGTCGAATTGTAGAAGAACTTTTGTCTCTTCAAGTATCGGCATTAAATCAACCGGCGCCACTTGCGGGAAGCCAAGCCAGCGAAAAAACACCTGATACGAGCGAAGATAAAATCAATCTTTTTCTTTCACTCTTTCGTTGCCGAAAATCAGTGTATCCTAAACTTTGGGAAAATCAAAAACAAGATAATAAGGGATATTCCCCAGCTTGCACGAACGAATGGGTACGCGGGCTTTGTGAAAAACCGCCCAATGGCAATATGAAATGTTCCGACTGTCCGAATCAAGCATTTCCAGCATTAGACGCAACTGCAGTCAAAAATCACCTTCAGGGACTACAGACCATTGGAACTTATGCGATCACAGAAAATGATGCATGTGTTTTTCTCGCTGCTGACTTTGATGTGATGGTTGGCAAGAAGATATTGCGACTTACAAAAGAGCCGCCCTGAGTCTGGGTGTTCATGCTCATATTGAACGATCAAGATCTGGTAAGGGTGGACACGCGTGGGTATTTTTCACCACGGCCATTCCAGCAAAAAATGCGCGAAGGCTTGGAACTGCAATTTTATCTCGTTCATTCCAGGAACGGCACACACTGAGTTTGAAAAGCTACGATAGATTTTTTCCAAATCAGGATTATTTGCCGAAAGGTGGGTTCGGAAATCTCATCGCATTGCCTCTGCAGCAGAAAGCACGTGAAAAAGAAAATTCAGTATTCGTTGATGAAAGTTTTAAACCGTATCCGAATCAGTGGGAATATCTTGCGCGAGTAAAACGGCTATCACTATTGGATGTTGAAAATATTATTCAACGGACCTTACCTAAAGGCGAACCTCTTCAAAATCTAGAAGAAGAGCATATTACGATGGAGACCGATGAGCGCCTAATGACAATAGCGAAACCTAAGATATTTAAAGGTCTATTTAGTGGAAATGTTGAAATCGAACAGGGCGCACAACTAAAAATTCAAACGCAAAATTTACCTGGTGCTTTGGTGTCGGCATTTAAACGAACCTCGACTTTTGCGAATCCCAAGTTTTATGAACGCGAGCGAATGCGTTTTCAAACTTATCCTGAATCAAGATTTATATTTGATGGCGAAGTTTTACCCGATTGTCTCATTTTGCCAAGAGGCGTACTCGATCAATGTGTGGTTATAGCAAATGAAGCTGGTGCGCATGTGAACATTCGGGATGTGCGGCCAGTCTATAAAAAATTAAAACAAAAATTTACAGGTGAGTTACTTCCCGAACAGAAGGTGGCCATCAAAAAACTGACAGCGCATGAAACTGGCGTTTTATCAGCGCCCCCTGGAAGCGGAAAAACGGTCATGGCTTGTGCCATAATTGCTCAACGAAAAACACCGACATTGATTCTTGTTCATCGACAAGAATTACTAGAACAGTGGAAAGAGCAACTGTCGCGTTTTCTTGGAATTCCAATTAAAGAGGTCGGAGTTTTCAGTGGCACTAAAAAGAAGCCCACTGGAAAAATCGACATCGCAACAATTCTTAGTTTGAAAGGAATTGAAGACCTGGAGGATTTTTTTGCGCCCTATGGACAAATCATTATCGACGAATGCCATCACATTCCTGCGGTTACATTTGAAGCCATTCTAAAACGCAGCTCAGCTCGTTTTATACTTGGTCTTACGGCAACACCTTATCGAAAAGATGGGCATCAAAAAATTCTGTTCATGCAATGTGGACCAGTTCGTCATGAAATCAAAACGTCAGGCGACCCACATATTGCCAAAAGAGTCGTTGTGAAAGAGACAAGTTTAAAGCTCTCTCAAGATTTTGGCCCTCGACCTCCGATTCATCTTGTATGGGATCAACTGACCGCAGATAATGGGCGACAAAAGCTGATTGCCAAAGATGTCATTGATTCCGTTGCGGCCTTGCGGTTTCCTTTGATTATTTCTGACCGAAAAGAGCACCTGGAGGCTTTAGAAAAAGAAATCACAAGTCTTTCAAACTCAATAAGAGTTCTTAGACTTGAAGGAAGCATGGGAAAAAAGGCACGCAAAGTTATTATGGAGGAAGCGAAAAAAGCCGTTGATGAAAATTCTCCAATTTGTTTGCTGGCGACAGCATCACTGATTGGCGAGGGCGTTGATATTCCGAGGCTTGATACCCTGATCTTGGCAATGCCAATTTCTTTTAAGGGTCGCATGGTTCAGTATGCTGGGCGCCTCCATCGAAAATGGCCTGGAAAAAAGGATGTGGTCATCTACGACTATCTAGATACATGCAGTGGCTTGACCGTTTCAATGTACCGTAAGCGTCTGCAGGCCTACAAAAGTATGGGTTACCAAATTCATGCACCTGGGTATTTTTCGCTAGCAAACCAAGGGTTACAAACTAATTTATTCGATACCTAGTTACGCCTGACTTGTTGACGAAAAGTTCTAGCCAGACTCTTGCTCGAACCCAAGCTTAGGTAACATAAGGATTCAGGCAAGAGTCTGGCTACAGATCTAAATAATCACCATTGCTCTTACTCACAGTCGATCCGAGATAAATCTGCGTCGTCGCAAGTGACGAATGTCCCAGAGTTTTACTATCTCAAAAAGATTATCTAGAGCGTGGCGTGAGCTTGAGTGCCTGAACCAATGCGGACTTGGTAGTGGATCAATTTTAGCTTTGCGCGCAGTGGTTTTCACAATGCGAAAAACTTGTTGGCGTGAAAGTGCCACAAGCCCACCACTCTCAATGCTTGAAAATATAAAATCTTTAACAACAACTGATTTCGAGGGCCGGAGGCAAATGCAATCATGCGTTTTACAGATTCAGTCGGTAAAATTTTATTTTCAATATTGGCATATATTTTTTTTGATTTTATCGGCAGCACTGGATTTACATTGACGTAACCCGCCCTGCACAAGTGATCAAAGAAAGAGGACAAGCTAGACCTTGCCAGATTTAAAGTAGAAGAGGATTTATTTTCTAAAGATTTTAAAAACACGGTTACATGCGGAGTTGTGATTTCTTTTAAGCCAATGTTCCAATGATAATTAAAAAACAGTCTCACAATCCGCAGATAATTATCTTTTGTTCCTTTTGATAAAAAAGGTTGATTGAGCCATGACCAGATCTGGATCGAATCCTCTTTCTGTCGATCAATGCCGATCTTGGCTTTGGCTGAAACTATTAAACTGTTTTTTTCTGTATGTACTGTAGTTATTGTCACTCTTTCCATGAGCTCCTTTTATTTATTATAAGCTACCAACAACGCTGTTTTTTAATTTTAAATTCAAATACGTTTTTAATCTTTAACAATATCTACTTTTACAACAATACCATTCTGAAATTTTATTCCCAGCCACTCTGAATCAACACTCATAGCACTGCGTTCATTTCCTAACCAATAAACATAATCATAGTTTTTAAAATAATACGTTTTAGGTGGCTTTCCTAATAGCTGATCTACTTGTTCTATAGTATATCCAACGAGCATATGTTGAGATAATAGATCATCGACCATTCTTAATTTTACCGGATCATGATCTTTCAAATGATTTTTCCACTCGCTGGATTCAAATGACACTCGATGAGCATAGGAGTTCAGCTTAGGAGCAAACAGCAAAAAAATGACCAACAAAATATATCCAAAGAAACCAACGCAAATAATCCATAAAATTATTTTAAAAATCCGTTTGTTAAATTTCATTTGAGCCACCTAAGTTCGTGGTCGCGAACTTTATCCAACCCTGATTGAATAAGATCTTTTTCAAAACTGCCGCCATTGTAATTATTCGAATATTCAATTCCTTTTGCATTATTAAATAAATCCATCGATTTTGCCTCAGGATTATTATTAGGAAAATCTTCATGAGCATTTAGATATTCTTGAGCTTTTTCAAACCCTATTTCATGCGCCACAAGACCCGACCAGATAAAATGTCTGAATGCATCTGTATTATCATCTTCATAGTTGTTAAAAGATTTTAAATGACTCCAAGTGGTCTGTATTGCCTTTTGCGAAGCCTCATAAATACGAAAGGAATCTAGTGGATTTTTTAAAATAAATAGAGTTTCTTTCGCAGAAACACCACCTTTGTTCTTTATAAATTGATTGGCTTTATCTTTATAATGATCAATCACATTAGGAGAAAGAGACAGCCGTTGACCCTGCCCAGGCAGAGCAACATGCTTTGTTGGTTCAAAGTGGGTATTTGCTTTGATATCTTCCGGGACATAGATTTTCACATGAACCTGCTGATATCCATCAGCCTGCAAATGAACATAGTATCCATCTTCATGTTTTAACCAACCCACGCTTGAAGCTTCAGTTTTAGATGAAAGAGGTGATAATACCTGCTCCATCTCAGAATATTTTAAGCTCGTATCTTGCAAAATTTCTTTATATTTTTTTAACTGCTCCGTGGCTGCAATAATTTCAGATGGGACTTGAGCTTGGATAACACTTGCAACGTGACTTTCTACAAACGAATTTCCAAACCGAACAGGAGCATCAGGAAATAGTTTTAACATTAGATCTTGGTTTTTCGCACTTAGCTGATCAAATCGAGTCTTTGATAATAATGACCAAACAAGAATCTGAGCATCAGACTGAGATATCCCTTTGGCTCTGTAATCTCGTAGAACAATAGGCAACCAAGATTTTGCGGAACCTTCGACATTACCTAAAAATAAGCCATCACCTTTTACTGGTCTTTCAATACCGGCGTTAACGCAAAATGATTCTAAATCAAACTCATAAGAATGTCCTGGATGTAAAACAAGCCTTCCAGTCTCATTCAGTTCTTGAGCGACTTTTATCTGTTGCTCTAATAAAACCTTAAGAGAATTATTTTTTATTTTCAGAGCTCTCGGATCTTTTAAATTCTGATTAGCTGAACTCAAAAAATTATCAATCGATTGAGTTGGACTTTGAAATTGAATTGGCTGACTGACAACTGGATTTTTCTTCGTATTAATTTGAGTAGTCACCGGACCAGAGGTGCAACCTACTATAAATCCGACAATTGAACTTAGCGCAACAGATGTCCTGGTGGCGGATATTAACTTCAACATAATCTAGCCCTCGTTTTTTTATTCGATTGAAGCATAACTTGAACCAAAATTTAGATCGAATCTCATTTTAACGATCTTTGCCTAATTTGGCTAAATTTGAAATCATCCATCCGTGCTGAACTTGAAATAAAAATATTCAGCAATCAAACTGGATTTTTTCTACGCCACTCTCCATGTGCTCTTTTTAGCGTTTCTACGAGCTCCCAGCAAACTTGCGAGCCAACGAGAATTCTCGAAAAATTCTATGCGAAGGTTCATAAGAACAACCAATAGTTTTTGCAATGACAGAAGGGTTCGCAAGCCCCTCTTCAATCGCTGAAATAATATCAGCCCTCCATGAGGCACCATAAATCAGACGATTTCTGTACTGAAGATTGTCTTTTGCTAGCTCCTCGATAGTAAAAACATCCTCGTTGCGAATTCTTAAAAACTTAGGCGGCACCAAAACTCCATAAGAGACCAACTCCTCATTGCGTCCTTGATACGCAATTGAACTTTCGAGCAAAGATTTCTTCACCGGATACTCAAGTTTTTTTGCTGAACAAGTAATCCACTTTTTCCACTTAGTAGAGCCGGCTTCAACGGCAACAGCGGCGAGGAGATTTATAACAGTTGGAATTGAGCCAGGATACCTTTCAAAAAACTTCTCGACGATCACATACTCACCGTGAACTGTCATCCAAGTTGCAAGCAGAGAAAGTAACCTGAAATCCTCTTGAGCCTCGTAAGCTACTAGAATCAGAGTTTCTTCAAGGTCAAAATCAAAACAGCTCAAGTCTTTCGTTGGTATATCTAAATTTTTAATCGAAATTCTAAATCCGCAAAAACGTAATTTTTGATCTAATAATAATTTAGATTCCATGGCCAAGCTCTTTTTTTAGTTCTACAAAATGGTTTTCGACATTTTTTCGCCAGCCGGGATTGGCATCACGCTCGCTCACCCACTCAAAACACTCATCCAGCTCTTTTTGGCTCGGATTCATTTTAATACAGTCTTGAAAATCAAAGTCTCGATCAATGCCGATCTTGGCTTTGGCTGAAACTATTAAACTACTTTTTTCTTCAAGTTGAATGGCTCTTTCCATGAGCTCCTTTTATTTGTTATACCGCCATAGAATTTTGATCTGAATCATCTAGGTCAATAATAAATTTATCATAAATGACTGTCGGAACACTTTTTGTGCGCCCATTATCTTTAATCGATTCAATTTTTAAAATCCCTAGGCCTTCGAGAAATTTTACTTCTTTTTAAATGTAGCCTTGATCCTTACCTAAAATTTTAGCCAACTCATAAATGGACTCAGGGCTATGCTTTTGAATCGAACGAATGATTTTAGCTTTCATGGGATTAATAAAAGAATCCACCAGATCAAGGCTTTCAAAGAAAATCACGTCTTCAAAAACTTGAGACTCACCGGCCATGGCTTTTTTCATGCTCGCAAGCATTTTTGAGCGGTTATTAGGCCTATATTTAAAAGTCATCGTTTTCATTCTAATACCTCCTCAAGAACTCCGAACTCATTTTCAACCAACTGCAATTTTTGGCTCAGGTATTTCACTTAAATCTACATCTAAGTTAATATGATCATAAACAACTATCGGTTTTGTTTTATCTCTCCCGCCTGAGTCTGAGACCTCAAGCTTGATCATGCCAATTCCAGCCAACAGCTTAACTTCTTTAAAAATATAAGCCTGATCTTTATCTAACAATTGCGCCAACTCATACATTGATTCTGGCTTATGCCTACGAATAACACTTAAGAGCTCAGTCCGGGTTGGACTTAAAAACTTTTGCATTTCAGCTAAATCATTAAAATAGATAATATCTTTATCAACCTGTCCAACACCGTTGAAAGCTTTTTTAATAGAATCAAACACAATAGATTTACCATAATTTTTATATTTCAAAGTAAGTGTTTTCATACCTAAATACCTCCGTCTTTAATTATTCCAAACTTTGATCCGACTAACTGCCAAAATAATTTTTCCGTTTCATCAAAACCAACCCACTCAATATTGGTTTCTAAGCCATTCATATGAAAATGAGGTCCTTTCGGTGGATGGCAGTCTACTAAGATGGAGTCCTCAGGATTACTGATCAAAAATGCGATCAAACTGAACTTAAGACCTTGAGGATATTTTTCACCCTCAGGGAGTGGGATCTTCCAAACGTTAACAATAACCCGCAGCCGATCCTCAGGGTTTAATACAGAAAAGGTAAAATCTAGATGAGAAACAAGCTCTGCCTTCATATCAAATATATTAGATCATGCATGACATAAAATGTCAACTATTAACATCAACGCAACCAAATATGTGTTTTGTTACCTGGTCTGGGTGTAATCGCTTCTCTTGCCTGGACGAGCGTTTTGAGCGAATCTTGGCTTATGAAAACTCTCACTCATCCCTTGGAATAGTATTTTGCTATTAAATTTTTAGAAA
>JACCDN010390779.1_pt1 | contig 10844 bp, 8 predicted proteins | sample 7441691 | NCBI WGS metagenome assembly JACCDN01 (sample SAMN15323439, study PRJNA562643) | freshwater metagenome | isolation source: river surface water | place: USA:Blue River Watershed | collected 2017-08-16
AACTCGCTAGGAGTTACCTTAATGCTCACACCTTTAGCCCACAGGTAATAACCAGTTTTATCTTGGATCGCTATTGCCCAATAGTTCCAATCCTCTGACATGGCAACGCCATCTAGTTCATCGAGTAGACCACCTTTGGGAACGCTTAAAAAAATCGATTCATGTTTGATCATATAAATCCCTTTAAATTCTTTAGTTGACAGAAAGTACTTGTTCTTTAAATTCAACAGATTTGCTAATACCCATCTTGATTAAATCTGAAGTCACAGCATCTGGGCTCCATGAGCGATAGCCTGGACGAATACATTCACCATTGAGCATCACGCCCAAGGTCGGAAAACCTACTGAACCCATATCAGCTATCGCAATATCTGCAGAGTTCTTGTATTCAACGACTTCGCCTTTACTATCGGTATTGCTCACTGGGTAACGTGATGCGAATAACAATTCGCAGGTGCTGCCATCGAAATTACGAGTCAGTTCATCAAGTACCAACAAAATTCTCTCGGGGTCTTGTGACTCATGAATCACGGCCACAAAGTGAGGTCTGCTGGCGCCATCAGTAGATAGTTTCTTAACGGTTGCTTTTCTGATGGCCCATAAGCATTCCTTATCAGACTCATACTTGGCTAAATTAAATCCTGGGCGATCTCCACTTAACTCTGCGTCGCAGGGGGATGGGTCTGAATAATGCACATAAAGCACCTTAATCAGACCTTGCTTATCGGTATGCACTGCGATAAAAATAAATGGCACATCATCCATCTCTACGGATACGCCTACAAAATATTTTCTTGGTGCGTATTCCAGACGAGCCACCTCTGCAATGGTGGGGCGGTGTAAACCGCCAATTTGATTGCAGGTCTTTTCTAGGTAATCCAAAACGCCAGCAATGCCTTGAGCTGCATCGCTTTCCTTGTCACCATCAACAATCACATCATCAACCAATGCGCCTTGTATGTGACTCACATCCAATGTGTTTAGGGTTTTGGCCAGCAACTTGGCGGCTTTGATTCTGTGGGGTATCTTCTTTTTTAGGTACTGTGAAGCCATGATTTGCTCCTTTTTTGATCTTTTGGTCTCTGAGATCACAATGTACCTAGTGGGTGGCTCATTACATGAGCTAGGACGGGCTCAAAATGCGAAATATGCTAATCGGACCCACCATCATTTCATTCTTACTACCACTACAACTCCATGCCCACAATCTTCAAAACTGGCATCCTGAGACGGATGCTTTCGTGCATATTGCACGTGATTCCGCAGGACTAATTGGCCTACCATCCCTCATGAACAAAATACCAGTCATTAACTATGACCAAGAGCTCATGCTAAGAGAGGCGACCAAATACGATAGGCCGCTCAAAAGAAGAAAACTCTTTGTTATGAACCTTGTTAAACAAATGCGCAGTATTTCGCCATAAAAAAGACTGCAGAGATGATTTTTATATCAGCCATAATTACCCCATGACATTACTAAAACCCATGACTGCTTACTTCCGTCTATTTCTACTTTTTCTTGCTGCCTTAGGCGGATTCTTAGCCATTAACCTTGTGCCTATTGCTATGGCGGCTGACTATGAAGCCTTATCAGCCATGGAGCGTCAAATTGTGCATGTAACGATTAATAAAGATGGTAGTTATGAAGAAGTGGAAGAACTCACCATTCATATCAAAAGCCAGCAGGCTGTTGAGTCGAGATCACAAGCTGATATTGCCTATAGCAGTGATCATCAAAAAGTAGAAATACTAGATGCTTACACCATCTTGCCAGATGGTCAAAAAGTCAAAGTCGCTGATAACGCTATTCGTACTGTTGAAGATGACTTAGCCAGTGGTGCCACCATGTTCTCTGACTTAAAACACAAAATCATCATTTTTCCAAACGTTAAAGTCGGTGCGCGGGTCTATTACAAAGTTAGAACCATTGAGCATACGCCCACATACCCCAATCACTTTTACTACAGCCATCATTTCAGCCCAACTGCTGAATATGATTATGTGGAATTTAACTTCACATACCCCAAAGACATGCCTATGCGCGTTAGTAGCAGGGACGTGCCAGGTAAAAAATCTGAAGTGGATGACAAGGTAGCCTACCAATACATCTTTAAACAGACAGATATCAAGCTCAGTGAGCCATCTCAAGTTGCAACGGTTGATTTTGCCCCGGGCATCTACTTCTCAACATTCAAAGACTATATTGAGTACGGTCAAGCCTACGAAGTAAGAGCCAAAGATAAAGCTGCGATTACCCCAAATGTTAAAAAACTAGCAGACCAAATCACCAAAGATATTACTGATAGAAAAAAACAAGCCAGAGCTTTGTATAACTGGGTCTCTAGAGAGATTCGTTACGTAGCCATCTATATGGGTAGTGGTGGGGTGGTGCCACATGCTGCAGATGACATCATCCGTAATCGCTATGGCGATTGCAAAGATAAAAACACATTACTCATTGCATTACTCAAAGCCAAAGACATTGATGCCAGTTCTGCTGTTATTAACTCTGGAAATGCCTATTCTTTACCAGAATTACCGGTATTTACGCCATTCAATCACGTTATAACTTATTTGCCTGATTGGGATCTTTATGTTGATGCAACGCAAGAGTTAGCTCCCTTTGGAGAGTTGGGCGACCATATTGCTGGTAAGACTACATTGTTAACAGCCCTCAATAAAACAGGTAAAACACCCAAACTCAGCCCAGAGAACAACAGAATTATCACGAACACTAACATCAAAATATTGCCTAATGGCGGCATACAGGGCACCTCACAAACCACTTACAAAGGTAACCGTGAGATCGCTGCTAGATATAAATATGAAGGACATGTAACAACTAGAGCTGAAAAGATGGTCGAAGACCATCTATACAAATTTAGACAAACTGGATCGGGCAAATTTAAAACCACCGATGTTTTTGATCTAGATACGCCGTTCGAACTCAATACGGAATTCAAGCTTGACCCAATCACTAATTTTCCGGGTCCGGGCGCTATGACAGTGCCAGTTGGCTTATCACCTGGAAACATCACGTTAATTTCGTTCAATAAACCAAAGAATAAGTTCTACTTCCCGTATGAATGTTCCTCTGGCTACATAGAAGAAAACACTATCTTGGAGTTTCCTAAGAAAGCAAAAATAGGAAACATTCCAAAATCAATCAAGTATCAAGAAAAGGGCACTGAATACACATCCACCTATCAAAAAATCAGTGATACCAAGCTAAATGTCAAGAGAACGCTAAAACTACAGAAGCCAAGCATGGTCTGCCAACCAGGAGAGCTCAAGTATTGGCAGGGTATGTATCAAGTAATTAAAAAAGATTTAAGAAGTCAGATTTTTTACGAGTGAGGATGTATGACGCTAACTATTAGAAATTGTAGGTTTGCATTTAAGTGTGATAAAGATTGGGGTTCCTTGGATGATGTTGGTGAAGAGGGCGTTAAATTCTGTCAAAGTTGTCAGAGTGAAGTCTATTTGTGTGGTACAGATCAAGAGCTAGTGAAAAATGTTAAGTTAAATCGGTGCGTTGCTATTTTTAATGATATTGGTGGTCTGTGGTTGGGGGAGGTCGAGGTTAATCAGACTGTGTGACAAACTCCGTAACTATCTCATTACGTCTAACTATTGCATATCCTTTCATCATTGCCTTGGCAGTGATATAGCTTTTCCCAGTGGTTGATCCTTCGTGTATTTTATATAACCAGAGTTCATCGCCGTCTTCTAGTTCAGACAAAAAAGTACACCAAGCTTTATTCATATGACCAAAAGGTGCTTTTGGAGTCATTCCAAATGGATCTATGATGTAACTATCTTTTTCAGCTTCTTCAGTTGTCACTTCTTTAATGAGATATTGTTTAGTGCAGTAAAACTTGGGCTTTCTATCTTCCAACTGATATTGGCGGTCTTTCCATTTTTGACGACCTGCCCATATGACAAATACAGGCCATGCTAGAAAAATAATTAAACCAGCGACAGAGTATCCTAACCAAGTAGCTAGTTGATCTTTAATAGAAGGGACAGTATCCATAATTTCTTGGAGGTTTTTTATAAAGCTACTGCTTCTCCTATACTCAATCAGAGCATTGATGCCGAAATATGCCAAGATCATTGGCCCAATTGAAAAATAAGCCCAGGCATAAACACTCTTGAATAATGTTTCAAACATATCAGACCTGTTTTCTTAAAAAATCTGGGTAGTCTTCATCTGAAGGTGGCGGCGGTGGTTCATTCTTAACAAGCCTGGTTCTTTGTAGAACGCCCTCTTTAAATGACAAGAAGAAGTCTTCTTCATAGGTGCTGCCATAACCACCATGAACATAATGCAGACGTTTCCCTCTAGGGCATCTCAATTCACCGCTGACCCAATGAGCAAATACGCCATTTGGGAACTCTGGAAATAGGTACTCAAGACCAACCCGCGTGGGGTACTTTAGGCAAGCAGAAAGTCGAACTAGGTAAAGTCTATACCCGATTTCGTCAGATCCTTTGACTTCCCAATATCCATGATATCCACGCCAGTTGGCAGTAGATTCGGATTGAAATCTAATGCCATTTTGAGATAAATAAATATCTAGTGGCGTTGCGCACATATCTAATTGCTCGCCTTTATATAGTAGAGATTCTGTTGTTTGGGCTGTCATATTTTTCCTATAAATTATCCGATGGCCAAGTATCACTTACACGTAGCTCAAAATATGAGCTTGATGCAAAGTAATATTTGCCATTGATATTTGACAAAGTTATTGCTGATAAACGTAATGGCCCATAAATATTTGTTAGTATTTAAAATTAAATATATTTTTTAATGTTATTTTGAGGGTAATCATGGAGCTTATTGATTTTCGACAAGATTTTCTTGATGGCGTTAAATCAAGAAGTTCTGATAACTCCTTATCAAATGATGCAGCATTTGTTTATGAGATCTCCGATCGATTATCTGAGGCAGAAGAGTTTCAAGATTTCATTCCATGTCAATATGCTGGCACGGGCTCAAGAAATCGCTCGATAAGAATTGATGGATTCGAGCTTGATGAGGCTGATAATTCTCTTAGACTGTTAATTGCAGATTTTTCTGGCAATGAGGTCATGGAAACTATTACTCGGACAAGGGTTGATCAAATATTTGGTCAATTAAAGGCATTTATTGATTTTTGCTTGGCTGATGGTTTCAGTAATTTCTCTGACCCAGATGAATTAGATCCTCAAGTTAGATCTTTTGCTAACTTAATCAAATCAACAAAAAATTCAATAAGTAGATACAGGTTTTATTTGGTTACTGATTCATTAATGAGTGACCGAATCAAAGATTTGCCAGAAGATGAAATCGCTGGCGTTGCGGTTGAGTTTCATGTATGGGACATATCAAGGCTATTTAATGTTGGTATATCGGCGTTAGGTACTGAGGAAATAGAAATTGATTTCACGGAATTTACTGAAAAAGGTTTATCTTGTTTGCCAGCCAGTCAAACTGATGATTTTGACGCTTATATGTGCGTGATACCAGGTCAAGCTTTAGCTTCGATTTATGAGAAATATGGTAGTAGATTGCTTGAAGGAAATGTCAGATCATTTCTCAATACAACGGGCAAAATCAATAAAGGTATTCAAGGAACAATTAGGTCGGCACCAGATAAATTCTTTATTTATAACAACGGAATTTCTGCGACTGCGACCAACGTAACTATTCAGAATCATAGTGGAGAACATAGAATTACCAAGGCGAAATATCTTCAAATTGTTAATGGTGGACAAACAACAGCATCCCTATTTGTAGCCCTCAAAAAAGATAGAGCCGATCTATCTAATATTTCAGTCCAAATGAAATTAACAGTGGTAAAAGCCAGAGATAGTGACACTTTGGGCAATATGATTCAGGATATTGCAAAGTTTTCAAATAAGCAAAATAAGGTAAGTGATTCTGACTTTTTCTCAAATCATCCATTTCATATGGGGTATGAGAGGTTGTCGCGCCGAATATTGGCCCCAGCCGCTGCCGGCGCTCAATTCAATACATATTGGTTTTATGAGCGGGCCAAGGGTCAGTATTTGAATGAGCAATCAAAAATGACCGTTAAACAAAAGAAAGATTACCAACGTGAACATCCAAGATCGCAACTGGTTTTAAAAACAGATTTAGCAAAATCTGAAAATTCATGGCGCATGCTTCCTCATGTAGTTAGTTTAGGAGCGCAAAAAAACTTTTCCGGCGATAAGCCAGGAACATTCGCTCGTTATATAGATGATGAGTGGGGTGTTGATGGTGCTAAGTTTATGAACGATGCCTACTATCGAGATTCAATTTCTAGAATTATTGTTTTTAGGTTTGTTGAGAGAATGATCTCCGATGCTGATTGGTACAAGGGAGGTTATAGAGCCCAAATTGTCACTTATACAATTGCAAAGCTATCTTCTATGATCCATGATTTTTCTCCTGGTAGCATGGTCAATTTTAGACAAATTTGGAATATTCAAAGTGTGTCTTCTGCTATGGCTTATCAGCTAGAGCGGGTTGCGAAAGTTGTTTCTGAGACAATTAATAAGACGCCTGTAGCTGATATGGATGTAGGGGAGTGGTGTAAAAAAATTGATTGTTGGAATTCTATTCGGGACGTACTAATAGATCTTTCTGCTGAGTTCAAAAAAGAGCTTTTAAGTTCGGACGATAAGCAAGAATTAATTAAAGAGGGTAAAGCCCAAGGTCGGCTTGATGCAAAAATCAATGCTGAAATTGAGGTTATTACCTTGGGTGTTGAGTACTGGAAGAAGCTATATGCTTGGAGTAAGCAGTACGCTCCTATATATGGCCGTGATGAAAGTTTAGTAATCGCTGCCTCTCGTAAAAATTGGTTCCCCAGTGACAAGCAGGCTAAAGAGTTATTGCGCATCCAATCTGAGATGATTGAACAGGGATTTGTAACTAAGTAGATTTATCTTGAAAGCTGATTCTTTCGACTCTTTAATTGGCTTCAAGAAGCCACTCTTTATTTCAGACTCTAAGGGTGGTGGTGATGCTCACTCAATTGATGACTGGGTTAAGGCCAGTATATATTTAGGTCGCTGGGCAAAAGATCAATTTAGAGATGATTTCAGGCGCATAACTTTTGTTGTGACACCTTGCCGTGAAAGTGTCACTCCTTTTGTTGCCCTTGGCGTTTTGCTATCAAGCATAAGTAACTATAAAGATGGCTTAAGCTGGAATAAGTTCTCAACGCTAAATTCTGGCGTTGAAATTTATTGGAAAAAAAATGAATCACCTGAGCTTTATATTGGAAAAGTTATAGGGGTGGAACCAATAGGATCTGAGCCTGCAATTAAGCTGGAAATTACCAGATCTCGTAAAGCAAAAGATGTTGGTTCAATTATTTTTATCCCTGAGGAACAATTTAATAAATTTCAATTTAGTCTTGAAAAGCCAGCGTCTTCACAAAGGCAAATTGAGATAAATGCAAGCATTGCATTTTTAGAGCGCCTCATAGGTGATGTCTCCCCAGCATGGGCTAAATCAGATGGTCAAGACCTTTTGTTGGTGACAAAAATGATGCAGTTTAAAACTTCACTTGAGGGGTTGATTGCTTCTCTAGATGGCTCCAATTCACAACTAATTACTTTAGAGTCTTTATTGGGTTTCGAGCAGCTTGGAGATAGTAGGCAATCTAAAATGAAAATTTCCCACCCTAGAGGGGAGTTAAAGTCTGATGCAAGCATAGTAATTCTTGATGGGCCAAGTGCGTTCTCAATCCGAGAGCATATTCCTCTAAAAAGTGATTTGTTAATTATTCTTGATTCTGGGGAGTTCAACGAGAATGAGTTTGAATTTATTAACGAGTTAGAAAATTTTTCAGAGGCTGATGATGCAGAAAGATCAGATTTGATCCCGGCAGTGAAATTTCCAGTCGGTTTTGAAGTTACTTCATACTCTTTTGCTAGGTAGTAAGTATGAGCTCATCCTACTTTTTAGCATCCTCGCGTTTTAAAAATATTTCACAATTTTCTGTCGTTACACACAAGGTGGAGGACGCGGTTATTGGGGGTGTTAGTCGCGCAGCTAAAACAATTTTTAGAAACATTGATAAATCAAATGATGATTCAAGATTTTTAGCTGGGCAGCTATGGGTATTTAAAACGATTTTAAATTCAACTTATGTTGCACTAGATGATCCAACTTTAGCTTTAAAGGAAAGATATCTACAGTTACATTCGATTCTTAAAGAGCAAAATTTTGACGTAACGGCTATTGATTCATTTGAGGCCTCAGTGAATCTTCTGTGGGCTAAGCATAAGAATCCTAAATTTGAATGTTTGCTTAATATTTCTGAAAAATTTACTAATAAATCCTCGCAAATGGGACTATTTGGTAAGTTCTTATTTGGCCATGATCCGGCATGTATAAATTCAACTATTAGTAGCCTATCAAACTATGGGTTGAAATTTACAAATATTGACAGTGCAAGAGCGGTCAAAAATACCGCCTATGAAAAAATATTTATTTCTGGCGCCCCAATGAGATCTTCTACTGATTTGATGAAGGCGATTTTTTACAGTGGGGTGAGTGCTGAAGTAAATTTAATTTTGTATGAGCATGAGAGCTTTTATATTCCAACAAGACTTGAGTTACCTATATCTTCTGGATTTCAAAAAACCATTCAAAAATTTATACCCACAAAAATTCAGGCACCAACAGCCTCAGTGGATGGTGATGATTTGGGGCTGAAATCATGGGTTGAGGATAGTTTCTGGAGTGATATTCATGGCGGAAGTAGAACTAGAGTCGCGCAGTCTGTAGCAGCCCATTACATTCTATTTTCAGGTGGCGAAGGTGCATTTATGCCAGTAGAGGGCAAGGTTTTGCACATAGTGAAAAAAGGAAAAAAAATAACCGAGGAGCAATGTAGTTACGATCTTTCATATGTTGATATTTTGGATTTGGCTGAGGGTGATTACGTTCTGCTAAGAAAAAATTCATCTGGATTTTTATTTAATGAAGAATTAGATAGTACTCACGACGAAGAAAACTATGAAATATTAGACCAGATCACTGATTGGAAAAATGCACTTGGAGCGCTTTTGCTAACAAAAGATTATTCAGAAATAGCTAGTCTTGTGCGAATTAAGGGGGTGGCCATAACCCCGGGAAAAATTAAACAATGGGAAGGTGTTGATGTGATAGCGCCTAACTCTGAATTGGAATTCAATGCCTTAATTGAGGTTTTGGTTGATGAAGGTAAGTTAAGCATAGGGATTGAGAATGTTAAGCGCTACTCAAAAGAAAAGTGGAATGGGATAGTAGAGTATAGAATTTCACGTCAAAAGGCAGGTAATCGGGCAAGGCAAAATATTTTGGAAGCTCTTCTCGATAAAATTAAAGGGTTAGATATTGACTCAAACGATGGCGCGATGAATCTTGATTCTCAGCTTGGTCAAAATATGCTGATTAGACGAGTTGCATCAATTGATCAAACAATCTCATATGTACATCATTCCAGACTTTTTAAAATTGATGATCTGAAAGCGAATAAATGGCTAAGATGATTCCGCCTACATTCTCTTCTGGCACTCCACTTGGAGAGATTGATTTTTTTAAAAAGTTAAGGGATGATCCGGGTTGTGATGGATGGGTTGCGTTACATTCTTTAGATCTTAAAAAGCATATAACTAAAGTCGAAGGTGAGCTCGATATGGTTATATTGGTCCCGGAACATGGTGTTTTATGTATAGAGCTCAAGGGATGTGACGTAAAGCGCGTTGACGGTAAATGGATTTACCCTTACGAGACGTCAGTGGAGGGGCCCTTTAAGCAAGCATCAAAAGGAATGCATTCTCTAAGAAAGTATTTGATTGAAAAAGATCCCTCATTTCAATCTACTTTATTTTTTAGCGCAGTAATTTTTACTAGAATAGATTTTGAAGAGAAGTCGCCCGAGTGGCACCCTTGGCAATTTATTGATAAAAGATTATTTATTCGAGACCCTATATCGACAAATATCTTAAATATATTCAAGCAAGCCAAATCATATTTATCCAAGTTGGGAAGAGTTGCTAGTTGGTATGATTCTGAAAAATCCAAATTATCTAGAAATCAAATTGATCGAGCAGTTGAATTACTTCGTAAAAATTTTGAATATGTAACCTCTCCAAGGCATGATATCGAATCCTTGGAAAAGAATATTAAAAACTTTACTGAAGAGCAGTACATAATTTTAGATAGTTTAACGGGTAACAAACGTTTATTAATAAGCGGCCCGGCAGGTACTGGTAAAACATTTTTAGCTGTCGAGCATGTTAGGCGTCAATTATCCGAAGGTAAGCGAGTAGGTTTTTTTTGTTACAACGCTCTTTTATCTGATTGGATAAAGGCAGAGATGGCTTATGAAATTAACGCTAACAAAAATTCATTTGTGTGTGGAACTTTTCATGCATATTTAGTTTCACTCTCTAAGGCAGATGGTGATGCGGCGTGTGGAAATGAGTATTGGTCAAAATTTCTTCCTCAAAGGGCGCTAGATAGAATCTTGAATGATCAAAGTTTTAGTGAGCAATTTGATGTGCTAGTCCTAGATGAGGCTCAAGATCTAATTTTTAATGAAAATTACTTAGATGTAATGGATGTATCCCTTAATAGTGGCTTGGCAGCTGGCAACTGGGTGTTTTTTGGGGATTTTGAGAGGCAGGCAATATATGCTGATAGTAATTCTAGTTCTAGAGAAGTTCTCCTAGCGCAATTACAAATAAGAGCTCCTAGTCTTTCTCAATTCTCGTTGCGTAACAACTGTAGAAATGCTGAATCTATTGCTGAAACTCTTACTTTAACTGCTGGCATATCTACAGGTTATAACAAG
>JACCDN010836799.1_pt1 | contig 10844 bp, 8 predicted proteins | sample 7441691 | NCBI WGS metagenome assembly JACCDN01 (sample SAMN15323439, study PRJNA562643) | freshwater metagenome | isolation source: river surface water | place: USA:Blue River Watershed | collected 2017-08-16
CAGTCGCATAAACAAGCTATGACTTTAGGGGTTAGTTTTACTTATCGCCAACCTCAAAATCCACACCTAAATGTTCAAAAATTCTCGAGATACTTCTCACTGATCTGATGATGCCATTTTCACTGAGAACTTCCTTTCTATAAATAACAACTTCTTCGCTCACTAAATATTTTCTCCAGCTCTCTGTGGCTAGCTGGTGATGATCCACCAGGCTTAGGGCTGAAAACTCATTTCTGTCTATGAAGAGTTCGAAAATATAGCAGTCGAAATTGATTGTGCTTTTGAGCACTATGCCTTGTGTGAACTTACGCCCTGGCAAGGTAAAAGCTTGTTGAAAATTCCCTCTGATTCTTGATCTCATCAACTGGCGTTGTCTTACCCAAGCAAATGTGCCGTTTGATGTGCTTGCGGCGACGCTGATCAAAGTTTTCTGAAGCATGTCGGTGCACTTTGGAGTATCCGAACTGTATCCCAATGCGTTTGAAATACCAGAAACGCATCCCAATGCTCTAGCAGGGATAGAAGTTCGAATCCCATATTCTCCGCGAGGCCCGAGCGTGACGCGTTGAAATTTCGAAGTTATCGGAATTTCAGCGACACGTTGGCCGAAGCCACGCCAGTCGCAGATAAACCTCCAGTGGCCGAAGGCGCGATTTAAATTTCGATCTGGCCACTGATGCAGGTTATTGCTGCACCACCAACCCAAACAGAACCTGAATCATCAACTGGTATTTGAATTTTTCCAGCACGTCCAAGCTTGGCGCCCTGTGACGCCTTGTAGTTGCCGTCAACAACCCCGGTTCGTACGAACCACTGTGCCACGCTCGCATTAAGACTTCCGGTAACCGGGTCTTCGAAAACACCGGTGCGTGGCGTGCACTCTTTAGAACATCAATCTAAAAATTAGTAACGCTTAGGCTTCTGCTACGACCGGAAGATCTTTGCGAAGGTTTGGGCAACAACCGACGGCACATGCATCAACCCAGGGACCAAGTTTCGAGAGAGCTTTTTTCTCTGCGTTACTTAAACGCTCTTGAATAAGATCAGCAATTCCGTCAACAAATTCAGGTGCAACACCAGCAGTGACGACTCGAGCAAATTCTAGGCTTCGAGCTTCCGCGGTATCTTTAGCTTCGTTGTCGAGGTCCCAAATAACTTCAACGTGATCGCTCACAAAACCAATCGGAACAATGATGACGCCCTTAGTGCCTGAGTCAGCGGCATCGTTGATTGCGTCGTTTACATCTGGCTCAAGCCACGGCACGGATGGTGATCCTGATCGAGACTGGTAAACCAGGGACCAGTCGGGCAGTGACCCGGAGATTTTATCGGCGACCTTCTTCATGGTTACTTCTGCAGCAGCCAAGTGTTGAGCAGCATAAGCGCCGCCTTCTCCTGCAAGCTGGGCAAATTCATCACGACGGGCTTCAGGACCTGAACTTACGCCCATAGCAGTTGGAATCGAGTGGGTCGCGAACATGATGGAAATCTGGTTTGACGTCAGACCAAGATCCTGCATTGATTTAATTTTTGCAGCCAGGTCATCTGCTATCGGTGTGATGAATCCAGGGTGATCAAAAAAATGACGAACTTTGTCTATTGTCATCTTGCCTTCAAGGTCAGCCTCGGTAAGGGCAGCGGCCAAGTTTTCACGGTATTGACGACAGCCTGAATAAGACGAGTAGGCACTAGTAACCCACGCCAACACGTTTCGGTGACCATCTGCATACATCTGCTTTAGTACATCGGCAAAAAATGGTTCTGAATTACGGTTGCCCCAGTAAATGGGGATGTCGATTCCCCGCTCCGGGAAATGGCTACGCATGGCAGCTAAAAGTGCACGATTTTGTTCGTTGATTGGGCTGACTCCGCCAAGAGCTAGGTAGTGGTGTGACACCTCTTCTAGACGCTCGCGCGGAACACCGCGCCCTGCGGTTACTCGTTCAAGATATGGCATTACTTCTTCTGGACCCTCAGGGCCACCGAATGAGGTTAGAAGAATTGCGTCGTACTTCATGCGAAAGTCTCTCCGATCTGGGTTGGGTCGATGATGCTGCCGGTAAAGAACGGCACTTCTTCTCTAACGTGACGGCGTGCTGCGGTATTCCTTAGTTCGCGCATCATGTCTACAATTTCGTGGAGGTCCTCGGACTCCAGAGCTAGTAGCCATTCGTAGTCACCAAGTGCAAATGATGAAACCGTATTGCTTTGAACACCTTTGAATTTGTGTCCAGCAACGCCATGCTCGCGCAACATTTCAGAGCGCTCTTCCTCTGGCAATAGGTACCACTCGTGTGAGCGCACAAACGGGTAAAAGCAAAGCCAAGTCTTCGGTGCATAACCCTGCATGAAAGCCGGAACGTGTGAACGGTTGAACTCCGCTGGTCGGTGAATGCCCATTCCGGTCCAGGTTGGTGAAAAGTGTGAGCCAAATTTGGTGCGAGAAAAAGCGTGCGTGGCTTTTTGCAATTGTTCAGCTGTATCGGCGTGCAACCATAGCAAGAGTGCTGAGTCAGCTCGCAGGGCGGTTAGGTCGTATGCGCCTCGAACCGTTACCCCAGCGCTTGCGCACTCTACCAACCATGCTTTATAGCTTTTAGTTGCGGCAGCCGAATTTGCGATCCGGTCATCTAGCTGGAATGCCAGAAATGTTGTGTAGTGAATCGTTTCGTTGATTTCAGCAGGTGTAGGGCGACCCGCAGTTTGACTTACTTCAGTCATTTCATTCATCTTTCTACGCTCAGAATTCCAGTTATGCCGTTTCCCCCGAGCCCAGCACCGATGATTGTCAGTCTCGAATCTGCAGCGATGCGCGACTTGACACGCTTAACGATAGCCGAGTGTCCTGGTGTCGCTTGAATCAAGGCGTGGGGCCATTTTTTAGTAAAGGTTTCAATAACTCGAACGTCTGAAATTCCAAAAATTCTCGCTGCGTCGCGAGTGGCAAGTTCGGCCAAAGACTCCACTTCAGCCGGGAGGACCCCATTTCTGCCAAATGAGAATCGCAATATGTGTTGATTTTTTGGCAGCAAGTTATTCACCCAGGCCCACTTAGCGTTCACGTGAGTTGCAGCCTTCGCACCCAGATCTGAAACCTCAGCCGAGACTAAAACTCCACTTCCGCGCGGGAATTCATTCAGCTGTTCAGATTCCACTAAAAGAGCAACCACGGCAGCATCTACTCCCTTGAAAGATGCTAAATCCTGTTGAAGATCTTTGGCGAGGTCGTTGGAATTATCGGCCATAACTTGGGCTGCGCCTTCAATGCCAGCGGCCAAAACCACACGATCATAAGACGCAAGGTCGGCAAGTGATTCGATTTTTTTATTTAGATGGATAACGACTCCAGCATTGATGAGATATGACTCGAGCTCGGTGACTAACTTGTGCATACCTCCAGAAATTGAAGCAACTGCCGCACCCGGACGAGCAGCCGAACTTCTGATTGCCTTTACCGCTGCAACCAACGAACCGGTCTCACTGCCCTTTGCTAACAAACTAGGTGACACTGTGGCGACTTCGAGTTTTTGAGGGTCCGACGAATGCACTCCGGCAATTACAGGGGTCAAAAAGTTATCGACGAATGCTTTACCTAGTCTTACTTCGACTAAATCACCAATGCTTATGTCGGCGTCAGCAACCCATGGTTTTGAATCCAATTGTTTTGCTAGCGCAACAGCTTCTATGCCAACAGCCTCTGCAACTTCGGGTGCATCTAGATCGCTTGGAATACCTAGGACACCATGGGGAATGGTGTGCACGCCGCGAACTCCCAAAATGCGAGCATCACTACGCTGAGGTTGAACTATTAAATTTTCAATACCCAACTCGGCACAAAGCTCGGGCACAGTGTTTTTTGCAACCGCAAACGATTCGGCACCGATGTCGATTAGATAGTTACCAAGCTGTGCCGCAGAAATCAGGCCACCGACTCGGTCGGTTGATTCGAATACGTCCACTTGAAAGCCTGAATCAACAAGACGTTTTGCGGCAACTAAACCCGCAATGCCTGCGCCAACTACGGCGGCACTCTTTGAATTAGAGCCAGAATTAATTTCTGAGGCGGTCAAAGGCATTGAGTCTAAATTTCACCATGGACCAGGGCAACCATCTTGGTGATTACGTCTGGGTCAGTCTCAGGTGGTACTCCATGGCCAAGGTTTACCACGTGACCCGGTGCTGATTTTCCTCGTTCAAGGACGTCTCTTACGTGCGCTTCAAGTTCATCCCATGGCTTGAACATGAAACCTGGATTGATGTTTCCTTGAAGTGGCACAGTGCCGCCAAGGATGCGGTTGGCTTCGTCTAGTGGAGTTTCGTAGTCAACGCCCATTACGGTTGCGCCCACACCATACATATCAACCAAAAGTTCACGGGTATGAACCCCAAAGTGCACACGAGAAACCGGAAGATCTTCCAAGGCAGCCATGACGTTTTTGGAATGTGGAGCGGCAAACTTCCTGTAGTCCTCAAGCCCCAGTCTTCCCGCCCATGAGTCAAATAACTGCAAGGCGCTTGCACCCGCTAAGACCTGCCCGCGAATAAACGTTGCGGTGACACGAGCAGTCCAGGCAAGAATGTCATTCCAAAGATCAGGGTCGTTGGCCATCATCGCCCGGCTAACTGGCAATTCTTTTGAAGGTCCACCTTCGATAAGGTACGAAGCCAGAGTGAATGGGGCTCCGCCAAAACCAATGAGCGGGGTCTCGCCAAGCTCCGCGATTATGAGCTGAATCGCCTCGCGGATTGGTCCCATGCTATTTGGATCAAGCTCTTCAAGTCTTGCAAAGTCTGCACGAGTACGAATTGGTTTGTCGATTAGCGGTCCAATACCGGGCGCAATCTCAACATCCACACCGGCCAACTTAAGAGGGACAACGATGTCGCTAAAGAAAATGGCTGCGTCAACCTTGTGGCGTCGGATTGGCTGCAAAGTGATTTCGGCGGCAAGGTCAGGTCGCAAACAAGAATCCAACATGGCTACGCCTTCGCGAAGCTTGCGATATTCCGGTAGTGATCTGCCAGCCTGGCGCATTAGCCAGATTGCCTTCGTCTCAGTCTTTTCACCAAGATAGGAGCGCACCAATGCAGAGTTTGTGGTTTTCCCCGTAACTAAAGGGTGGGCGCTTGGTAGATTCACAACTTAATCATTACATGGCATAGGCGGGTAACCCTACAATATGACTGTGACTCTCGTATTACTTGGTGCAAACTACAACGACGTCCCGTTGAGTGAACTAGAAAATCTTGAACGTCACACCGATTCAATTCGCAACAAGCTTTTCTCGCTTTCAAAAGAGGAAAGTGGCATCAATGGGGGTGTTGCAATTGGTACTTGCAATCGTTTTGAGGTCTATCTAGACACCGATCGGTTTCACAGTGCAATTGAAAACGTCATCGGTGTGGTTTCAGATATAACTGGCCTCGACCGGGACTACTGCAGCAAACTCCTGCGTGTGAGCTATGGTTCAGCCGCAGTGCAACACCTGTATTCCGTAACTTCCGGTCTGGAATCGATGATTGTTGGCGAAGGCGAGATCTCCGGGCAAGTAAAGCGCGGACTTCAGGTGGCTCAGTCAGAATCCCATACCTCAAGCGAAATTGAAAAACTATTTCAATCAGCCGCGCAGGTAGCCAAAAAGGTTTCAAGTGAAACTGGGCTTGGCGAGGCCGGGCGCTCAGTATTTACCGCCGCTCTAAGCCTGCACAAAGATAAATTTGGCCCTATCCAAGGAAACAAGGTCTTGGTTATGGGAACCGGTGCTTACGCCCGCGTAGTTGTAGCTGCACTTCAGCGCGAAAACGTGGAACAAGTTTTCATCTATTCATCTAGTGGTCGTGCAGAAGAATTCAGCGAAGGCCGTGGCGCAACCCCGGTGCGTAAATCTGAACTAACTCAAACGATGGCCGCCTGTGACTTTACTGTTACGGCCAGTGGCGGCAGTGGTCACATGATTGATTTCAAATTGGCTAAGGCTGTGCTGGAAATTCAACCCAAGGAACTGCGCATTATCGATGTGGCTCTCTCTGCAGATGTAGCGCCGCCCGTCTATGACCTCACCGGGGTATCCATCATGGATTTGGACTTTATCCGCCTGAACACGCCAAGTGAGCACAGCGAAGCAATCTTGCGTGCTCAAGAAATTGTCCGTCATCAGGTAAGTGACTTCGAAAATGAAGCTATCGCTCGCGTAGCAGACCCAATGGTTGTCGCTATGCGTGAACACATCGCAAAACTCATTGAAGAGGAAGTTCAACGCGTTAGAAATAAATCAGGCGATGAAATGGCCGAGGAAGTTCTTCGTAGCTTGAAGCGGGTGACATCAACATACATGCACGTTCCAACGCTGGCTGCAAAAACCTCTGCCAAAGAAGGTAACGAAAAGCAGTTCATGGATGCTTTGCGAATGATCTTCGGAATCGAAATAAACCGCGTGGCTGATGCCTAGTCGCACTCTCAAACTCGGCACTCGCGGCAGCTTGCTTGCCACGACACAATCAGGCATGATCGCCGATCAAATTCAAACAACAACAGGGCTTGCCAGTGAATTAGTTTTCATAAAAACTGAAGGCGACAATCCATCAAGCAATCTTTTTGCTCCAAAGCGACCTGGGGTATTTGTATCTGCTCTGCGTGATGCGCTTCTGGCGGGCGAGGTTGATTACATCGTTCATTCTTTTAAAGATTTACCGTCTGCTCCAATGCCTGGCATTACTCTGGCGGCAATACCAAGACGCGAAGACCACCGAGACATCTTGATTAGTCGAGATAATCAAACTTTGTCTGAGCTCGCTACAGGTGCTGTAGTTGGTACTTCATCTCCCCGACGTGCAGCAAGAATCCGGCACCTAAGGCCAGACCTAGAGATCAAACCAATTCGTGGGAACATTGATACCCGACTGAAAAAAGTTCAAGACGGTGATTTTGATGCAACCATTTTGGCTGCCGCTGGGCTTAACCGAATTGGTTTAGGTGAAGTCAATAAGTGGTTTTTTACAGACGCAGAGTTGTTGCCGGCCCCGGCGCAAGGTGCACTTGCAATTGAGTGCCGTTCCGGTGATCTTGATTTAATTGCGGAGCTACAAAAGGTCAACCATGCTGAAACTGAGCTAATTGTTACCGCGGAGCGAGCAGTGCTTCGAGGCATCTCGGCCTCGTGTACTACTGCAATCGGGGCTCACGCTGAGCTAACCGATGGAAGACTGACTCTGACCGCGGAGCTTTCGGATAACGAAACTGATTGGCATGAACGTGTTTCGCTTTCACTAGACGCGGCCAGCTCAAATAAAGCACAATCATTGGCATTGGGTTTGGAAATTGCTGAGCAATTAATGCAAACGGAACTGGGCCAAAAGATAGGTACACCGCGAGAGAAATCCGTTTTGTTGGTACGCGCCACTGACAACGAGCTCGATGAAGCCGCCTTCAAATCAGCTGGTTTTAAGGTTGTCTGCGACCCGTATCTAAAGATTTCAAAATTCAACAATCCAGCGGGCGTAGACAGAATGCTAGAGGCACTGCGAAGTGCAGAGCCTGGAACTTGGTTAGTAATCACATCAATCAATTCCGTGAGGTTCTTTGCTGAGCAAATTGGGATTGATAACTTCAAAGCTGCTATCTCCAACCCAAACTTGAAGTTTGCTGCGATTGGTGAACGAAGCGCCGCCGAAATAAAGTCACTTGGTGTGCAGGAAGTACTGTTGGCTGAGGATTCAAACGCCGGGGCGTTAAGCACTGCCATTTTGAAACATATGCCAAAACAAGTTATTTTGCCAGCGTCGAATATTGCAATGAAGACCCTGCAAGATGCCGTTGTCACTTCCGGTGTTGAACTTATTACTGAGGTTGTGTACACCACCGAGACAGTACCCAATGTCCCTTTGTCAATTTCAGCTCTAAAACAAGGCGAGATAGATGTTTTAGTTCTTCGCTCGCCTAGCGCCGCAAGGGCAGTGGCCAATTTCATCAGTCCTAAAGATGTGCTCGCCTTGGTTTTAGTAACTGGTAATGCCACACTTGAACAAACGAGGAAACTTGGGTTCCCACGGGTCGCGATGACCTCCGAAACCACCCCCGATTCACTGGTTGCCACAGTAACCAGCCCAAACATGAACTGATCCCTGGAGATTTATGAGTTTGACTGAACGACCACGACGCTTGCGCGCCAGCCAGGCGATGCGAAACCTTGTTGCTGAAACCGTGGTCCTTCCAAGTCAGTTGATTTACCCAACCTTCATCAAGGAAAACCTCGCCGAGCCGAAACCCATCAAGGGGTTGCCTGGTGTTTTTCAAAACAATGAAGCTTCTCTTCTTGCCGAAGTGGATCGTGCAATTAATGCGGCCATTGGTGGCATCATGCTTTTTGGAATTCCTGCCGAACGAGACGAGCTTGGCACTGCGGCATGTAAGCCTGATGGAGTTTTGAACAAGGCTGTTGCAGCTGTGCGCAAACGCGCTGGAGACAAACTCGTTGTTGTGGCAGATCTCTGCCTAGACGAATTCACAAGTCATGGGCACTGTGGCGTGCTAGATGGTAAAGGCAACGTAGATAACGATGCCACACTGATTACTTACGGAAAAATGGCCGTGGAGCTTGCTAAAGCGGGGGCTCACATGTTGGGCGCAAGCGGAATGATGGACGGTCAGGTTGGCTACGTTCGCTCAGAGTTGGATAAAGCCGGCTTTACCGAAGTTGCAATTTTGGCCTATTCAGCTAAATATGCCAGCGCCTTCTATGGTCCTTTCAGAGATGCAGTTGAGTCAGAACTTCAAGGCGATCGCAGAACGTACCAGCAGGACCCGCGCAATTTCAAGGAATCAATCCGCGAAGTTCGTCTTGATCTAGAGCAAGGTGCCGACATCGTGATGGTTAAGCCCGCGCTCGCTTATCTAGATGTTATCCATGAGACTTCACAGAGCGTAGATGTTCCAGTTGCGGCCTACATCGTTTCCGGTGAAATGGCCATGATTGAGGTTGCCGCAGAGCAAGGGTTAATAGATCGCGAGCGAGCAATTCTTGAGGCAGTGGCATCCGTGAGACGTGCCGGCGCATCAGTCATCTGCACCTACTGGGCTTTCGAGCTCGCTGAAATGTTTTATGCACGAAAGACGCTTTAATGACTCAGAACATTAGTAATTCGATTACTTGGCACACCCGCGCACAGAAGGTAATTCCTGGCGGAGTAAGCTCACCGGTTCGTGCATTTTCAGCCGTCGGTGGAAACCCTAGGTACTTTGTTCGAGGCAAGGGTTCTCGAATTTGGGATGTAGATGGAAACGAGTACGTAGACCTGGTTGGATCATGGGGCCCAATGATTGTTGGCCATGCTCACGATTACGTAGTTGCAAAAGTAACTGAGGCTGCAGCGCTCTCCGCATCATTTGGCGCACCGAGCCCTAACGAAGTCTTATTGGCTGAAGAAATAAACAAACGGGTTTCGATTGCAGAACGCGTGCGTTTTGTTTCATCGGGCACCGAGGCGGTCATGACTGCAGTCCGCCTAGCGAGAGCAGCAACAAGCAGGAATGTGATTGTTAAGTTTGCTGGTTGTTACCACGGACACAGTGATGCCCTTCTAGTCCAGGCAGGTTCAGGCGTACTAACCCTTGGTCTACCAAACTCTCCAGGCGTAACCCCCGGTCAAGCTCAAGACACTGTCGTTCTTCCTTACAACGACGCCGCAGCGCTAGAGGCATTATTTGCATCTCGTGGTCACGAAATTGCCGCGGTAATTACTGAACCAACACCGGCAAACATGGGCGTTGTTCCGCCAATCAACAATTTCAATCTCAAGATTCGCGAAGTGACAAGTAAGCACGGTTCACTGATGATTCTTGATGAAGTCATGACCGGCTTCAGAGTGTCATCTGGTGGTTGGTGGGCAATGGTCAACCAAACCGAGGGTTGGATTCCAGATCTCTTGACCTTCGGGAAAGTCATTGGTGGCGGGTACCCGGTTGCTGCGGTAGCCGGAAAAGCCCAGCACATGGACCTACTTGCTCCTCTTGGATCGGTGTACCAGGCTGGAACCTTGAGCGGAAACCCAGTTGCCACAGCAGCCGGTCTAGCAACTCTCGAATTATGCGACGCCGCTCTTTATGCAACTCTCTACCAGCGAGCAAAACAAGTTGGCGAAATAATTTCAAATGCGCTGACCACAGAAGGTGTAGCTCATCAGGCACAGTTTGGTGGCAACTTGTTCTCGTTCTTCTTTACAGATAAGCGAGTAACTAACTTTGCCGAAGCCCAGACACAAAACACACAGGCGTTCAACGCTTTCTTCCATGCGATGTTGGAAAACGGAGTTTCGCTACCACCATCTGCATTTGAAGCGTGGTTTGTATCCGGGGCTCACACCGATGAAGACCTTGCAAAGATCTCCTACGCAGCAAACATAGCTGCGAAGCGGGCTGCGGAAGCGACACGTTCTTAAAAGCCATATATGGCTCGTACAAGGCCGAAGGCTTCTAATTAACCAATCACCCACGGAACTATATTCATGCCGTGGTAGATATCGTTAAGGGCTTTATAGAGATATCTCTGGGTTCGTTGCCCCCATCAGACCGCTTGTCATTTGCGAGTACCGTGCTACATTGGCCGCCCCCTTCGTGACCTGGGATACACGGCTGTTGTTGTTTTTAGAGCAATGTGAATTTCTTTCGAGAGTGCCAGAGTAAATACATACAAAACAAAAAACCTCGTAAATATTCTTACGACAGTCGCATAAACAAGCTATGACTTTAGGGGTTAGTTTTACTTATCGCCAACCTCAAAATCCACACCTAAATGTTCAAAAATTCTCGAGATACTTCTCACTGATCTGATGATGCCATTTTCACTGAG
>JACCDN010891784.1_pt1 | contig 10844 bp, 5 predicted proteins | sample 7441691 | NCBI WGS metagenome assembly JACCDN01 (sample SAMN15323439, study PRJNA562643) | freshwater metagenome | isolation source: river surface water | place: USA:Blue River Watershed | collected 2017-08-16
CAGTCTGGTGACTTCGGTGGTTTCCCCTAAAGCCTGCATTCCGCAGAGCGCATTGGCAACAGTGCGTTCTGTCGAGTGTGGGCTTTTTGCTTAACCGCTCGCACTCGGTTTCTTTGCAAAGAAATCAAGTTTTATCTGTAAACCCTTAAAAGGAAAAACAAATGGCTATCTCTACAAACGGTACAGTCCTGACGCGTCTTGCTGGCGCTCTGTACAACACACAAATGAGCAACGCAACTTACGAAGAAGTTAAGGCGCTCGACCCAGCATCATTGGCTAACGCCTTGTATGCTCGTGACTTCAGCTCTGCCACAGACGCTGCAGTTGCTACAACATTGGTTGCAAACCTCGGTTTGACATCTGTTGCTGGTTTGGATAACTGGGTTGCTGCTCAATTGACAGCTGCTGGTTCCGCAAAAGGCGCAAAGATTGTTGAATTGCTCAACGGCTTTGCTCAAATGGCTTCAGACGCTACATACGGCGCTGCAGCAACAGCTTTCAACACTAAAGTTGACGCTGCTTTGGCTTTGTCGCAAACAACAGGTAGTGCTGGCGGTACTTTTGCCGCTGCTGCTGATGCTGCCGCTGCTGCTGCAATAGCTCCCAAGTCATTCACATTGACTACAGAAGCAGATGCATTCACAGGTGGTGCGGGTGCTGACACTTTCAGTGGAAGCAACACCACACTGACAGCAGGCGACAATCTGAATGGTGGTGCTGGTAGTGATTCCTTGACCCTGACTTTGAATGGCTCGCCAGCAGCGGTTGAGATGTCAAGCGTAGAAACTGTTAATGCCAAATTGATTGCATCTTCATCTGTTGATGCAACTTTGTGGACTGGTGTTACTTCAGTAAATGTTGGAACTACTAGCATTGCTGCTGCTGACTTGACAGTTACCGGCGCAGATTTTGGTACAACATTCAGCATGGCTTCAGGTAAAGTCAATGGCCTGTCAGTGACTTACTTGGATGGTTCTGGCACTGCAGATGCAGCTAAGCTGAGTTTGGGTGGCCTGGGTAGCTCTACAGCTGATGCAGCTGTGACAGTTACTGGCAACACAACGGAAGCTGCGACAATTTCTACGTCAGGCGCAAACTATGTGGATTTGACACTGGGTACTGCTGCTAAAACTGTAACCATTACTGGTTCAGGCACAAATTACATTGATGTCGTTACATCGGCAACTAGCACGACTATTGATGCTTCTGCAGCAACGGGTGCGCTTGATTTGGACTTGGCCTCTGCATTGACTGCTGGTGATGTTGTTAAGGGTGGCTCAGCAGCTGACAAATTGACAGCTACTATTGCTTCGACCGCAACTCTTAATCCTACAATTTCAGGTGTTGAGACTTTTGCTCTGACTTTCGGCGCAAGTGCTAACTTTGACTTGGCAAAAGTTACAGATGTAGCAGCTATCACTTTGGCTGATGGCGAGTACAACTGGAGATTCTCAAATGCACCGGCTTCACTGAAGACGGTTTCTTTGGCCGATGCAGATACATCTGCAGATCCGACTTTGCGTTTGAACTACGCAACTGATGCTAAAGCTGCTGTTGAGTTGAAATATGCTCCAAACTCAAAAGCGACTGCTGGCGTTGAATTTGGCGCAGTCACATTGACAAATGCAGCAAGTGTTACCGTAAGTGCAACCGGTTCTTACGCCTCAACAGTTGGTGATATTGGGCTTGACAAGTCTGCAACTTCATTTGCAGTTTCAACTTCAGTCTCAACAGGTGATTTGACAGTAGGTGCTGTCGATGGTGACGAACTGACGACACTTACAGCTACTGCTACATCAGGCGACGCGACAGTTGGAAACGTAACAAATGACAACGCAACACTAACTTCTTTGAAAGTAACAGCTGCCGATAGCGCAGCAGTTACTGTTGGAACAGTTGGTTCATACGATGCTACTGACGACCTTTCAAGCCTTGAATCAATCACAATTAGCGGCGGCGCATACTCTGTTGTCAAAGTCGGAAATATTACGGCAGCAGGTGCAGCAACTGATAGTGCTCCAGCAGTAGCAATCAGCGTTTCATATGGCGCTCAGTCTGCCACTTCTGACGTCGGCACAATTGGAGTGGCTGGAGTTGAGTCAGTAAGTATCACTTTGGCTGATAACGCGGGCGCTGCTTCTGAAATCGGTTTGATTACTGCTGAAGCTGACGATGTCGGTGCTATCAATGTTACGCTGGGTAACAACGCAATTCTGGAATTTGATGGCGTTACAGCTGATGAAGGCGACATTGAAAGCGTAACAGTTACAACCGGCATCAGTGGTGTACTTAGTGCAATTGCAGGAGCTGGTAATGCTGCTTCAATTACAGCCACAAAAGGTGATATCGGTAACATCACCACCTCTTCTGGCAACGGTGGCGTTGTTGAATTGACAGTCACATCATCGGCTGGCTCTATCGGTGATGTTTCAATTACCTCTAAAGCAAATGACGTAATTACATTGGTTGCAGATGATGCTTTAGGCAATGTTACAGCAAGCGTGACCTATGGTGATTTGTTGGATCTCACAATCACAGACGGCGATGCTCTTGCAGTTGGTAATATCACTGTGACTGGTGCTGGTGATTTGGCTTTTGATGTCGACGCAACTTCTGCTGGCAACATTACTGTCACTTCATCGAATACAGACGCTGACGTCGATTTGGTTGTTGACTTATCTGCAGTTATTTCAGCAGGTACTGTTTCGATTACTGGTGGCTCAGGAGACGACACATTGAAGGGTACAGCTACCGCTGACACTATTAGTGGCGGATCAGGCGCTGATGCAATCTATGGCGGTGATGGCGCTGATGATATGACAGGTGGCGCAGGTGTCGACACTTTCTATATCGCTGCCACAGGCTCTGGAAAAGGTGCTTTAAGCAACTCCGATAAATCAATGGCGATGGCTACAGTTGACATCATCCGTGCAGCAGCCACTGACAAGATTAACTTGACTGCCGCCTTAGAGACTGATGCTGACTATGATGCAATGACCGTAGTTGCAGCTGGTGAAGCTATTAGCCTTACATTGACAACTAATAAAGTTAGTCAGTACACCGGTGTTTATGACAGCGCAACTGGTTTGTTTACTTCAAGTGCAACATTAGCTGCCGCTACAGCTTCAACTACAGACGTTGATGCAAATTTGTATTTGTATGCAAATGCTGACGCAACAGACACAGTTGCTACAGACGCGATTCTAGTGATAGGCGTAGCAGCACAAGCTGATAGTGCAATGGCAAACAGTGTATTGACACTTGCTTAAGCCTTTTCATCTGAAATAAGCCTCAGTTAGCCCCATCTCCTAAAGAGGTGGGGCTTTTTGATTTCTATTGGTGATTAAGATCTTTTTTTCATAAATTTACATATCTCATGTCTGACTGGACTTCTGGCTACGTAGCCGATATTGGCTATACCTACGGTTACTACAACGAACTTAATCCGAATCGAGCTAATTTGGCATTTTTGAATGCTGGCTATGCTCCGCCATCTTCAGGCGTTCACTGTGAGTTAGGTTACGGTCAAGGCTTAAGCGTTAATATTCATGCGGCTGCATCTGGTGCTACCTGGTACGGTACAGACTTCAATCCGTCGCAAGCAGCATTTGCTCAGTCACTAGCTTTATCATCTGGTGCTGATGCCAACTTAACAGATGAAGCTTTTGCAGATTTCTGTAATCGCTCTGATCTTCCAGAATTTGACTCGATTGGTCTTCACGGTATCTGGAGCTGGATCTCTGACGAGAACCGTTTATTAATCGTTGACTTTATACGTCGCAAACTCAAAGTAGGTGGTGCACTTTATATTTCGTACAACACACTCCCTGGTTGGTCCACTTTTGCCCCTATACGCCACTTGATGACAGAACATGCATCTGTAATGGGTGCTGCCGGTAAAGGCGTAGTTAGCCGCGTAAATGGTGCTTTAGAGTTCGCACAAAAGCTTTTTGATACGAACCCATTATTCACAAGAGCCAATCCAGCTGTTGTGGAACGCCTTAAAAATGTATCTGAGCAAAACCGTCAATATTTAGCTCACGAATATTTCAACAAAGACTGGCATCCAATGCACTTTGCGACGATGCACCAGTGGCTATTACCTGCAAAGGTTAGTTTTGTTTGTTCAGCGCATTATTTAGATCATATCGATGCAATAAATCTAACGATAGAACAACAAGCGATGCTAAAAGAAATTGCAGATTCTACATTTAAAGAGTCTGTTCGCGACTTTATGGTCAATCAGCAGTTTAGAAGAGACTATTGGATAAAGGGTGCACAAAAGCTATCAGCAACTGAACAATCTGAGGAGATAAACAAGCATAGATTGATTTTAACAAGTGCTAAAGAAGACATATCTTTGAAAATCAAGGGTTACTTGGGTGAGGCGAACCTTAGTGAGTCAGTCTATTCTCCTCTAATCGAATTGATGTCTGACCATAAGACTCGAACCATTGAAGAAATTGCTGTTGAAATGAAGAAAAGAGACATAGCGTTGTCAAAAGTGATTCAAGCAATTATTGTTTTAAATGGTGCTGGTCATCTTTGCTCAGTAATGCCAGAAGAAAATATCAAAAAAGCTACAAAAACAACAGCCAATCTCAATCAAAAATTGATACAAAAAGCGCGAACAAGTAATGAAATTTCTTATCTCGCAAGTCCTGTTACAGGAGGCGGGATAGCTGTGGGACGCTTTCCTCAACTCTTTCTTCTAGCAATTCTTCAAGGAAAAACGCAACCAAAAGAATGGGTGGAGTTAACGTGGTCTATTTTGGCATCCCAAAATCAACGCTTAGTGAAAGATGGAAAGGAGATTGAGTCAAAGGAGGGAAATATTGCAGAATTGTTGCGGCTAGCAGATCGTTTTGCAAAAAATAAGTTGCCAATTTACAAAGCTTTGAAAATTGCATAAGTAATAGGGAACCTAAATCGGTCTCACTTATGATGAGCATGATCGCAGTCCTGGTAGCAATAAGTACAACTATCTACTGGGTGATCTGACGACCACAGAAAAAGACTTCCCAAATGAACTAAACCAAATCTAAGATGAGTTCATTGGCTTTATTGCCTTGGAGATTGATTTTTTACCTTTACGTAGCTTCTGTTGAATCTGTAATGAATATGCCAAAGCACTTCAAGAATCTCTGCCTGCCGTAGGTGGAAGGGATACCATTAAGCCGTATTAATTTAATGAGCAAGCAGGATATTAAAGCTGCCATGCTTTTAGTCTGCATGATTGCAGTCCTAGGTATGGCAATCTACGGCATATACTGGATGATCTATTGACCTTAGAAGAAGTCTTCTGAGTAGAGCTAACCTAAATCTAAGTAGAGTCCATTGACTTGATTCCCTTGGAAGAAGGTGCTTACCTGCATCTGGGTTCTGATGAGCTTGTCATTCAAGTAATGGGAATCGCTAAGCTATATATGGCGAGTAATGTGCTATGGGTGTTCTTATTATGGATGCCCGCTGAGGCCCAGCATTTTTCGACACCCCTGTTATATTGGCTTAAAGCCAAAGGTAATTCCACATCGGCTACTTATCGAACCTGCCTATTCAACGTCATACCATATACTTCTTTTAAACTGCTTGCAGTATTAATACGACATAAATAATCAAAGCAGCTTTGTTCCATTACATTTGTAGCCGCCAAACTTTGCTTATGGCCGACCAGTTACATTACCGCTGCTCCCACCCCTAGGCCCACCAGGGGTCTTCACATAATTCTGCACAATTGGTACTGGTAGTATCGTAGTTCCTTGTGCATTGCCATCAATCGCAGAGGACACTCTCCCTTGCGGCCACACTTATCACCTGATCACCCCCCCATAGGCCGCTCTTGATCAGCTGATCCAAATATTTGATTCATCAATTCAGGCTTGTTACTTGCCTTCATTTCAATCAAGGAGTCAATCACGCTAGACATCTTGGTGGTGTCTGCTGTGCCTAGCTAGCTAGACCGATTTGAATTGATTAGCACCAGTTGTTCTAAAGAACAGGTCTTCACGTTGTTGCCAAGCCAATGCATCAATTCTTTGGTTCGAATGACAGGATCGTGAATGGACAGCGCAAGTTGTTTAAATTCAGAAACAAAAAAATTGGCTACAACTAGTGGCTTTGGTGTGCTCTTGGTTTGCGCATTAACCAACTGGGGCACTCTCCAAAAGGTAGCGCAACCCACAACAGCGATGAACAAATGCTTCATAGGTAGCTTTTATCTTATTTAGTCTGTAATGCCATTGATATGGTTACGTCTTCCAAAGGCACATCGGCAAAGCCATTTACCACCCCAGTTGGCACAGCCGCAATGGCATCGACCACATCCATACCCTGCACCACAGAACCAAACACCGCATAACCAGGGTTGGTTGGATCTTTGTAATTCAGAAACAAGTTGTCCACCACATTGATAAAGAACTCTGATGTAGCAGAGTCTGCTACGTTGGTACGAGCCATTGCTAAGGTGCCGCGCACATTGGACAAGCCTTTATTTGATTCAAGCGTAATCGGGTTGTACAGCGCTGCTTTCTTAACCAGGCCTGTGGTGTAGCCACCGCCTTGCACCATAAAGCCCGGTATCACGCGGTGAAACAAGGTACTGCCGTAAAAGCCTTTGCTGACATAGCTTAGAAAGTTGTTGGAAGAAATAGGCGCTGTAGAAGGGTCTAGCTCTAAGGCGATGGAGCCTTTGCTTGTAAAAAGCGTGACCTGAGGCTTGGGCACTGAGACGGTGGTGGTGTAGATCACGGTGCCGTTTTCAGCTTTGATGGTTATGGGCACGTCGCCCACGGCCAAAACGCTGCAGTTGAGCACCAGGGTATCGGTGGTGCTGTTAGAGGCAAAGCTGGGGTTGCTGCAACCTTTGTTGGACTCAATCGTTAGGTTAGAGCGCAGGTCTTTGCCGCCAAGATAAATGGTGGCGTTGCGGCCATACATTAACGAGCCCTCTTTCACGCCGGTAATGGTGGGCGGAAATCCTGTGGAGCCGCCGCAAGACGCCAACAAAGAGGCCAGCCAAGCAGCAGAGAATAGTTTCAAAATTGGCATGTTGTACCCGTAGTTTATAAATCAAAGGTGTCAATTGGACTTAATATTTAGATTGAGCAAAATTCAGCGGTGCTAAAAACAGCTGGGCTTCTTTGGGCATCTAAGATTAGAGCAACTACAGCACATTACTGCCAGCCATCTCTTCCTCAGCTATTCCCACTATTTAATGACTGATGCATCAGAACCTACTTGAAGGTACGTAACCTCTCCCAAAGGAATCGAGCTAATGGGCTCTGCTTAGATTGGGGCTGGTTCTGTACAGAGGGCTTCTTACATTGTCATTGGATCATCCAATATATACCGTAGATTGTCATACTTAGGACCGCAATCATGCAGACTAAAAGCATGGCAGCTTTAATATCCTGCTTGCTCATTAAATCAAGACAGCTTGATAGTGTCGCTTCCACCTACGGCAGGCAGTGATGCTTGAAGTGCTTTGGCATATGCTATACGAGCAGTTTGCAAAACAGCGGCTTGGGCTTGAGTGCGAGCCAGTTCCTGCTCCACGAATTGAAGGCTTGAAAGCTGGGCCTTGCATTCGGCAGATAGTGTGTCGAAATCGTATTCTTTGTTGTCTATTTTGATTTTCTGCATTTTGTTTCATTCCATGAAAAAACCCCACCCCTTTTGAGGGGCAGGGTTTAAAGGTTTTGTCTAATACCCAAACCTCGCAGTTCGGGTATTCACCGCGAGGATATTAAACAGCGGTAATGATGTCACCAGTGCCAAATGTCAAACCAGTTGTCGCTGTTGTTTTGCCAACCAAGGTAATGATCAAGTCACCTGTGCCATAACCAGCAACACCGTCAGAAACATAGATGTAGGCTTGTCCGTTGAATGCAAAAAGAACCGACTCGCCTGCAACTGAACCACCAGCACCAGCAGTGATGTTAGCGGCGACACCGTCAACAGTCAAAGCTAATGTTGTGTCATGCGTTGCATCAAGTGTGTACAAACCAGTTGCAGAAACTGCACCATAGTTACCAGCTGATGCAGCTGTTGTAGATGCAGCTGCCAAAGTTACGTCTGCTCCTGCTTGAGTTGTAACACTGATTAAATCTGAACTAGAAACAAATGTCAGCAGATCGCTCAATGACAAAGTTGAATCAGAAGTTTGAGCTGCTACTTCAGCAACACCTGGAGTTGTGGTACTAACTGTTAGATCCAAACCATTGGTCAAACTAGCAGTAGCACCAGCTGCAGTGGAGGAGTTATAAACTTGAACAGTCGATGCAGCAGCATTTCCTTGAGCATTAGCAAAAGTAACATCAATAGAAGTTCCTGCACCAGCTACTGCCGTATAACGGCCAGCAGCGGCAGCATTCAGTGCAGCAACCATTCCCGTTACAAACTCTGCTCCAGTAGGCGTAGCATCAGTTGTAAATTCAACTGTTGTTCCCAAGATATTGATCAAGTATTTGGAAGCAGCGTTACCGGCACCATTAACTGCTACTAATATATTTTGTACTTCAGGAGTAGCAGCGGTAATTCCGGCGCCAAGCTTAAAGTTGTACGTATCGGAACCGACGCCACCATTCAAGGTATCTGCACCTTTACCGCCAGTGATGTTGTCGTTACCAGCACCACCAGTAATAGAGTCAGCATTTGCACCGCCAGTGATTGTGTCAGCACCGTCACCGCCTGTCACTGTAGCTGTATTGCCAGAAGTTGCAGCAGCCAAAGATCCAGCGTTGAAAACGTTAGTCGCACCACCAGCCAAGTCAGCAACATAAGTACCTGCTGTACCAGTTGTGAATGAGTCAACACCAGCGCCGCCTGTGAAAGTGATCACATCTGAAGCTGTTTCTGCGCCAGCAGTGAATGTGCTACCACCAACTGCTGACTTAACAGATGCAGCAGCAGCAAACGTACCTGCTTCGAATGTCATGTTAGCTGTACCAGCAACACCACTCAGGTCGATAGATGTAACTGTGTTGCTACCTGTTGTGGATGCAGTGCCGGAGAACAATGGTGCTGAATCGGCCTTTGTGCTTAATGTCAATGCCAAGCTACCAGCTGAAGTAGCAGCCAGAGTTTTCAGACCGGTGTTATTGATGACTGCAGTTGTAGTGGCAGTAGCCAACATGTCTGCTTGTGTAATTGTCAAGCCTTCAATGCCAGATGCACCCAAAGTACCAATGTTGTAGCTGCCAGTAGAAGTAACACCACGGTTGCCAACATTGATAGCCACTGCATCAGCTGTTCCAGCAAAAGCAGTATTCAGTGTAACGTTACCAGAAGTGCCGGCATAACCAGTCAGTTGTGTACCGTTGTAGTTGATGTTTGACAGTGTTGAGACACCAGCCAAAGTTGTTGCGGCTGTGCTACGAATATCCAAAGACGTGAATGCTGGGTTTGCACTGAATGTTGTTGTAGCTGTGCCACCATCAACGCGCAATGTCTCAACTCCAGAAACTGTCACTGTAGCTGCATTAGCGGCTGTGAAGGCCAGAGTGTCAGCACCTGAACCACCGGTAACAACGTCACCTGTAGACAATGCAGATTGAACATCGAATGTGTTGGCGCCTGTTGCTGCAGATGCATCAATTGTGCTAACAGCTTTGAGTGTACCAACCAAGATGTCGTTTGTACCAGCACCAGTAACTGTCAATGTGTTGACTGTAGATGTGCCAACAACGTTCGCATAGTTGGTGTTAGCAGAAGCCAAAGAAATCTTCTCTACGCCTGAGCCAACTGTCAAAATAGAACGTGTAACTGTGGGTGTAGTAGCACCAGAGGCGACAACAGAAGAACCAACAGCATCAACGGACAATTTTGCAGTATCCGCTGTACCCAACACGTCAACAGCACGGTAACCAACTGTCAAGTCAGCGCCGTTACCAGTAATAGTGTTGCTAACAGCGTATGTAGTTGCCAAGGCACCGTTTGTCACGGTGATATCGTTTGTACCGCCATTGGATGTCAGTGTGGAAACACCTTCCATCAACAACATGTCGATAGATGCATCACCCAAAGCGCGGAAAGTTACGTTCTCAATGCCAGCTGTTTGCAACAAACCAGGATTGGCTGTAGAAGCAATTGTCAATGTCAATGTATCGTTACCCAAACCACCAGTCAAAACGTCACCGGTTGTTGAAGTAGTTACGCCAGCAGTTGCGCTAACCACTGATGTGAATGTGTCGTCACCAGCACCGCCAACCAATGTGTCAGCATTTACTGTCAAAGCGAAAGATGCATTGGCGACGGGTGTGGGAACAACCACACCAGCAGCAGCAAAAGTACCACCTTTGTTGCCAACTGTTTGTGACAAAGCCAAAGCAGCGTCAACTTTAGTATTGAAAGCTGTTGCAGCAGCGCCGTATGTGGCGTCAGCAGACATTTGGGCAAAGCCGTTGAGCATCTCAACAACTTTAGCGCCTTTGTTTGCGCCAGCGGCTGTCAGCTGAGCAGCAACCCAGTTTGTCAAGCCTTCAACAGCAGTCAAACCGAGGTTTGTGACCAAAGTTGTAGCAACTGTAGCGTCTGTAACCATGCTGAAGTCACGAGCGTACAAAGCGTTTGTCAAAGTTGCTGGATCCAAAGCAGCGACTTCAGCGTAAGTTGCGTTGCTCATTTGTGTGTTGTACAAGGCGCCAGCAACACGTGCCAGAACTGTACCGTTTGTAGAGATAGCCATTTGATTTTCCTTATTAAGGTTTATGTAAAAAACTGATTTCTTTGCAAAGAAACCGAGTGCGAGCGGTTAAGCAAAAAGCCCACACTCGACAGAACGCACTGTTGCCAATGCGCTCTGCGGAATGCAGGCTTTAGGGGAAACCACCGAAGTCACCAGACTG
>JACCDN010409745.1_pt1 | contig 10842 bp, 5 predicted proteins | sample 7441691 | NCBI WGS metagenome assembly JACCDN01 (sample SAMN15323439, study PRJNA562643) | freshwater metagenome | isolation source: river surface water | place: USA:Blue River Watershed | collected 2017-08-16
ATGATCAGTTTAGCATGCACGACCTCAATTTGCTCATTATGGGACTTGTAACCTCGTTTATTGTCGCCATCATTGGTATTAAGTTTTTCATTGGCGTTTTAAAGAAATTGAGTCTTACTCCCTTTGCTATTTATCGCATCATCTTTGGAGTCTTCTTTTACTTTTTAATATATTGAAAACACATGAATTCTGCATTTTTTTCATGAAATTATGCACGAATTCATCAAAATTTCATGAAATTCTAACAAATTAGTGCTAATTTTATTGGATGAATTTCAAAAGAAATTTAAATATTAATTCAATTCTAAAAAGAAAAAGTCTTTTTCTCTTAGGGCCTCGACAAACCGGAAAAAGCACATTCCTTAAACAATATATTGAAAAATCTAATGAAACATCAATCTTCAGTATAAGTTTATTAAAGGCCAAGGACTATATTCGGTATAAGTCCAATCCCATTCTGTTTGGTGAAGAAATTGAATACTGTATCGTAAAAGAGAATAAAAAAATTATCATTGTTGATGAAATTCAAAAAATTCCTGAGCTGCTTAACGAAATTCATGATCTCATTGAATCACATAAAGACGTTCGATTTATTTTAACTGGAAGCAGTGCTCGAAAACTTAAGCGATCGGATATTAACCTGCTTGGTGGTAGAGCAAGTCGAATTTACTTTCATCCTATTAACGCATCGGAAATGGGATATGAAAATTTTGAAAAAAATTTAATCCAATATCTTAATTATGGAACTTTGCCCTCCATCCTTACCTCTGCTGATCAATGGAGAGATTTACAAGACTACGTCATTCTCTATCTCAAAGAAGAAGTCGAGCAAGAAGCGATGATTAGATCAATTGGTGGTTTCTCTAAATTTTTATCACGTGTTGCTATGACAAATTCCGAGTTAATAAACTTTACAAGCTTGGCATCAGATCTTCAACTATCCCCTAAACTTGTTAAAGAATATTATCAAATACTGGAGGATACTCTTATTGGTTTTTTACTTCCTGCCTATACTCAAACAAAAATAAGAAAAGCGCACTCTTCAGCAAAATTTTATCTTTTTGACACTGGTGTAACAAATGCACTCTTAGATCGAAGATACGTTTCTGAAAAAACTCCAGAATTTGGAAAATTATTTGAACAAAAAATCCTATGTGAGCTTAAAACTTTTCTAGACTACCATCAAATGGAAAATCGAATATTCTATTGGCGTAGCTTATCTAAGATTGAGGTCGATATTCTTATCAAAGACAAAAACGACGAGTGGATTGGAATCGAGATAAAATCTAATTCGACTGTAACTCAAAAAGATGCCAAAGGACTTTTGACATTAGAAGAAGACCTTACTCTAAAAAGAAAAATAATTGTAGCTCGCGTGCCAAGATCACGTATTCTCGAAAACAAAATAGAAGTTTTATCTATTAAAGATTTCTTGTCAGATTTATGGGAAGGAAGATTAATTAAGACATAAAAATCTTGAAATTTGCCACAAATTTGAGGCGCATCTTCGACCAACCAAACCAACTCATTTATTTTCGTTAAAGCAACTTAACAGCTTAATTCTTAAGACTTTTTTAAGAGATAGCACACTTCATCCTAAGAATAATTAAAAAAGCATTACCATACTTAATAAGTCTGCCTTGAAAATGGTAGCTAAGATTAAGATAAAACTCAAAAAAGTCGAAAAGATGAAAGATGTAATCTTGGCCCAGGTGAATACTATGAAGTTAAAATGGAAAATTGGAATGAGGAAATTGATAGCAAACTTTTGTATTGCTTCACTTCTCTACACTCCAACATTATTTGCTCAAAATAATGTGGCCAATACGATGGTAGGTGCAATCAATCAAGTTGGGCAACAATATCTGCAAATGCAACAGCAATCCAATCAAGCCATGATAATGGGTAATATTTCAAAATTAGGCCCTGGTTGTGTTGGTGCAGACAAAAAGCCTTGCTATATCACTGAAGCAAAATATTTTCCTGAATGTAAAATTACCAATTCACTCGTTAATTTTCCAGTAGGTATTTGTACTAAACCAAGTATTAATGCCGTTGATGTTGATACATTTACTGCATATAAAAATATGGCGTTAAGTTGGGTTAACCAATTTGATCATATGCTCAACATGGGACAAAATTCAAACCAGACTGTTGGATTAAAATGTTTAGAAGACAAACGTTTGGCCATGGGGGCCCAGCTACAGAATACCATCAACTCACTGACAGCACTGCAAACTCAGCTCAATAAAAACAAAGAAGTTTTTAGAGAGAGCAACAAACAAATCCTAAGTAATATTGGAGATATTAACAGTCAGCTTTTTGGATCAAACGGCCGAAACGTTTCAAAAGATAAAACTAGAAATATCTCAGGCCTTTTTTCTCCAAGTTGCCAAAACATCATTGGCAATGAAGTTCTAAGCAGTGCTAGTGAACAAGGTGGATTGAATGGCGTCTTTCAAGGTCTAGTTCCAAAACAAAGAGAAGCTGGCGACTTTATTCAAAATAGAGCAAATATTGAACAAGATGTTAGAAATAGCATTCAAAAAATTACTGCTTCAATTAAAGAAAATGGGGTTTCAGATTTTACCAATGTATACAATCCAAACGATTTTGCAAAACTAGGTGGCAAGGACGGTGGGATTAATGCTGCCGTTGCTGAACAAGCAAATAAAGTGAAAGTTGCACAAGCAAGGATTCAAGCGGAACTTAGTAAAATCCAACCCGGCTACACTCTACCTCCACTCGATCGTAATTTTTCTGGAGACCAACAAGAGTTTATTGCTAATGCAGAAGCTCATTTCAAAAAAGAATATATTAATGGATGCTTGACTGGTGCCAGTGAAGGTGTTGCTCTTCCACTATCAAAAGTTATTGAATCCCTGACTCAACAGAATTCAACCACAAGACGAAGTGAGAAATCTGTAAATGCAATTTCAAAAAAATATGGTGAAACGCTTGAACGAATCATGAATAATGACAAGCTATCGATTGACGAAAAGCTTGCAGAAATTCAAAAGCTAGATGGATTATATCAAAACGTAAAAGTTACCTATAACGATAGTCAATCACAACGACAAACGAAATCACCTTATGAACTCTATATGGGATTAAAAGATGCCTGTGAACAAAAATATTCTTCAACAGGTTCTGACAAAGCCTTTTCTGGAAAACAAAAGGTAGAACGTGCTAAAAAACTATTAACAGAATACAAAGATCTGAATGATTCATTTGCCATGAAAGTTTCAGAATCGATTACTAATAAATTACTAAGTTGTAATGGCGAAGCTAAAAAAGCTGGCAACAATACTTGTGGCGATGCCATGAAATCCGAAAATCCAAACTTCTGTCTTGCTCATGCCAATGAGTGTGCAAACGAAGTTAACGCCTGTTACGCCAAAGCTGAAACTGAGGTTAAAACTAGACAAGAAAGTGCTAACAAGCTTGCCGCCCAATACAACCAAAATGTAGCAGACCTAATTGTTAAATCAAACCAATTATACAATCTACAACAGGGTGCAGTTCAAAACCTTGTGACTTATATGCAACAAAGATTTCCAGGAACTAAATTTGAGCTTCCTCAAGATATGGCGATCTCTGCTCCGACACTAACTGATAGTGATTTAGGAGTTAAGCTTGCGGGTGGCGGTGATCTTAAATTTCTAGATGAGCTACCAAAGAAAATTGATCTTTTAAAACAGATGTTAAATTCTCAAGGTGAGTCTACTGATAAACTTTTTTCTGAATACATTGGCCAGCAAAGAGAGCGAATGGATTTGCAAAAAAAGCGCTATGAGGATCTTGCTCAAAGTTGTGAAAAAACGGCCGATGCCTCTTTACAGCAGATTCAAAAAATTAATGACGAGCGAATAAATGAATTCAAAAAAAGATTTGCAGCTAAAGAAGCCTACTGTGCTCGCTATAAAAGACTTGCAAAGTCTGGAAACCCACTTGCATTTTGTGGAAAAACAGAAAGCCTTGCTAAAGAATTAGGACAAGCTGTTCAACTCATAACTCCTGGTGCAGCAGATTTTGGGAATGATTTTGTTGATATTTGTGATCAAGTTCAAGCTGAAAAAGAATATGGGAAAACGAGCAAAGATAAATTAGAAGATAAACAAACTTTTTCTCTTTGTAACTCGGGCTACGATCGTCCACAGCTTATAAAATCCCTTCGAAGTAAGTTCAAAGCACAAATTTCTCCAGAAGTCGAAAGTGCCTTCAATGCAGGTGACTTTATTGATGATAAGAGCAAAATATCAGAATATTTAAACGCTATTAATGGTTTCAAAGATGAAAGAAAACCAACTACTTCAAGTGAGAATGCTGACGCAGCTACAATCAAAGAAAAAATCACAAATTTAAAAACTCAAATAAAAGAGATGAAAGAAGCTGACACAAGGGCAGAAAATACTGCAGCCATAACGAGAGTTGGAGCAGATTTAGAACAACAAGAAGAAAAACCTAATAAATTAAATGCTTCATCAAACGCTAATGAAACTGACAACAATCAAAAAAAATCAGCTTATGGTTTTTGCTTAAAAGATTATAAAAAAGATGAGGATAAAAACAAAGATGACCAGACTGATAAATTTAAAAGCTATGATGCATTATTAAAAGCATCTTTTGAGAATGCTGACTTAAGCACATACGCTCAAATCCTCCAAGCTAAGGCCGGCGAAGCCCGCGACATCCCTTGTGATGCTAACGATACGAGCTCAAGAAATATTGGAAAAAATTTATTAGATTTTTCAAGTTCGAATACGAATAAGCTTTTAGGTTTAGAAAAGTAGTCTAAACCATTTTTGATATTTATGTGGGACGTTTGTGAAAATTATGATTAGACAAACTAGAAAGGTTTCTACATTTACGAACATGCTTTCTCCAAAAATAATTGGGGCCATGGCATTTTCACTTCTTCTTGCATCATGTGTTCCCGAAGTTGGTCAGACAAAACTTCGCACCAAGTCTGGAAGTGGTGTAACGAGTAATACAAATGACTCCGTTGCCGCACAAAACGGCCGTGTACTTTTAGATAACCCAATTATTCTCTCTAAAAATCCTGAGCTAACTGAAACTGTTGATTTAGCTCGCTACTTAAGTAGCGAAATGTATATCTTAAACCACACATACCTTCAACAAGTTGGCCCTTGTGCTGGTCTCACCTATTGTTTTGAAGTTCAAAAAGATTCAACTGAAAATTCAGCACTACAATCATCTAATAAAAAATGGGCATTTCCTGTTGCAACTTCTGAATTCTTAGAAGTAAATACTTTTTACCATGCGGATAAAATTTTAAATAAGTTTTACGAAAATCTTTATACATTATATGGTGAAGCTTACGATTCAGTAACAACAAACAATCGCTATGAAACTGCCATCCCTAAAACCTTAGTAAACTTTGATTCAAAATTTAATTTCAACTGGACAAGCACGCTGAAATATTACGCTGATTGTGGTGTAGAGAATAACGCACTTTTTGATCCGGCCAATAATTACGTTTGCCTTGGCCACTTAAAAAAATATCCGCAAATAAAAATGGCCCAGGACTCAACGGTGATCTATCACGAGACTGGTCACTTTTTAATTAAACAACTTTTAAATTTAAGAAATGATCCAACCTCAGGTGATCCGAGAACGACTTATTTAGGAAGTACTGGCTCTTACGAAGAATCATCTGCTCTAGGCGAAGGAATTGCTGACTACTACAGCTATTTCATGAACAATCGAAGTCATGTTGGTGAATGGGCGCTAGGACGTTTTTTAAAACAATCACGTCCAATATCTGAAGACGATGCTCTTCACCCTGATGGTGTAGGAACTGATGAACTAAGCTCACGCGTAAGTTATCCTGACTTTTTATCTTATGACCCAAATTATGCAAGTGTTCCTTATGAGGACGTTCACTATGCGGGAATGATAATTTCTCACTATCTTGTCGCGCAAACTGACGATCTTGTTTCACAATGTGGATATACAAAAGATAATGCCGCAAAAACAATTACTAAAATTATTGCGGAAACACTAAGTGAACTGGGGGATTTAAATTCTAAAGGAATTGATAATGCCTTAGTTAAGGGTGACCCCAATACTGAAATTGGACGTATCAATGCTAATCTTAATTACAGTTTTGATTATTATCGAAAGATTAATCCTGTTAATTACAGAAGCTTCACGCAAACATTTGCTAAACATTTTAAAAACATTTTATCTGATTCTAATTTAAATCTTTGCAATGGAACAACTTATGCTAAAGATCGTCTAGAATCTTTGCTAGACAAATATGGACTCCTTTTATTTAGAACATATAATGATCACAGAAACGATGCAAATCCAAGCGACTCAAGTGTATCAAACGAGTCAGTAAATCCAGTTAATCGTACAAAAACAACTCTCCTTAAAAAGAGCATGATTAAACTTGATGAGCGTGATGCCCAACCAAAAGCTTTTGTAGTGGACAAGCAATCACAGATTCAAAACTTAGTTTCTGGCCTTAAGGCAAACGGAATTATCAATGACATCTCCCCGCTTATTCCAAGTGATTTCGGATATAATAATGGGAATGGAGTCATTAATCGTGGAGAAGTTTTCGGACTAATGCCAAATCTTTACAATGATTCCAACGTGACAATGGGTGGAGTGCAAGTTCTTGCCAATGACTGGGATCAAGTAGATGGAAACTCTCCGTGTATATTCCCAACGGAAGACAACTGGCCACTTCCCTCAGAAGGAGGAGTTAACACAGCTCCATGCTCTAATAAAATTTTTAAGCTTGATCAAACGAACTCGGAAATAGCTCCGGTATGTTTTGTTCAAAGTGGAACATCATCAAGCACTCAATGGATCACACAAACTAAATTTCGCGAAAAAATCGCACTAGATAAATCTCTTTGTTTAAACTCTAAAAATGACAAAGACTGCTTTCTTCGAGTAATCAAAGGCGCTGATCAAGCGAACTTCTCAAAAATCAACGCCAAATCAAATTGGTTTGATACTTACAAAAATCCAGTAAATGGTAAGAGTGCTCAAATTTCAAATAATCATCTTATACTTTTTGAAGTTTCAAAACATATTCCACCGGGAACAACATTCAATTGCCGTATGCGTGTGCGCTTTACCAATTGTGATGATTGCTTCCACGATAGCACAAGAAAATCAACGGATCTAGGTCAGGGATATGACTACGTTGATTCTGAGTATAATGGGGCAAGGCCCTACAAAATTATTCACTTTGTCTTACCAATTGTGAATTAACAGGAGAACAATGAAGTCATTTCGCAAAAAAGCCATTATTTTCTCTCTGCTCATCGCCTGTGCTTTGACCGTTTGGAAAAAGCAGGAGAAGGAAAATATTTCACTTAAAAACACTACGAATTCCCCATGGCTTCATTACAGCAAAGATGAAAAAGGTAATTTAAAAGTTAATACACCAGAACAAATTGGAATTGCTTCTAATACTGAAGAAACTAATGTGAGTTCTAATTCCAGAGGGCCTGCTTCTGTGAACTCTGATCATCATGAAACTGGTGTGATTTCTAAAGGGCCGAGTGAGAAGCAAGTGACATTCTGGAATACTGCGGGATCTGATAAAGAAAAAAAAGAATTAAGTGAACTCGACTTCCAAAATCGCTATGACGAAAAATGGCAAGATCTATTGGCCAAAAATCTTTTACAATTTCAACCCAAAGAAACTGAAATCTTTATTCTTCCTATTAAATCGATCATTAAAATTTTAGATGATAATAAGGCCATGTTTATGGAAGAAGTTGTGATCAATGTAAAAACCGATAAAGGTAGAAGCTCATTTAAAGCGCTTATTGACTCTGAAAATGGAAAAGTTGCTGAAACGTGGGATAACTCCATGATCGATGAAAATTCGGCCAGAAAGCCGGCCCAGGCCATTACCCCATCTGGTACCTTATAAATTATTCTTCTACTAAGTATAAAAGCCTATAAATACAATACATTATTTTGCATCTTTATCTGTTTACTCCTTTTTTTATATTGAATTATTGGACTCATAGTCCTATAATTCAATGATGAATATTAAAAGAATTGATATTGAATTTGTTCAAAATAAACTAAAAGAATACCCAGTTGTGGCCATACTTGGACCTCGCCAAGTTGGAAAAACAACACTCGCACTTGAGCTTGGTAGTAAATATCCTTCGATCTATCTCGATTTAGAATCCGAAAGAGATAGGGCAAAGCTCATCAACTCAGAACTCTATTTTGAAGAGCACTCCGATAAATTAATTATTTTAGATGAAATTCAACTCGCGCCTGAACTATTTAAAATATTAAGAAGTAGCGTTGATCGAAGCAAAAGAAGAGGAAAACATTCAGGGCAATTTCTCATTTTAGGGTCAGCATCCCTTGAATTATTAAAACAATCTGGTGAATCATTGGCCGGAAGAATTTGCTACCACGAATTAGCGCCTCTACTTATTGCTGAGGTTTCAAAAATTGACCAACTTTGGTTACGTGGTGGATTTCCACTTAGTTTTTTAGCGTCCACTGATTATAAAAGTATTGAGTGGAGAAGAAATTTTATTCGAACATACCTAGAGCGAGATATTCCACAATTGGGCCCCAGAATTCCAGCAGAAACTTTAAAGCGTTTTTGGACTATGCTTGCTCATCGACAAATGACAATTTTAAATATTTCAGAAATCGCTAAATCACTAAGTATCGATGGAAAGACAGCTTCAAGATATTTAGATTTATTTGTCGATTTACTACTCGTTAGAAAGCTCTCTGCATGGCATGGCAATATTAGCAAGCGTCTTGTAAAATCTCCTAAAGTATATATTCGCGATAGTGGTCTATGTCATGCTCTTTTGAATTTAGAAAACAAAGATGCCATTTACTCTCATCCAGTTGCTTCTGGAAGTTGGGAATCATTTGCGATTGAAAACATCACTATGAGAGCACCTCGAGGAACAGAATTTTATTTTTACCGCACTCAAGTTGGCGCAGAAATTGATCTCATATTAAATTTACCAAACAATATAACATATGCTGTCGAAATAAAATATAGCGAAACCCCAACTCTAGAAAAAGGATTTTATATTGCGTGCGAAGATGTAAAACCAAATAAAAAATTTGTGGTATATCTCGGAAATGAAACTTATCCTTATAACAAAGATATTACAGCTCTATCGCTAGAGAGTTTTTGCAAATTGTTTATTAATTAGTATCAGTCTGATAACTTGCAAACTCAGCTAAACACTCTGGGTTTGCGAGCGCTTCAACATTATTAACTTCTTTGCCATTAATAATTTTCGCCACTGCAAGCTCAACCTTTTTTCCCGATCTCGTATACGGAATATCTTTGACTGCAATGATTTCACGAGGAACGTGTCTTGGTGTTGTGTTTGCTTTAATAAGCGCTTTTATTTCTTTAGCACGCTCTGTCGTTAAAATCTCATTAGGCCTTAATTTTAAAAATAAAACAACTTCAACATCTCCTGGGACGTTGCGACCTACACAAATGCTATCTTGCACATAATGAAGCGTCTCTGTTTGGCGATAAATTTCAGCGGTTCCAATTCGTACACCACCAGGATTTAATGTGGCATCAGAGCGCCCTAAAACGACAACTCCACCATGTTCAGTGATTTTAATATAATCACCGTGGTGCCAGGCATTCTTAAAACGGTTGAAATAGGCTTCGTTAATTTTTTTATTGCCGGCGTCTCCTAAAAAATAAATTGGACGCGATGGAAAAGTGGCAAGGCATGTAAGCTCACCTTCTGCATTTGTGAGTCTTCTTCCATCATCGCTTAAAGCGGCCACATCCATACCAAGACCTAAGCACTGAATCTCACCTTTAAAAACTGGCTTCATCGGGTTTCCAAGCATAAAACAACCAAGGATATCAGTTCCACCAGAAATACTAGCGAGAAGCACATCTTGTTTAATTTTTTCATACACAAAATCAAACTGCTCAGGAAGAAGTGGCGATCCTGTCGAAAGAATCGTTTCTAATGTTGGAAAATGATCATAAGGGAAACGCGTTCCTACATCTTCCAATGCCTTTAAAAATTTTGGTGATGTCCCAAAGATATTAATTTTTTCACGATTAATAATTTCAAAATATTCTTTTGGACTTGGGTGCGCAGGAGAGCCTTCATATAAAACAATCTTGGAACCAAAATAAAGGGAGCTCACCAACCAATTCCACATCATCCAACCACAGGTAGTAAAGAACATGATGGTCTTTTCGCGCTTTAAATCGCTATGAAGCGAAAGCTCTTTTAAATGTTGTAGTAAGGTTCCACCTTGGCCATGAACAATACATTTTGGTTTCCCCGTCGTTCCTGACGAATACATAATATAAAGTGGATGGGCAAAGGGCAGATCAGAATCAAAAGTTAATTCTGCATCGGTTTGTTTTAGGTCATCATACTTAACCGCATTTTTAAACTTTGATAGATCAATACCTTTTTTATAGACATCAACCAGAATCATTTTTTTCACGTGGGAACTTAAGCGCTTTTCGATTTCAACTATACGAGAGGTTAAATCAAAATATTTTCCTCCATATTCGTAACCAATGGCACAGATTAAAACACTCGGCTTTGATTCCGAAAAACGATCAACAACGCCTTCAATACCAAAATCAGAACTAGTTGAAGTAAACACTCCTCCAAAACTATTGGTCGCCAGCATCGCTATAACGGTTTCAGGGACATTAGGCATATAAGCACCAAGCACCTCACCTTTTTTCATGTGCAGCTTTAAATAGCTTGCTAAAATTCCGGTGCGTGCTTTTAATTCCTGATATTTCATTTCACTGCGAGTTCCATTTTCTAAAACAGAAACAAGAGCAATATCATG
>JACCDN010109622.1_pt1 | contig 10841 bp, 5 predicted proteins | sample 7441691 | NCBI WGS metagenome assembly JACCDN01 (sample SAMN15323439, study PRJNA562643) | freshwater metagenome | isolation source: river surface water | place: USA:Blue River Watershed | collected 2017-08-16
AAGATTCCATGCTTGGCGTTCGCGGTTTGATGCGCGCTTATCGTGCTGGTCGCGTCACACTTGCCAATGCGGTGGGCACCGGGGTTGCCGATGACAAATCGATTTACCCGTATGTTCCGGAAATGATCCGTTTCTACCTAGGCCAGGAACCGATTCTGCATAATGTGCCGACTCACATCTGCTCAGAAAGCGACTCTCTCAAATACGTCCTTGATAACCTAGAGAAACTGGTTGTTAAGGAAGTTCATGGTGCAGGCGGCTACGGCATGCTGATCGGACCATCCGCATCTAAAGCCGAGATTGCCGATTTTCGGGCAAAACTGATCGCTCAGCCAGATGCCTATATCGCGCAACCAACCTTATCACTATCGACCTGTCCAACGATGGTAGAACAAGGCATTGCGCCACGTCATATCGACCTGCGCCCATTTGTGCTCAGCTCACCGAGTGGTATTCGAATGGTACCTGGCGGCCTTACCCGCGTTGCTCTCAAAGAAGGATCTCTCGTGGTCAACTCCTCTCAGGGCGGCGGCACTAAAGATACCTGGGTTGCCGCCGATTAAACACGCATTAGTCCATTTTATTGCAGCCGTAAAAACTTAAGGAAGTCTCATGCTTTCCCGCACCGCTGATAGTCTGTACTGGATGGCACGCTACACCGAGCGTGCCGAGAACACAGCCCGATTGATCGACATCGGTCTGCAGCAATCTCTATTGCCCGGCCAACAACGAGAGGCAGAAGCGAGTCTCGCTGGCATGCTGGGTCTCGCTGAGTTGCTACCCATCTATCAGAAAAAATTTGGTGATGTGAATCCGGAGTCTGTCATCCGATTCATGGTGCTTGATGAAGAGAACCCATCATCCATATGGTGCAGTCTTCACAATGCCAGAGAAAACGCCCGCGCTGTACGTGGTCAGATCACTACCGGCATGTGGGAGGCTATAAACACTACCTGGCTTGAGTTTCTTCAATTGTGTGAAGCAGGTTTACCACTCAAAGAACCCGGAAAATTCTTTGAGTGGGTGCAAATGCGTTCGCATCTTTCACGAGGGATTACGATTGGCACCATGTTCAAAGACGAGGCGTTCCGCTTCGTTAGGCTCGGCACATTCATTGAACGTGCCGACAGTACTGCCCGCATGATTGATTTACGATTTCATCATATTGAGACCATGGATGCCAAGGCAGGTCTGCTAGACCCAGACGATCCAGAATTTGCCGTGCGTGAATTCTATCATTGGGAAGCTGTTCTGCGTTCATTATCAGCATTTGAAGCCTATCGTAAGGTCTATCGGGACACAATCAACGGATCTCGTGTCGCTGAACTGTTGATACTTAACCCTGATGTACCCCGTTCAATCGCTTCATGCATTAACGAAGTCGTTGAAAACCTCGAGAATGTTGGCAATGGCAATTCAGCAGAAACACGCAGACGAGCTGGCAAGTTAGCGGCAAAACTTCGTTATTTAACCCTTGAGGAAATCGCTGTAGAGGGCCTACATTCATGGTTAACGCAATTGCTCGCCGAAATTGATGATCTAGGCGTTAGAATTCGACAGGATTTCTTGGTTCTCTGACGTTCACTGATTACATATGACTTACTGCGTAGCTTTGCGGCTTGATGCCGGCCTTGTTTTTTTGTCTGATGCCCGTACAAATGCAGGGATCGATCAGATCAGCACTTTCCGTAAGATGAGCTTGGTCGAACGACCAGGGGATCGTGTCATTGTAATGATGTCAGCTGGCAACCTAGCGATCACACAGGCGGTTCGTCAGGTACTTGCTGAAAACATGGAGCACGAAAAGGGTTTGCTCGCCGCAGAAAGCATGTACGACGTTGCCCAACGAGTCGGTGACGCTGTGCGTTTTGTGCACCAACGCGATGCCAAAGCACTGGCTCAATTTGGCATCGATTTCAACTGCAGCCTGATCGTTGGCGGTCAGATTGACAAAGAGCGATGCCGCATTTTCGAAGTTTATTCAGCAGGTAATTTCATCGAATGCGCTGAAGAGAAACCCTACCTCCAGATTGGTGAATCCAAATACGGCAAGCCAATTCTGGATAGAGTCATTCGTCCCGAAACTTCTTTGGGAGACGCAGCGAAATGTGCACTGGTCTCCATGGACTCGACCCTGCGGTCTAACCTCTCTGTTGGCTTACCGCTAGACATGTTGGTTTATAAAACCGACGCGCTTGAAATTACCCACTTCACGCACATCGATTCAACGAATGTCTATTTCAACAGCATCCATGACCTATGGGGCGAGAAGTTGAAAGAAGTTTTCAGTGCGCTACCTAATCCTGTATGGGCAGAAACCAGTGCCGAAGAAGCACGGCTGGTTTCTTTGCGGGTGGGTAATTCGATGGAAACACGACCAACGCACCCCATTCAAACACTTGCGGGTCAGCAGTAACCATTCATCTTTTGTTCTAGCTGTTATTGCATAGGTTTGGCACAGCTTTTGCGTATCAGGAAGTGTCCCATGACATATCCGGAGTTACGCTGTGTCCATTCATGTTGCACTAAACCACGTTACACACTATCGCTACGACCGCCCCGTTAACCTAGGGCCACAGGTCATTCGTCTGCGGCCTTGTGCTCATGCGAGAACGCGTATTCTAAGTTATTCGATGAAAGTGACTCCAGGTGAGCATTTCATTAACTGGCAGCAAGACCCACAAGCAAACTATCTAGCGCGACTTGTATTCCCGGAAAAAACTACCGAGTTTCGCATTGAAGTGGACTTCGTTGCCGAAATGGCCGTGCACAATCCCTTCGACTTTTTTCTGGAGCCACGCGCTGAAGAGTTTCCATTTTCATACCCTGGTGAACAAGCCATTGAGCTTCAACCTTACCGGGCTTGCATTACCCCGCGTCCACAGTTAAATGCGTACTTAAGAAGCATCCCTTACAAAAAGGTACGCACGATTGACTTTCTGGTTGGATTAAATCAGCGCATTCATAATGACATCCGCTACACCATCCGCATGGAACCCGGTGTGCAAACACCGGAAGAAACGCTGACCAAGCGCTCTGGCTCCTGCCGCGACTCTGCCTGGTTGATGGTACAAGTAGCCCGTCACATGGGTCTTGCGGCGCGTTTTGTTTCTGGCTATCTCATTCAGCTTGCCCCCGATATCAAATCGCTGGACGGTCCTTCGGGTCCTGAAATTGATTTTACGGATCTTCATGCATGGTGCGAGGTCTATCTACCTGGTGCAGGATGGATAGGACTTGATCCAACATCTGGGCTATTGGCAGGCGAAGGCCATATTCCGGTTGCGTGCTCACCAGACCCAGGTTCTGCGTCGCCAGTCACGGGAGCGATCGATAAATGCGAGTGTGAGTTTGAACATAGCATGAGTGTTTCTCGCATCTGGGAAGCGCCGCGCGTAACCAAGCCCTACACCGATGAGGCCTGGTTAGACATTGATGCTGTGGGTGAACAGGTTGACATCGATTTGCAGAAATTAGATGTGCGTCTGACGCAGGGTGGTGAGCCCACTTTCGTGTCCGTGGATGACCGGGATGGGGCCGAATGGAATACCGAAGCCCTGGGGCCGACGAAGCGGATGCTCAGTGCCTCGTTGCTCGATAAACTGCGCACCGAGTATGCGCCGTTTGGTTTGCGTCATTATGGGCAAGGAAAGTGGTATCCGGGTGAACAGCTACCGCGTTGGTCGCTCAATATCTTTTGGCGTAACGACGGCCAGCCGCTGTGGATTAATCCCAATCTGGTGGCAGACGAATCCGTAGATTATCGCGTAACGGCAGACGATGCCGCCATGTTTCTGAAAGGTGTTGCAAAGCGCCTGGGAATGAACCCCAAGTTTGTGTTCCCGGCCTTTGAAGATGTTTGGTATTACCTGTGGCGCGAGCGCCGTCTTCCGGAGAACGTCGATCCGTTTGATTCGCGTCTTGACGACGAAATGGAACGGGATCGCTTGCGTAAAGTTTATATGCAGGGCCTAGATAAGACCATCGGTTACATACTGCCAATGGCACGCAGCCCCGGTAAGGATCATTGGCAGAGTGGCCCCTGGTTTTTGCGTGACGAACGCTGTTATCTGGTGCCGGGTGATTCCCCCTTGGGTTATCGGATGCCGTTGGATTCGCAACCCTGGGTATCTAAGGCAGAGTTTCCCTACATCAATCCGCCGGATCCAACTACGGTGCAGCCGCCCTTACCCAGTCATGAGCAACTGCGAGTTCGGGTCGGGGGTGCAGGCAAGTTATCAAAGAATGCACAGGTTCAAGCACAGGCGATAAAAAAACCGGCCATGCATGAATCAGCGGCAAATATCACGCGTACTGCCATGTGTGCCGAACCGCGCAATGGCAAGCTGTATATATTTATGCCGCCTACTGAGGCGCTGGAAAACTACCTGGAAGTCGTTGCGGCCTGTGAGGCCACCGCAGAAGCCATGGGATTGCCGGTTATTCTGGAAGGGTACGAACCGCCCCGTGACGCGCGCCTTACCGTGCTACGCGTCACGCCCGACCCCGGTGTGATTGAAGTCAATGTCCAACCAGCCAGTAGCTGGAAAGAACTGACACATCACACCCGCTTTCTTTATGAGGCCGCGCACCAGACCCGACTTTCCACCGAGAAGTTTCTGGTCGATGGGCGCCATACCGGCACCGGTGGCGGGAACCACTTTGTGCTTGGCGGTGCCACACCCTCGGATTCACCCTTTTTAAGGCGTCCGGATTTACTCGCTAGCATGGTGGCTTATTGGCACAACCATCCCGCATTATCGTACCTGTTCTCTGGCCTCTTTATTGGGCCAACCAGTCAGGCGCCGCGCGTGGATGAAGCGCGCCATGAGTCGGTGCGTGAGCTGGAAGTTGCCTTCGAAGAGTTGCGGCGTCAGAACGCAAGCTTTGATCAGGTGCCGCCGTGGATGGTGGATCGTGCATTACGTAACCTACTGGTGGATGTTAGCGGCAATACGCACCGTGCAGAGTTCTGTATCGATAAGCTCTATTCGCCCGATAGTGCCACCGGTCGGCTGGGCTTGCTGGAGATGCGCGCGTTTGAAATGCCGCCGCATGCCCGTATGAGCCTGGTCCAGCAATTGCTCATGCGCGCCCTCGTTGCGCGTTTCTGGCAGACGCCGTACCAACCTGCGAGCCTAATCCGTTGGGGCACAGGTTTGCACGACCGCTATATGCTGCCGCATTTTATTTGGACTGATCTTTGTGATGTGATTGAAGAACTTAATCTGTCGGGTTATGCATTCAAGGCAGAATGGTTTGCGCCGCACTTCGAGTTCCGGTTTCCGCACATCGGCGACATGGATGTGCACAACGTACACATGGACATCCGTATGGCACTGGAGCCCTGGCATGTGATGGGTGAAGAAGGCGCGCAAGGCGGTACGGTACGGTACGTCGATTCTTCACTGGAACGCGTGCAAATCAAAGTCAATGGTTATGTAGAAGGCCGTCATGTGGTCACCTGTAACGGGGAAGTTGTTCCGCTCCACCCCACCGGCATTCAGGGGGAATACGTGGCCGGCGTACGTTACCGCGCCTGGCAGCCACCCAACTGTTTGCACCCTACCATCGGCGTTCATGCGCCCCTCACCTTTGATCTGGTCGATATCTGGATGCATCGCTCACTCGGCGGCTGTCAGTACCATGTGGCGCATCCCGGGGGGCTCAGTTACGACACTTTCCCGGTGAATGCCTATGAGGCAGAAGCGCGCCGTTTGGCACGCTTCTTCAGGATCGGTCATACTCCGGGTGAAGTCCACGTTGATCAGCGGCATCTCAATCTGGATTTCCCGTTTACGCTGGATTTGCGTCTGACCTGATTAGAGTTATATTCGCGTCGCTTATGCAACCCCTCGCCACTTTGCAATCTCAAACACAGTCGCAGTCGGCAGCGTCAACAATGCTGGCTGGCTATGTCCGGCGGGGCGGCGCCGCTGAACGTTACGATGAGCTTTGCGCGGCCGATGGGGCGGCACGATCACATTGGTTGCCTGTTCTGGATTTGCTGGCCAACACCCGACCCGCCGAGATTGAATCCCGGTTGGCGGTTGCTCAGCAGCACATCCGTGACGAAGGCATCACCTACACCATTTATGCAGACCCCCAGGGCAAAGATCGCCCTTGGGCGCTGGATGAATTGCCATTGGTCTTGCCGGGCGAGCAATGGGCAACGCTCTCTTACGGGCTGGCGCAACGCGCCCGATTGCTGAATCGTGTGCTGGCCGATCTGTATGGGCCACAGACGCTGCTACATGAAGGGATTGTGCCGCCTGAAGTGGTTTACGGTGCGGGCGGTTGGCTGCCTGCCGCTTTTGGCACCCAGGCGCCCGGTGACGTTTTTCTGCACAGCTATGCGGCAGACTTGCTCCGTGCGCCTGATGGCCAATGGTGGGTCGTTGCAGATCGAACTCAGGCGCCATCTGGTGCCGGTTACGCGCTGGAAAACCGGATGATCATGACGCGGGCTTTTCCTGAGCTGTTGTCACAGATGCCGGTAGCCTCCCTCACCGGCTTTTTCTCCGCACTACGAGAATCGCTGGCACACCACGCACCGTGTGGCGATGAATCGCCCCGCATTGTGGTACTAACGCCGGGGCCATTGAATGAAACGTATTACGAGCACAGTTTGCTGGCGCGCTACCTGGGGTTTCCATTGGTAGAGGGTGGCGATCTGGCAGTACGTGATGGTTGTGTCTGGCTTAAAACCATTAGTGGATTACAACGGGTGCATGCCATCCTGCGTCGACAGGATGATGTCTACTGCGACCCGCTTGAACTGCGCAGCGACTCGGCCCTAGGCATTGCCGGGCTAACCGATTGTGCGCGCCGTGGCACCGTTTTACTGGCCAATGCACTCGGCAGTGGTGTGGTGGAGTCTGTGGCGCTGCAAGGCTTCCTGCCCGCGGCCTGCCGGTTTTTACTGGGCGAAGAATTGGCGCTTCCCTCCGTCGGTACGTGGTGGTGCGGTGAAGCGGCTGCCATGGGTTATGTGCGTAAAAACCTAGATGATCTGGTGATCAAATCTGTGCATGGGCCCAGCGATTTTCCACCGATCTTTGGGCAGGATTTAGACCCAGCAGCGCGCACAGCGTTATTGACGCGCATTGAAGCAAGCCCGGATAAGTTTGTTGCGCAGGAGTGGGTACGCCTTTCTCAAGCACCGGTTCTAAACCGACGACCAGGCGCACTACAACTTGATGCGCGTTCAGTGGGCTTGCGCGCTTATGCGGTTGCAGCCGGCCAGGGATACGAAGTTATGCCCGGGGGACTAACCCGTGTGGAATCGCATCGCGATGCCCGCGTTGTTTCCATGCAGCGGGGTGGCGCCTCTAAAGATACCTGGGTGCTACAGGCGGGTGAGAATGAAGCGCTGCCGCTGCACGCTTCAGAAACCGGCGTGATATCCCCGGTTGTTCATACAGGTGTGCCATCGCGCGTGGCAGAGAATTTGTTCTGGATGGGGCGTTACACCGAACGTGCCGAGGGCATTGCACGTCTGTTACGCCTGACGTTGAGTGAGCGACTGCATTACGCCCGTCGACATGGCGTGGTCGCTTTACACCAACTGGTGTGGACTTATGGGCTGGTGGCTTTGCCACAGGGCTGCAAGGATGCAGCGCAGGTACCTGTCGAGTCATTGATAGCCTGTGCCACGAGCCCAATGCACCCGCAGGGACTCTCGCAAACATTGCAGGCGCTCGGACGCATCGGATTCTCGTTACGTGACCGGCTTTCGCATGACCACTGGCGCGCCATCAATCGACTGGTCAACGATCAGGCATTGGCGCCTGATCTGACATTGGGGCCCACGCTGGTCTGGCTGGATCGGGCGGTTGCCGGGCTGGCCGCTTTGTCCGGATTTTCGCTGGATGCCATGAATCGAGATGCCGGTTGGCGTTTCTTGTCACTGGGCCGTCGGTTGGAGCGTTTGCAGTTACTGGCAACGGCACTGGAGGTGGCCGTGAGCCAGTTGCAACATAGTAGCGATGCAGACGCGGCCGCAAGCGAGTTGAATCAGCCGTTGGATTGGCTGTTAGATCTGACCGATTCATCGGGCTCTTTCCGAAGCCAAACAACAGGCCTGGCTAGCTGGCGTGCCATGCGCAGCATTGTGCTCTTAGATGCAACCAATCCACGCTCACTGCGTTTTCAGCTAGAGGGGGTGCAACAGGCATTGCAACGTCTTGGTGAAGATGTCGGCGGTGCCATTGTTGGGCTGGAGCAAAGTGGTATTCAGTTGATCGAGTGGTCTCTAGGCGGTTTCCCGGATTTGCCAGAGCTCGGCAAAGCATTTTCAATCTTGCGCCAGGAAACGGTTGCGCTAAGCGAAGTGCTCGCTGCGCGTTATTTCAGTGTGAGTGAGCCCGGAACGCTGGTGTCATGAACAAGCAATCCGCAACAAATTGGAAGCGTTACCGTGTCGCGCACGATACGGAGTACTGCTACGCCTATTCGGTAACGAGTGCCCGGCATCGTAGCCATCTCATCCCATGTAAACAGCAGAATCAAATAGTACATGCTTGTGCATTGACGATGAATCAGCCGCTGGCAGAGTCAAACGGCGGCACAGATTTCTTTGGTAACAGCTATCGTGATTTTGCGATCAATGTGCCGCATCGTCTGTTTCGTCTGGAAGCCCGGATGGATGTGTCGGTGCGCGCGCCGACATGGCCGACAGAGAGCATCGTCTGGAACGGTGTTAGTTTAGCGCGGCGAATTTTTGACCCAAGCGATCGGCCAGGCACTGGTTTTGCGCTGGATTGCGCTGCGTATCTGGTCGATTCGCCTATGATTCCGTCTTTGCCAGAAGCGAAGGCGTGGGCTTTAAATCATCTGGGCATGGGGAAGCCATTGCACCAGCAATTGTTAGCAATGACCGAAGCAATGAAGGCAGAGTTTGTCTTTGATCCTGAAGCCACAACGGTAAGCACGCCGCTGGCAGAAGTGTTTCACCAGAAGCGGGGCGTGTGTCAGGATTTTGCACTGTTGATGATTGCCGCTTTACGCAGTATCGGCATTCCTGCGCGCTATGTTAGTGGATATATTCTCACCCACCCAGCCCCTGGAAAACCACGCCTGATTGGCGCTGATGCCACTCATGCCTGGGTAGAAGCGTGGTGCCCTGGGCATGGTTGGCTAGGACTCGATCCGACCAATGGCAAGGCCGTATCCGATGAGTTTGTCACCTTAGCGATAGGACGAGATTACGCAGATGTCATCCCGTTACGGGGTGTGGTTGTCGGTGGTGGTGAACACTCGCTTGAGGTTTCCGTGACTATGATTCCCGAAGCCGAGGGTATATCTAATGTGTAGCTGATACATCAACGATACGGGTAGGTTTGGGCACTAACCAGATAACAAAAGCCGAAAAAATTAGTATGACTGACACAACCAGCATCAATTCGTTGGTGGCGAGCATCACGCTCTGTTCTGTCACCATACGCTCTAACACCGCCGCTGATTGTGAATCAGTCATGCCCTGATCGATGAGCTGGGTATAGGTCATTCGCGCTGGATCAATGACGCCCACCAGCTCGGCCCGGTTACGGGTGATCTCATCCTCCCAATAGGAGGTTACCATCGAGGTAGCGATGGCGCCGGACAGCGTCCGCATAAAGTTCATGAGACCTGCAGCAGAGTTGGTTTCCGCCTCATCCACACTGGCCAATGCCGCAGCCGTGGAAGGAATAAAGAAGAACGGCATACCGAGCCCCAACAACATCAAGGGCCAGGCAACATCCCAGTAGGTCATATCGGTGGTGGCCACGGTGCGGTATAGGGTCATGATGCCCAGCCAAAGCACACCGACAAAAACGAGTTTGCGTGGATCCATTTTCATGGACATCCCGGCGACGGCCGGCGCTGTCAGAAAAGCCATGATGCCGATCCAGGCCGTCGTCATGCCGGCATCAGTCGCGGTATAGGCCATAAAGCTCTGCAGCCAGAGCGGGGTCAGCACGTTGGCCGCAAAGAAGCCGGCAAAGGTGAGCGAGATGGTAAGCACAGCGGCACTAAAGCCACGATGTCGGAACACCCGCAAATCCACAATGGGGTGCTCTGCCGTCAATTCCCAGATCATGAATGCGGCGAAGCCTACCACGGCGGTAATGGCCAGCGCGATGATGATGTTCGATGCAAACCAATCGAGATTTTTGCCCTCATCTAGCATGATTTGCAATGCGCCAACCCAGATAATGAGCAAAACAAATCCCACAACATCAATCGGGTTGCGGACGATGCGCGTTTCATACGAGCGCAGGATTTTCCAGCATATCCAGGCACATGCGGCGGCAATCGGTAGGTTGATCAGAAAGATCCACGGCCAGGTGTAGTTATCGCAGATCCAGCCACCGAGAATGGGGCCGAGCACCGGGCCAACCAGTGTGGTCATGGCCCAGATACCAGTTGCCGCCCCCGCTTTTTCTTTAGGGAAAATCCGCAATAGCAGGGTTTGCGACAATGGCATTAGCGGGCCACCCGCCATGCCTTGCAGCACGCGCGCAAAGACCAGAAAGCCGAGCGAAGAAGACATCCCGGCCAGCGCCGAACACAGACCAAAGGCCGCCATGGCAATAACAAATACGCGAACTGACCCATAGCGCTGGGTAAACCAGCCGGTCAACGGTACGGTAATCGCTTCGGCGACGGCATAAGAGGTAATGACCCAGGTCCCCTGGGTCGGCGTGACGGCCAGGCCGCCTGCAATGGTGAGCACAGAGACATTGGCAATCGTCATGTCCAGAATGGCGATGAGGTTCGCCATCGACAGGAACATCGCCGCCGCCCACAACTGCCAGCCCGTCAGCGGCTGCGGGGTTTTGTCTGCCACAGACGACATC
>JACCDN011117701.1_pt1 | contig 10841 bp, 9 predicted proteins | sample 7441691 | NCBI WGS metagenome assembly JACCDN01 (sample SAMN15323439, study PRJNA562643) | freshwater metagenome | isolation source: river surface water | place: USA:Blue River Watershed | collected 2017-08-16
ATGGTTGGTAATCAAAACAGTTGGAAACTCCCTCGTCCCATCCTTCTCTAACTCAATCGCCCATGCAGTTCCCTGCGAAAACTTCTCGCCTTTAGGTTCACACCACACAGTCACCGTTGACTCCTGTGTTCTTTCAACTAGCTTCTCAATGCTGCGCGGTGGCACATAGCCATCACCTGCAGGATCCTCATGACTAAATTGCTGCGCAGGGGACCAGGCCAAGAAAAACGCTCCCAAGGCAAAGGGCGTAGCGATGATGGCAAGGTAGGCGATGAACTTATTGGCGTCTTGTTTCATGATTCAAACTTACTGTGAGTGACTGACAAATCACGGCGACACTTACTGACCGAAGTGTTCAATAAACTTTCCATCCCAGTCATAACTATCAAAGTAATCCTGAATGCTCTCGACCACTCTATTCTGGAGCTCTTGCATCTCTTGCTCGCTCAATGTTCCTCCATCATTGCTCGGAAACCTGACCAGTCGCACGCTCTGCATTGAATATCGGGATCGCTCCCATCACCATTGATGCAACAGCCACCCACCGCATACTTCTCGAAGTCGAACTCTTCAGGATCTGGCATTCCATAGATGATCTTTCGCAGTGTTCCAACTTCCAAACACCCCGGACATATCAAACCGCTGATTCTCCTGCGCCTCTTTGTTGTCATACGGAGAGATTAAGGGGGTGGACTGACAAATAAGATCAAGATCGGCATCGGGACTTACTTTTGTCAGGATAGCCAGCTAACGTTTGACCATGGCCAAGAATCGTTTAGCTTCATTTCTTAAGGGAGAGAAGAAAACCTTTGGTCAGGTAGACAAATCAGTTGCGCAAGCAACTAAAAAAGTCAACACGAAACCTGAACCTCAGAAGGCTCAAGCGCCGAAGAAAGAAAAAATCGAGGTGCTCTCTGAGTATCTTGAAGTAAAAGAGTTACTTGATGAATCTTTCCCACTGATCTTGGTTACGGGGGGTGCAGGAACCGGAAAGAGTACATTTATCCGCTGGTTAGATGGTGAATACAAGGGTCAAACTTTGATTTGTGCTCCAACTGGAATTGCTGCGCTAACTGTCCAGGGCAGCACAATTCATAGACTTTGTAAGTTCCCACCTAGCTGGATTGTTGATACTGACATCCAGAAGGATCCAAAATCTCTGGCTAAACATGCAAAAATTCTTGTCATCGACGAAATTTCTATGGTTAACGCGAATCTATTAGATTCAATAAATAAATTTTTCCAACTAAATCGAGGAAACAAGAAACCATTTGGCGGCATCAGTGTTGTCATGGTCGGTGATCTTTTCCAGCTACCGCCCATAGTGACAGAGGCAACTCGTGAACTATTTGAGTCACTTTATGAGTCTCCAAAATTCTTTTCAGCTGATGCTCTAACTCAATCTGAGTTTTATGCAGTTGAACTCACAAAAGCTTTTCGCCAAGTTGATCAAGAATTTGTAGATCTTCTGGCCAAAATTCGCGAGGGAAGGAATTTGGCCGCTGCGATCAGTAAACTTAATAGCACTTGTAAAATTACCGATACACCATCACCTGGAACAATTACATTATCTCCAAGGCACGCAGATATTGAGCGTGTAAACAGTGAGAGACTTAAACGACTTCCAGGAGTAGTGAAGGTATTTGAAGGCGTCTTAACCGGGAAATTCAGCGAGAAACAGGTACCTGTCCCAAATAAAATTGAATTGAAAGTCGGCGCGCAGGTGATGATTGCCAAGAACGGCAAGAATTACGTAAATGGGGATGTTGCCACGGTTACTGAGATTATGAAGGATCGCGTAAAGGTCATGCTCACTGACAGAAAAGAAGTTGTTGAAGTTCCGATCGCAGTTTGGCAACAGTTTGAGTACAAGTTTAATGAAGAGACGAATGAGATCGAGCGTGTTGCATCAGGCAGCTATTCACAATTGCCAGTTGTGCTCGCCTGGGCAATGACAATTCATAAGAGCCAGGGTTTAACTCTGTCGAGTGTCCACTTGGATCTCGGTAAAGGTGCGTTTGAAACCGGACAAACATATGTAGCACTCTCTCGTTGTCGATCCTTAAAGGCTCTCACGATGGCTAGACCAATTCGTAGTGAAGATATCTTGGTAGATCCGCAGGCTGTTGCCTTTTATAAGGAAATTCGTGCATGAGCTTCTACTTAATTGACGATCTCGAGCAGGGGACGAGCGAATGGCGTGCATGGCGCAAAGGCGTAATTGGCGCTTCGGATGCTCCAAAAATCATGGGAGAAAATCCATGGGGCAGTCGTTCAAGTTTGATGGATGAAAAATTAGGGCGTGTACGGGAATTTCAAGGCAATGCCAAGACACGTGAAGGAAACAGTCTTGAAGGTGATGCGCGCAGATCCTTGGAAATCAAGTTTAAGATGAAAATATCCCCAACAATTGTTCAGGATTCCACGGACCCATTCTTGGCTGCAAGCCTTGATGGAATATGCAGTAAGAGACGTAACCTCTTCGAAATTAAAGCAGGCGTGAAAGCTTATGAGCATACAAAACAGACAAAGTCCGTTCCTGACTACTACGTTGGTCAGCTTCAACATATGTTGATGGTTACCGAGATGGACTCGCTCATATATGCGGTTTATCGACCAGATATGCCACTCTTAACCCTCGAGGTACATAGAAATGAAAGCTATATCAAGCGACTGAGAAAGAAAGAAAAAGAGTTTGTGCAGGAATTAGTCAATCACGGGCATGAAATCCAATATCAATTTGTGGGAAGGCTAGTCAATTAATATGTCCGACTGGAAAAACCAGAAAACCAAACTTATTGCTTCCTGGATAATCAATACACCCGAGGTCTATCTATCAGCTCGCAAATTTGCTACGGCGAACCAGACAGCGCCAATCCTCTATCGAGCATGGCTCAAATCTGAGAATATGCAAGACGTAATCACGCCAGATGGCATTTCTGTTCTCGACCCAGAACTTCATTTTGGTGAACTCAGTAATGTTCTCTGGTCATTAACGATTTAAGGGAAAGTAATATGGCTTTGATTTCACCAATTACAGAAGCATTCATAATTACTCAACTATCTATTTATACTCTCTGAATGAGCCAACAAGCTCTTTCAGGCTAGAAGGTTTGTACTTATGAAATCCCTCTTCATCAACATACACAAAGTCATATTTAACTCCGGTCTGTAATCCATTTATGTCATCACACCACTGACTCAAACGCGCCACCTTCAACGGGTCATCAAGGTCCTCATGGCCCTTGGTTTCCACAATGAAAATATCACCTTTGTCAGATTTAACGACGAAGTCTGGAATGTAATTAGAGATATCACCGTTGGCATTTATGTAGTCGATCTTGAAATTAACCGCGTAGAAATTCTTGGCATAAGAGGCTACGTCTTCGGCATCCTCAAGAAAACGAGCAAACAGCAGCTCCAGATGACTATCCCCAACTATTCGATTGAAGACACTCTTCTTTGGCACTAAATAACCTTGATCTTTAACCACGAAAGGGCGGGTTTGGCGCAACTTTATGTAGTCTCGAATCTCGGCATCACCCTTATCTTGAACCGTTAGTTCGTTGATGGCTTTCTTAAAGGTTTCTAGAATCGTCTTTGTTGCGGCTAACTCCGATAAATTGCGCAAGGTATTAGCATCTTCCAATTCCACGGCCTTATCAAAGAGATAGTCCGCCACAAAACTCTTAACTTTTGGATATAAAACGTCGTAACCAGAAACCAAACGCATTTCTCTCATAATGGTTTGGGCGAAATAACCAATCACGCTTCGATAATCTGCTATTCCAACAATGTCTAAAAGAGTTGTGTCTGTGATTTCTCCCGTAGTGATGTCTTTGAATACGATCTCTCGCTGTTCTTCCTCGGTGAAATCCTGATACGCGACTTTGGTATGAGACAGTTTACTTGGATCCAAGAGACTCAGATTCTTGTATTCTCTAAAAACTCTTGTGGTTAGCAAAGGTATTTCAATGTCTAATTTGGCAATGTCTTTTTTAATATTTTGGTTATCAATCTCAATGATGAGTGGTGCATTAGCGACCGAATCTGGACCCATGGGTTTCTTTTCGAGAATAACACCTTCAGCTTGTATGGATTCAATGAAATCCATAAAGGCATCTGTCCCTACGACGCTCACATATTCCTCGATCTCACCTGAATACATCTTTCGAAGTCCGCGACCTAATGTTTGCTCAGGTAAGATGTTGCTCTGTGATGTGTAAGCACGCAGACCGACGATTGTAGTTACATTACGAACGTCCCAACCTTCTTTCAGAACCATGACCGAGATAATTGCTTTGTAGGGGCTTTCAAGGCTGTCAATTGAGTTTGCCTGCTCTCGAAGCAAGTTCATCTCTTCTTTATTTTTACCTGACGTCGCTTCAGAAATTTCACCATTATTCTTGGTGTGAATTACGAGAACTGCTCCCTTCAGATCTTCATATTTACTTTCTAAGAATTCAGCCACATCGTCGCAATTGCGTGTGTCATCAGTCATGACAAACAGAATTGATTTTTTCCCCATTTTTTCATGCTCTTCATAGGATTTACGCCACTGGATTACTCCGAGGTTTAAATAATCTTCATATTTTTCAGTGAACTTAGAACTTTGGTGTTCAACCAATTTGGCACGGCTTGCTGCATCCGGGAGTACGGGATGCTTTACAACATTCTGGGAGATCGCCTCTACTAGCGGATAGTCGGCAACAGTCTGTACGAATATTGCGCCATTTGTATGTTTCGGCGTCGCCGTAACATCTACCTGCATGGACAGCGCTCCACCTTTTTGGAGAAGTCGATTATGGATGTCTTCAATTGACTTAAACCATGCCATACCGGCATCATGGATGTGATGGGCCTCGTCGTTCAAAACCATAAGTTCATCGATATCGCGCACAATCATCCCAAGATCTACTTTAGAATCATTTGTGGCACCAGTTGGACGCTTTCCAAGGAAGTAATCCATAGTGTCAATATCCTCTGGTGAGGCTTGAACATCAGTACCTGAATAGACACGGTGAATATTGGTGAGAAAGATATTGCCTGTTGGGTGGGTGATATGAACGTCATCTTGGAGATGAAGGGTCAGTTGAAAATCATCTCTCCAGTCTCTTCCTCCAATACCATTATCTGGAATCGTTGGGTCATCCTTTAAGAAAATACGCAATCCTTGGAAGTCCTTATAGATTCGATCAAGAACGATAATATTTGGAGCAATCACAAGGAAATTTCGAGAAAGCGCCGACTCGGGCTCGTAGAGCTTGTGGAAGAAACTCCATGCCAAGACCAGACTTAGTACCTTCGTCTTTCCAGATCCGGTCGCCATCTTTACAACGTAACGCCGCCAGGTTTCATCGAAGAAGCTTGCAGAAACTTTCCCCGAACTATCAAAGCGCATCAGATCAAACTTATCTTTTGCCCCAACTACGTCGTACAGGTAGATGATGGTTTCTAAGGCTTCGCGCTGGGCAAAGTAATATTGGAAATCACTAAAACTTCCGTCACTCTGCGGCATGAGGTGATCGGTTTTAAACCACCATGTAAGAAGAGTTTTACTTGTCTCAGTGGCACCGACGTACCCACTATCGCGCCATTCCTTAACTTTTTTCCGAAGTTCGGGTACCAGGGGCGGCATTAATTTATCTGCGCCCGTTTCCCTCAAGGTTTCATCTGCTGGGAACCAGCGCACCGCAGGGTCAAGAACTTTAAAGGGCGAAGCCGGGAAATTAGGATGCAGAGCCATTACTTCTTGCCACCAATTGTTACTTCGACAATAGTCATTGTGTCATTACCAAAGATATCAACGACTTTTACTGCAACTTTACGGGTGCCATTGGGGCACTCATGGGCAATGCTGGTGAGTTCCAGTGAGCGATCATTCTTCGTTCTAAATGATTGCCACTCGTTTTCAAAAATATAGTCACCAGTCCAAATCTCTTCCCACTCACCACTAGCCTCGTTCTTTACTCGAATAATTTCTCGTTTGTTTTCGAAATTGAAGTCAACGGCCCAATAATCGATCCAATCGGTCCATATCTTGGTTAATTGCTCTCGTGTAACAATTCCATCTTTGTCTTTAGACACCTTAACAATCTGACCTTTTTCAACAACAATCTTGCTTCCTTTGTCCTTTAGTGTTGCTTCGGCACCCGAAACGGAATCTTGAGAATAAAACACGGAGAAGTCAGTCAACTCGATGGCAATAGTGTTCTTTTTAATAAGTGGCTTTACCTCAATCGCTGCTACATCGTGAAATACAACCTGACCTTTTTCAATTGCTCGCTTATCAAAGACTTCGGCAGGGATATGCTTTGGAGATATATCAATTCCTTTTGATCTTGCGTCATCAAGAACATTTGGGAAAAGTCCCATCTCGAATTCGAAGCCCAGAATGTCAACTTTAGTTATGTGCTTTTGGCGGCACTCTAGAATCACTTCTTCAACGTAAAGGCGTGAGATGGGTACGTTTATAGGCCCAACAGCCACAAGACGGCCAGATTTTTTCCCTTGGAACGTCTTGAAGCCCTCAGCAAGATCAGCTTTGTATGCACTCAAAATTAAGTTAATGAACTCCTGCTCTCGAGCCGCCAATTGTTTTTGTTGTTCTTCAAAGCGAAGATCAGTATTTACGCCAACGTAATGTTGACGCTCATACTTTCCAAGGTTGAGGATTTCAAATGCTCGAAAGTCATTCCCAGACGCTTTTAGTTCACGTTGCACGCCGATCATTCGCTTTCTTGTGGTGTGAATACTGAATTTACCAAGATCGCTTGCGATCCATTTGCGTCCCAATTGCTCGGCTACAGCCAATGTTGTTCCTGACCCACAGAAAAAGTCTGCAACAAGGTCGTCAGGATTCGAAGCTGCCAGAATTATTCGCTCGAGCAAGGCATGTGGTTTTTGGGTGGGATAACCCAAAACCTGTGATCCTCTTGTATTTGAAATGTCCGTCCAAACATCCTTACATCTAGCGCCCTGACTCATGTACATTTTCCTAGTCGGAACCTTTCCTTCTCGGACAATCAAGGTTCCTTCTTCAATCCACTTTAGTGCAGTTTCTTTGGGCATTGCATAACCACGAGATGGCACCTTTTCCCCAAAACCTAAGTCATACACATAGCCGCCACCGCCGGGGTTACTCACATTTCCACCGGTCATAAAGCGTCCTCTTTCATCTTCGTGCTTAAATAGCTTCAAAGACTCTTCTGAATATTCTTGGAATATGTCATTCCAAATTAAATTCTTGTCAGATTTTCTGTAAAACAAAATGGTGTCGTGACTCTTAATGAACTTCTTATTTTTGTCTGAAGAATCTCCAACAGTCCCTTGCCAAATGATTTCATTCACAAAGCATTTTTCGCCAAAAATTTCGTCCAGCAGTAATCGCATTTGGGCGCTGAGTCGCCAGTCGCAGTGAACAAATATTGAGCCATCATCAGCTAGTAAATCTTTCATAAGCTGCAATCTCTCGTAAATCATTGAGATAAAGGAATCTGTACCTTTACCCCAGGTATCGCGATAGGCAATCTCCTCCAGAATGTTTGGTTTTTTTGTGAATGTGTCTTCCCCGATTTCGATATCCATTGAAAAATCTGCACCTACGTCAAATGGAGGATCGATATAAATCAGTTTTATGCCCCCTTGTTTCTCAATCTCTTCGCGGAGAGGGCCATTCTTAAGTGAGCTTAGAATCAATTTGTTATCGCCCCAGATGAGTTTGTTCTGCCAACCCTTTAACTGACGACCGCGCTCATCAACATCGAACATGCTCATCTGCAGCTTTGTGTCTACCTCGGCGCGGGGCTCATCCACCTGCTCGATAACCTGAAAAGGGAGGACGGCATTGGTTACTTCATTGGACTTGCCGTTCCAGACGAGTTCGACTTCACGCTTGTCCTCGAAAAGGAGAAAACGGTACTTATCAGGTAGGGGTTTTCCGGCCTCAAGGAAGCGACCTATTTCCTGTAGCTCTGCTGGAGTTAATTGCGCCATGGGTTAAAGGTATCTATTTAGACTGACAAGGACCAGCGCCACCAATTCCTCGGCAGTAACGTATTTGCTCATAGGGGTTTCAACCAATAAACACTCTCTCCATCCCTCTCCAAGATCCCATACTCGATCATGTGACGCCTGATAGCTGCGGTGTCATCGTGGTACCTAGCGATAATCGCGTTGAGTTCCTTCTCGGGATACTTGGTGGTGGGAGATAGTTCTCGGGCAATGTGGAGCAGGACTGCGATCTTCTTGGCGGATTTAACGGGGATGGAGATTAATGTGCCATCGGGGTTGAAGAACTGGTCGATCTGCTCGGTCATGTCCAGATTTTAACTATATAAGGCGTGGATGTGTCATCAGCTTTATTCAATTTGTCAGTCTGTTTCCATAGACTCCCACCAGGAGGCAAAAAATGGATGTATTACTAGCGTTTGTAGTTTTTGGAACCTTAGGTGCGCTTTGGATGAAGCGCAAAGGTCGCTCACCGATGGTTGGTTTTTTCATTGGTGGATTTTTAAACATCATCGGAATGGCAGTCATCTATTTCGTTAAGGATAAATCGGATGCGGCTATTGAGAATGTTTCAAGTGCGCCAACCATTCAAAAGCCTACATATTCTGGTTCCCGTTTCGCACAAGACTCCGGCAAGGGATCGCTGTTCCATTACGCCTCTAACTCAAAGGGCAATGAGCTACCTCTCGAGTTCGCGATCGTTGACCTTGAAACCTCAGGCCTAGAGCCAGGAAGTGCGCGAGTTATCGAGATTGCAATTCTTCTAGTGAATTCAAATGGAGATATTCATGAGGAGTATGCAACTTTAATAAATCCAGGTAATGGGCAGGTTGGCCCAACTTTCATTCATCACATCACCGAAGAGGCAGTACTCACAGCTCCAACCTTCCAGGAAGTAGCTGGTGACATTCTTAAGAGATTTGAAAACAGAATTATTGTGGCCCACCATGCTGCTTTTGAAGACAAATTCTTAGCAGCAGAGTTCAAGCGGGCAGGAATCAAGCTGCCTCCGATGCCTGCGCTAGACACACTTTGGTTGTCGCGCGAAGTCTTGGATCTACCAAACTATAAAATGCAAACAGTCCTTCAACACTTTGGTGTAGAAGAAACCGATTTACACACAGCACTTGGTGATGTGCGAGCATTAAATAAGATTTTGCCAACTCTGATTAGCCAGGCATCAGCGGTGTTGTTTCCAACAGGTCATTCCGAGCTCCCTGTGGTTGCACCTTCAGGCAAGCAAAAGACAAGAGTGACTAACCTTAGAAAGGGTGAGAAGGGTTGGATAAACAGTCTTCTTGAGAAGTTGCCAGAGAGTGGTACAGCGATTTCGAGTGAAATCGAATCTGATTACCTAGATCTACTTGCACAGGTACTTGCAGATGGCAAAATCATCGGCGACGAAGCCAAAGCGCTCAGCAAGTTAGCCGGTGAAGCTGGTTTGGGCAGAACTCAATTAGTGAAGTTGCACGAATCTTTTGTAGCTCAACTTAAAATGCAGGCAGAAGCGGACGGAAATGTCGATGCTGCAGAGCTTAAGCAAATCGAGAACGCCATCAAGTCCTTGGTCTTGGAGGCGTAGAAGAATCTACTTCTCAGGCAGGTGAGTTCCTCCGAACGCGTGGTTTCAGCATGGGGAGCAGTTCGACGGCGAATTTCTGCCACTTTTCTATGTACATCGCTGATTCCCAAGAGTAGGTTCCGTGAATCAATTCGATGAAAGGATCCATTTATGGCACGCATTATTGAAACAGCAATTCTGAACCCAGTAGATGGCAAGACTCGCGCACAGCAGGTTGCTCGCCTAAAGGAATGGAAGAAGCGTTGGCTCGCAGAAGGTGCTGACAAGGTTGTCGTGAAGGAGCTTGGAGCAAACAACATGGGTGGTTCGTGGATCTTCGAGATTCACCACAAGAGCGGTGCTGCCTACGGCGCACTTATCGATACCTATTACAAGAACCCAAAGAGCTATGACGACATTGTTGCTAAGTGGCAAAAGACTCCAGTTTTGAATATTGCTAGTTATGCAGTCGCCTTCGAGGTAGACGATATCTAAAGAATTATTGCAAAAGGGGCCCTGTGAAAACGGGGTCCCTTTTGTTTTCTGGGTTAATTGAGTTTGCTGTAGGTGTAACTCAAGTTCGCAGCGATTGCTACCCATGCTTGGTAGGGCAGAAGTGCGATTCCGATTGGGATTGAGGTTCTAAATGCAATCACAACCATGGGGATTGTGAGGATGGCTGTTAGGGCAAGTGCGATTGATGCGGCTTGAAGGTTGTGTGGGCGGTAGAACTGGAAGGCCCAGGTGAGTGCGAAGGTAACTGTGAGTGCGAAGAATCCGAGATAGATAAGTGTGGCTGTGGTGGATGCGCGTTGTGCGATGGTGACTGCGGCGATTCCAAGAACAATAAAGTTATAGGGCCAGATGATTCCAAAGATAAAGTCTGGTGGTTGCCATGGAGGTTGGTTGAGGGAGCGGTACCAGTTATCTCCGGTGTTAACCCAAAGGCCAGAGCCGATTACATAGATAAAGACAAGGGCGATGCCTGTGGCAGCTAAGAGTGATTTCATTTAGTGGGTCTTTGGGTCATTGGAAGAGTGTAAAAGGTAGATACTTTGTCTATGCAGTTCATTCAACGGATTCCGCAGATGGTGTTGGGCTTTGCCTTGGGGTATGCGGGTATTGGGCATCTAACGACAAGTCGCGTGGAGTTTAGGGCGCAGGTGCCGAGTGTTTTTGCAGAGTATGCAGATTTTGTTGTGTTGGCATCAGGTGTGGTCGAGATTGTTCTTGGCGTGGGTTTGATTTTTGTCTGGAAGTATCGAGTGCA
>JACCDN010937476.1_pt1 | contig 10840 bp, 11 predicted proteins | sample 7441691 | NCBI WGS metagenome assembly JACCDN01 (sample SAMN15323439, study PRJNA562643) | freshwater metagenome | isolation source: river surface water | place: USA:Blue River Watershed | collected 2017-08-16
ATTGGCATATTCTTCCCAATCTGTCGCTAAATGAATAAAGCCACCTTTAATTAATTTATTACATAACAAATTTATAAACTCAGGTTGAATTATACGGCGTTTATGATGCCTTTTTTTTGGCCATGGGTCGGGAAAAAAAATATGAAAACCAGAAATTGAATTATCAGGAATCATATCTTTAATAACATCATGAGCATCATGCCTAATTAATTTTAAATTAGTTAAATTGTATTGTTCAACCTGCATTAATAAAGAGCCCACTCCTGGAGTATGAACTTCAATACCTAAATAATCATTATAAGGGTTATTCATTGCAATCTGCCAGGTTGCATGCCCCATACCAAAACCAATTTCAATAATTTTAGGATTATCTCTTTTAAATATTTTATTCAAATCAAGCATTTGTTCTTGAAATTCAATACCATATTTGGGCATTAAATTATAAAAAGCTTTTTTTTGGCTTTGGGTAATTTTACCTTGACGTAAAACAAAACTTTTAATTTGTTGAGTACATTTATTATACATTTAAATTTATTAAAACCTTATTCATATCCAATAAAGAAGTAATTTTAACATATTATCTATAATTAAATTAATCAGTAGCAAATACTATTTGCTACAATAACGGTAAAAATAGATTTTAAGGATAAAATAAATAAATGGCAAAATTAATAGTTGCAAATTGGAAGATGAATGGGTCGTTTACAAAAATAGAGGAAGATTTAAGAACATATTTACACAATCATAATACAAATGTAAAAAATGTAGTTTTTGCCCTGCCTAATGTTTACTTAGGCTTAATTAAATGTTTAAAGATTGATGCAAGCTTTAAGTTAGGGAGTCAAGATATTAGTAAATTTGATAATGTTGGTGCATATACTGGGGAAGTTAGTGGGGCAATGTTAAAAGATTTAGGAGTAGATTATGCAATAATTGGTCATTCTGAACGTAGAATGTATTTTAATGAAAATGAAGATATTTTAATTAAAAAAATTAATAATGCTATTAATAATAACATAACTCCAATTTATTGTATTGGAGAAAGCATATCAGTACGTAAAAACAAAAACTATAAAGATTTTTTACTTAATCAACTTGAAGTTTTAACAAAAACTAATATAGCTGTAACAAAAGCAGAAATTAAATTAGTTATAGCTTATGAACCAATATGGGCAATTGGTTCAGGCCTAGTTCCTTCAACTGAAGAAATTGTTGAGGTTATAAATTTTATTAATGCTTTTGTGCAAAATTATCTGCCACATGCTAAAATAACCGCCTTGTATGGTGGTAGCGTATCTAAAATAAACGCTAAAGAAATCTTGGATTTGCCACAAGTTGATGGGGTTTTAGTAGGGGGTGCTTCTTTATTAATTCCAGATTTTACATCAATTTGTAGTTATAAATTTGAGTAGATAAAATAAATAATGCCGTTATGAAAGAATTTTGATATGGAAATAATTAAGAATATTCTTTGGGTTGTGCAGATTATGTCAGCTATTATAATGGTTGTACTAGTTTTATTACAACATGGCAAAGGGGCGGATGCTGGGGCAACTTTTGGTTCTGGTGGAGGGGCTGGTTCATTATTTGGAGCTAGTGGGTCAGCAAGCTTTTTAAGTCATATAACAGCAATAATAGCGATTATATTTTTTGTTACAACATTTTCATTAGTACTATTTTCAAGAGGTGGAGAAGTAGGTGGAGCAGGCGTTATGGAAAATTTTACCCAGAAAAATAAAGTTATTGCTACTCCAATAGAAAGTAAAGCAAATACATCTAATGATATGGGCTTAATAAAAGCCACTACTAGTAATGTTATGCCAAATTCTAATTCAACTAAACCGCAACCAAACCAAATCCCTGAATAATCTTTGTGCCGATATGGTGGAACTGGTAGACACGCCATCTTGAGGGGGTGGTAACCGTAGGTTGTGTGAGTTCGAGTCTCACTATCGGCACCACTCTAAAAGCTTTGATAAAAAAATATTAGATATTTTGATCAAATATTTAAAGCAAAAAGTATTTTTGTCTAACGATTTTATCGCATCGGCAGAATTCAAACGCTATCATAAAAAACCTTAAACAAATATAAGACATATAAATTTTTATCATTAGTTCTTTTGCAAATGTAAATCATCGCACACATGCTGAACAACTTTCTTTATTCATGACATATATGATTCTTCTAAAATAATTTTTTCTAAAAGTGAATGTGGTATTAATCTACAATTGCTATTTTTAATTATAGTTTGCACTTCACATTGATTAATATCATCATAGACAATAAAAATTATAGGAATATTACTAATATTTGTTATATTTTCTTCTAATAATTTTTTATATAAAGTATAATTAGTAATAAGTATTACGTTTTCTAATATATTATTTTCTATTGATTCTTTAAATGAATCAAGGTCTGCAAAATAAAGTTTTTTATTATCGGTAATAATAAATAACTTTTGCCAATAAGAAAGATTACTAATAGAGTCTTCCAGTACCATAAATATAGTATCTTCAGTATATTGAATTTTATTTGTAAACCAAGAAGGTATAGATTGAGGAATTGTGATTATTATTTTTGTACCAATATTTTGCTTTGATTCTATAGCCAAACTACCGCCAATTTCTTTAAAATATTCTACAGCAGACGAAAGCCCTAGACCTTTTCCTATATGTTTTAAACTTTTTCCTTGTAAAACATTAGCTAACTGATCTTCAGGAATACCATAGCCCGTATCTTCTATTATTAATTCAATCATAGTATCTTTTAAAGTAATTTTAATTGTAATATTTTTTATAGAGTTGCTAAGGCTTTCGTAAGCATTATTTAATAGATTTGTTAATACTCTTTGTAGTTGAATGGGAACTAAGTTAATCCATGAATATTCATTATTCAAAAATTCTATATTACATTTCCATTGTTTATTATTTTGAATAATGCTACTTATTATGTCTTCTAGTATAATAAATTTAGAAAAGTTAAGATTATTTTCTATTGTTTTTTCTGAAGTATTTTCTCGAAAGTATTTTAAAATATCTGAGGCAATTAATTGAATTTGATTTATATAGATATCTAATAATTTTAGTTCAGGCGATTCAACCATATTATTTTTTATTTTAGGCATGATCATTTTAACACCATTAATAGGGTTATTTAAATCATGAGCAACACTTGCAGATATTTTATATATTGCCTCATGTAATTTCTTTTTTGTTAATGCTTTTTGTAATTTTTCAATTGTTTCTCTTTCCTGAATAATATAATTTGCTATGAGTTTAAAATCGTTAGTATTAAAATGATCAATGACATTAGAGCCAGATATAATTTTTGCTAAATTATTTATATTATTATTTATATATCGTTTAACGGAAATCAATATTAAAAAATAATTCATAGTAATAATTAAGATAATTAGAATTACTGCTAAAATAGCAGCCATTTTCATTGAGGTATCAAAAAAATCATTATTATAAAATTTTTTTGTCATTATAAATCCATAAAATTCATTAGCAATGTTTATTGGAATGATGCCAAAAAAAACATTTTTATTATTACATATAATTGGAGTATGTTTATTAATATTACAGTTTTTTAACGATACATTATTTAATGATTGTGTTAATTCAATATTATCAATTTTCGATTTTTGCTGAAGTGCCATAAGAGTTAAATTTATAGCATAATTATTATTTAATAAGATATATTTTGCTATTTCAGAAGCAGTTATATTATCTACAATAAGCAAATCTTTTTTTAAAATATCATTTTTATTAGATTTATAAAAATTTTGACCACACCAAGTTAAGAGTATAAGTAAGATAATTTGAAATATAGCTGAAATAAATAAGACGCGCGAAAATAAGAATTTAATTTTTGGTAGTTGGTTAGTATTCATAATTAAAACCATTGTTTTTTATTGATAGGATTGTATATTGATTTGATCTGTAAAAATGTTGATTCTTTATTTTTATTCCTGTAACTCCATTAAAGTTTATATTTAATATTTTATTTGGGGTGATAGAACCATATTGTTCTAGCGTTTTTAAAATGATATTTATCGCGTCATATGTATAAAGAGATATCATATTAGGCATAGATAGATATTTTTGTTTGTATTCATTTAAAAATAACTCAAGTGATTTATTTTTTTTAAAAAAATCAAGATTTCTAATAGTGTATGCAATTACATTCTTATCTTTTAATCTTACAAAAACGCTTTGGTTAACTGATGAGCCAAAATTTTCAGTTCCAATAAATATTATTTTATGATCATTTATATAATTTATAATTGTAGTTGAATTTACAGAATTAGTTAACAAGATAATATAATGATATTGCTTTTTTGTAATAGCATTTTGTAGATTTTTTTCGAATGTATTATCATTACTAATAAAATCAAAAGTATCATATAAAATATCTGCATGAGTTAACACATAATTATATGCTTTTTTATATTTTAATAAATCACTTCTATCTATTTCGGTAATAATTAATACCTTATGAATTTTCCCAAATTTTTTATAAAGAAAATCTAACATTTTTTGAGATTGATATTCATAGTTGGGTTCAAATATAAAGAAATTATTTGGAAGATTATCATTTTTATTAGTGCTAGCATAAGATGTAAAAATTGGAATTTTATCATTTTCTTGTTTCTTAGCAATAAGTAGTAAATCTGCTAAATATTCATATCCAATTATTGCAGAACATTTATCTTGTAACATTTTTTTATATGCAACTAATGGTGAAAACGGCTTATTATCATAAAAATAAGTTTTTAAATTTATATAATTAAACCTTTTTTGATTTAGTGCAAGATTTGCAGCATTCACCATAGATACCCTATATTCGGGTAAAGATAATTCAATTTTACCAGTTAAACATAATAAAATTGGATTGGATATTACTTCATATGGGTAGAAAAGCCAAAAAAGATTAAAAATGATTTTTATTATTTGCATTTATTCAACTATTCTAAATATAATGCTGTGGTCATTTCAGTTATTTTTGCAATCAATGGTAAGCAACTAATTGTAATTTCTGTAGGAATGGCGGGTTTACTTAGACTTAGAAGGTAATCAATAGTTTTAATGAGATCATCAATTTGTATCATTTGATCTAATGAAAATTTTCTACCTATAGCCATTTCAGTGGCTACCATGGAAGGACAAATATTGGTAACTTTTACATTATAAACAGCCATTTCTTTTGATAATGATTCACTGTAGCCTGATAGACCAAATTTTGAAGCTGCATATACACCAGAAAAAGGCATTGCTACTTTACCACCTAATGATGATACATTAATAATATAACCATCACGTTGAAATTTCATTTGTTGTGCGACATGTTTGGCAACATAAATTGCTCCATTTAAATTAATATCAAGCAAATTTTTTATTGCTATATCAGATATATCTGTTGTTCCGCGGTGCAATATAGCGGCGTTATTAAATAATAAATCAATATACTTATGCTCAACTATTATTTTTTTTATGCATTCTTCTATTTGACAATTGTCAGATACATCTAATACTAAATAAGAAGATTTTCCGCCAGCTTTAAGAATTTGGTAGTGAACTAATTCTAATTTCTGTTTATTTCGAGCTAATAATATAACAAAATATTTAATTTGAGATAAATGTATTGCTATAGCTTTACCAATGCCACTGCTTGCACCTGTTATTATTGCGACTTTTTTCATTATGTTTTAACCTTTAATGATAATATAAATACACGTTGATATTAAAGCAATTAGAGTTAACTTATAGTAAAAAACTATTAATTATTGCACAAAATTTCTTATTTTCTTCCAAATGAGGGTAATGAGAAGATTTATCAAATATTATACAATTAGGATTATTGTCAAATACTCCTGAATAACCGTTCATAATCTGATCATGAAAACCATTAATTACAACATACTTATTTAATAATTTTTCAAAATTAAGGCTAAAATTGCTACTAGAATATAAAGATTGACGTACACTTTTAAAAACTTCCATATTTAATGGTAATTGGGTAGTTAATTGTCCTTGCTTAAATAATTTAAAAACTTCCATATTAGCCCAATAATAATATGATCTATCTATATTATTAAAAACATCTGCTATTATTTCTGATTGTTCCCATAAATCATTAATTGAGTTGCATTTAAAATTTTTAAGAATTGAGTTATATCGTTCTTGATCAATACTCTTTAATTGATTTAAATCAATTAGTAAGTTATTTATTCTTGGAACAACAATATCATTACTAGTACCTACAAAAATAACAGGTAAATTACAAGAATAATCAATTAAATAATCTGTCAGAATTTTTGCTCCATAACTGTGCCCAATAATACTATGTAGAGAAAATTTTTGTTGATGAAGAAATACAATTAAATCTGCAAGGTCGCTTACATTTTTAATATGAGATATATTTTCATTAGATGAAGAACGCCCACAGCCTAATTGATCATAGACAATCAAGTCAAAATTTAAGTTTGAAAAATAATTATGAGTTTGGATAAAGTATTCAATAGTGGAGCAGTTTAATCCTGGTCCACCATGAATATAAAGAATAGCTCTAGAATTTGTATTTTTATTAGAGTATTTAGCTAAATATAGCTTATTATAATTAATTAAACTTTTTTTCATAAATTAGATTTATCTTTTAATGATAGTGAGTTGCTAAAGCTTGCAAAACTTAATAATAAATAGCATATAAACATTTTTTCTTGCACATATTACCTATTCTTGAATTTCAATTTCATTATAGGTTGAAATTTCTATTGAATCAATTAAATTAGGCAGAATTTTATCAAAATATTTAATTGTATATTCTTGTGCACAATGAGATTCAAACGCTTGTTGGTTTTCAAACCTATCAATAAAAGTAAAAATTAAAGGGTTTTCTCGGTCTTGATGGAGTTCATATCTAAGACAACCTGATTCCTTTGAGCTAAGTGTTTTTAGATCTGAAAATATTTTTAATGATTCGTTAATGTTATCTTTTTTTACAAGTATTTTTGCTATGCAGACAATATATTTACTTTTTATAATATTCATGAGTTATAAACTTTCTTTTAAAAATAGTATTATTATTTGTAGATTTCTAAACATTTAATTTTCATTTAAATCTATTAAATCTATTGGTTAATTAATTCAGCGGTATTAGTAATATGAGCAAAACCAAAAGCTAAGTTTTTAATAGTAGCTAAATGTAATTCTTCATTTACTGTAGCTGTTGCATCATTAACAAAGAAAACATTATAACCACGCATAAAAGCATCTCTAGCAGCTGTTTCACAGCAACAGTTTGTCATATTACCAGTAATAATTATGTCAGTTATACCTTTTGATTTTAAAATTTCATCTAAATTGGTATTATAAAATGCACTATACTGACTTTTATCAATGACGATTTGATTAGTCGTGTCTAATTCTTTAATTATCTGCCAATTGGAACTTCCATATTCAAGTTCATCCCCCCACCATTTAATCATATGTTTAGAATCTGTAGAGCTATCATTATGTCTTACATAAATAACAAGGATGTTATTTTGACTAGAAAAGTTAATAAGAGCTTTTATATTTGAAATTTGTTTCTCAGAAATCAGATTCATATCAGAACGAAATGCTTCTTGCATTTCAATTACCAATAATGCTGCGTTTTTAGTATTAAGTTTATGATTATGAGTGTTATATTCTTTTATATCATCTATATTTATATTGTAGTTCATAAATTTTTACTTTGAAAAATATTGTTATTTGTTAATTTAGAAAAATTATAATAATGTTGCCCTGATTTTATACATGGATAAAAATATTGTGAATAATTTTTTGAATAGGGTAATTCAAAATGTGGTATTAATTCACGTTTATTTACTTTATTTAGTATATCTTGATTAATATCCTGAGAATACATATCCTGAAAAATATTTAGATCATTATCTGAATAAATATTTAATATGAATTTAGAGTGATTATTCGCCATTAAAAAACACCCTGTATGATTTAAAAGATAGTATTCTGTGATATAGTTTTCACTGATCAATTTTTTGATTAAGGTTGCAAAATCTGGGTTTGCAAGAAAACTAAATTTATTGTTTGTTACATTAAAAAAATTCTGAGTGATATTTTTAAAATATTTTAATTGTAATAAGTTAATGCTGTCTAGTAGTTGAGAGCTATTTATTTGACCTTTTTGAAGGAAATAATCAATAGTATTATTATTTAGTTTAGGTATTGCACATAAAGGGTTATATTCGCCAGTTAAAAGTATTTTAATGATGTCAAGATTATTAATTTTATTACATAGCTCAATTCCATTTAAAATGGGCATATTATAGTCTGTAACAATAATTCCATATCTTTCATATTTTTCATTATCATTAATTAATTTTTTTATATTTTTAAATGTAAAACTTAAAATAGCCTCATTAGTTTCAAATGAATCGATAATATTTTCATCTGATATATCATTAAAAATTCCAATAGTTTGATTTGTATTTTTTATTAGCTCGTCTATTGCTTTAAGCGGGTTATTTTCAGTAGTTATTTTATTTGGTAATTGCAAGTGATGATATGCTTTTAATAATTCAATATCATCATCAACAAATAATGTTTTTAATGGAAAATAGAACATCGGTATTATAGGCTTCACTTTATAACTCCTTGAGTATAATTATTGTTAAATTTAAATAAAAGTGCTTCATTAAAGAATTTAGCTATAGGTTGAATTTCTTCTCGAGGGATTTTTTGTTCTTTATTATTAAATTCTACAATTAGAAATTTACTACTAATACTTGTAATATTAAGTTGGGTAATTTTTTTTTGATAAGTTGCAATAAATATCCCATCTCCATTAATTTGATCAGTTTTAAAATATATTTTGCAATATTCTATTCCTAGTTTTTTTAATTCTTCTATTTTAAGGGCAAATATTTCATTATTAAGGTAAGGGAGGTAATCTTTAATGGGGAGAGAAACTTTTGCTTTTATTGATGATGATGATAAAGTAGAGATTTCTTTTAGATTATTAATAACAGGAATATCAATATATACTTTATCACTTATTAATTCTTCTATTGAGCAGTCAAGATGCTCTGTAATCATTGCAAGAGTAGAAATAGTTGGTAATTTTTTGTTTTTAATTAATCTGTAAAATGGTTGGTATTCAAAACCTAGGGTAGTAGATAAGCTATACAGGGTTTGATTATTTTTTTCCATATCAATTTGCAACTTATCAATTATATTATTAATTAAGGCCAGTTCTTTATTTGTTAATTTACTATCTTTCATAAAATTTACCTATAAAAAATTTGACACATAAATTAGTTTTTGCATATAATAATGTTTGCTTTAAAAATAAAAATTTATCACAGATAATAATTTTTTGCATAAGCGTTTATTTTTATCAGGAATGTATTTTAGCACATGAATTATGATAATTTATGATTTTATATATTTTATAAAATAAGTATTTAACAGATATATTTGAGAAAGTGACTAATTAATATGAAAAAAGTAAAATTACCTGCTAATTTTTTTAATTATGATTTTGTAAAGTTGGCAAAAAAAGAGAAAAACGCAGCACTAAAAATTCGTTATTTGGCATTATCACATATAGCAGATGGCAAAACAGTTATAGAGGTTGCAGCAATAGTTCATAAAAGTTCTCGCATGATACATCGTTGGCTCAATAAGCTTTCTAAATTCGGTATTGATGGATTAAAAGATAAACCTGGTAGAGGAAGAAATTTATGTTTACCTAATGAAAAAGAAGCTGAATTTATAAAGGCAATTCTTGATTTCAAAAAAACGTATAATAAAAATAAAATAACTGGACGTAATATTCAAAAGTTATTAAAAAATAAATACTCCATAGAATGTACTCTGCCTACTGCGTATAGTATTATAACAAGATTAAAGTTAAAAGTTACTAAATTACATTGTATAAATATAAAAAATAATTAAAAATATTTTACCAATTATAAATGTAATAAAAAATTTATGAAAGGTTATTAGATAAATTATGAAATATATTAAAACAAAAATAATCAATAGCATTATATTTTTAATGCTATCAAGTATTGTATATACAGAAATTAATTATAAATTTTTAAGGAGGTAATATGAAAATGTCCTTCCTGAGAGATAGGTAACACTTTGGTATTTATAGGAGATGATAAATGCCATGGAAGGAGTGTAATATAATGGATAAAAAAACTGATTTTAATATGGCTGAATTATAGGATTAAAAAATGGAAAATTTAGAAATTTATGGAAAACTGTTCTTATAGTGTGGTTTCTATTGGTTTTTGTTCTAGAGAGAACTATTTCTAATTCATAAAAATTCTTTAGTATAGAAATTTCACGAGATATATTATTTAGATAAAATTATAGATTCTACCACTGGGTTAAGAATACATTTTGCTGAATCCATAATAGCATTATTATTTAAATTACCAATAATTTATTTATTAGCTATACCAACAAAAATATATATTCTATATGAAATAAATTTAACAATAATAGGTATATTTCATCATAACAACATAAATATTCCTTCAAAAATTATATTTGCATGAGACATGTACTAGCTTGCTGTTTAATTTATATTATCTAATAATATTGATTTATATGAAGAGATTTATTGTCTTGGTTTAGTTAGATTTTAAATTAAAAAAATGAGTATTTATTTTGTAGCAAATTAATTAAATAAAATCGCCCATTGTCAAGTAAGTTGCAACATTTTTTTATAAGAGTTAGTTAAATACTTATTTATAACCTCATCAGGGGTTAAATAATTTAGAGATTTTCTAGGTCTACTATTAAGTAAATTTTGCACATA
>JACCDN011049726.1_pt1 | contig 10838 bp, 11 predicted proteins | sample 7441691 | NCBI WGS metagenome assembly JACCDN01 (sample SAMN15323439, study PRJNA562643) | freshwater metagenome | isolation source: river surface water | place: USA:Blue River Watershed | collected 2017-08-16
GCAACAGTTTGAGCAGCAGCAGTCGCCCGCGGAACAGCCACGGATAAATTTTGCGCGCACTGGAATACGACCGCAGTTTGGTGTTGAGCCATCCGATGATTCCGCGAGGATTGTCGACCCCGGCCAGAAAATGTACGGCGTCGACTCCGCTGAGGATGGTCATCCCTGAATTGGGGGTGTTTTCGAGGGCGACGATTACGCCGTCGCTGGGCGAAATCTTGTGGGCCTTGAGCACCGATGCATAGGGCCGCAACCCGGTGCGCATGTCGACGATGTTGACGGTGTCGGCCAGTTGGGCCAGTCGTTGGTACGACGCGAAATTGCGACAGATGGGGCATTCGCCGTCATAGAGCACTGCAATCGAGTGGAATCGCATGCTCTCATTATGGCGCGGTTCGGCTTTGGGTCGAACCCGGCCGGTCCTCGGCTCGCACCGGGTATATCCGCCCTCCTCCCGTCCGGTTTTCGCGACATAGGATGGAACCTAAGTCGCGGCGCCAATCCCGCGCAGGATGTGGAGCCTCACGTGAAGTCACCGGCGGTCAAGGGAGCGCTGTCCTTCCTCAAGGACATTGCGGTGATTATCGGCACGGCCCTCGTGGTCTCGTTCCTCGTGAAGACCTTCCTGTTGCGGTCCTTTTACATTCCGTCCGAGTCGATGCAGAGCACGTTGCTGGTCAACGACCGCATCATCGTGAACGAACTGACGCCCGACCTGATGCCCTTGAGCCGCGGCGATGTGATCGTGTTCAGCGACCCCGGCGGGTGGCTGGGGGCTACCGTCCCGGGCGAACAGGATTGGTTCCAGTCCGGTATCGACTCGGTGCTCACCATCGTCGGTCTGGGTGCTGGTGACAGCGACGAGCACCTCGTGAAGCGCCTCATCGGACTTCCCGGCGATGTGGTGTCCTGCTGCGACGCCCAGGGCCGCTTGATGGTCAACGGCGTGCCCATCGACGAACCGTACATTCAGCTGCCGGCGGGCGAAACCCGTGCGAGCGAGATGGAATTCGAGGTCACGGTGCCCGAGGGCGGACTGTGGGTCATGGGCGACAATCGCTACGATTCCGCCGACTCCCGATACAACCAGGGCAAGCCAGGGAACGGGTTTGTCCCCATCGAGAACGTCGTCGGGCGGGCCTTTGTCGTCAGCTGGCCGTTAGAGCGATGGTCGTGGCTCGATAACTATCCCGAGGCGTTTGCCGATGTCGACTGACCCCACACTGCAGTGGGAATCCGAGCTGTTTGCCGAGGGTTTTCGGGTCGTACTCGGCATTGACGAGGTGGGTCGCGGCGCGGTCGCGGGGCCCGTTGTGGTCGGCGTTTCGGCGTTGGGGTCGGTGCGTTCCGATTTCCCCACCGGTTTGCGCGACTCGAAATTGATATCGGAATCGCGGCGCATCGCTCTGTGTGAACCGATTTCAGGCTGGGTTGACGCGATCGAGTTGGGCGAGGCCTCGGCACTCGAGGTGGACACCGTGGGGATTGTTCGGGCGTTGTCCTTGGCGGGGGAGCGCGCCTTGCGTAAATTGCATGCCCGTGGGGTGCCGTTGAACGGCAGCGTGATGATGTTGGATGGCAGTCACAACTGGTTGAAAGGCGCCGATTTACCCGATGCCGAAGTGCGGGTCCGGCCCAAGGCCGACCGCGATTGCGCCCTCGTTGCCGCGGCATCGGTGTGGGCGAAGGTGCATCGTGACCAGCACATGGTCGAACTTGCTGCAACCGATTCGCGCTACGGTTGGGACCGCAACAAGGGCTATGGCAGCGCCGGGCATTTTGAGGCGATCGCCGAACACGGGCCGCATCCCGAACACCGTATGACCTGGTTGGGGAATGTGTTGGGCGACCGAGCCCATCGCTAGACTGAAAGCATCATGAACGAAGACGACCTCGACGCCTATGACCGCGATGCGGAACTTCAGTTGTTCCGCGAATACCGCGATGTCGTCTCGCAGTTCTCGTTTGTGGTCGAGACCGAACGTCGTTTTTACCTCGCGAACGAGGTGCAGCAGACCGTCCGCCAGATTGGTAATGATTTCTTCTTCGAACTGGTGTTGACCGATGTCTGGGTATGGGACGTGTATCGCAGCGACCGCTTTGTGAAGTCGGTCAAGGTCCTGACATTCAAGGACGTCAACGTCGAGGAAACGGGCAAGAAGGAACTCAAGCTTCCTCAGGACCTCGCATTCGGCGAATCCTAGGATTGTCCCCAGCCCGCGATTCGGGTTAGTTCCGCACAGTTCGCGGCGGATTTCCCTCCCCGCCGACCGGTTCCCGCACTCTGATGTGCGGAGGTGCACATGGCACGCAAAGACGAACTGGGGCGGTGGGGCGAAACCACCGCCGCGCACGCGCTGACCGCCCAGGGCTACACGATTCTGGAACTCAATTGGCGGTGTTCGGCGGGCGAAATCGACATCGTCGCACTCGACGGTGACGCGGTGGTGTTCGTCGAGGTGAAAACGCGACGCTCGACTGCCTTCGGCGATCCGCTCGACGCCATCACCCCGCAAAAATGCTCGCGGTTACGGGTGCTCGCCGGGGAATGGTGCCGTCACAATCCGCAGGCCGTCGCCCGAAGCATCCGCATCGATGGAGTGGGCATCATCAGCGATGGTCATCGCGTTGTGTCAATCGACCACCGACGGGCCATTGCATCATGACAATCGGCCGTTCCGTCGCGGTATCGGTCACCGGTGTGACGGGCCAGATGGTGGATATCGAGGCCGACGTCTCTCACGGACTGCCCGGTCTCGTGCTCATCGGCCTGCCCGATGCGGCGCTCGCGGAATCGAAGGACCGGGTGCGCAGTGCCATCAGCAATTCGGGGTTTGACCTGCCCAAACATCGGACCACCATCAACCTGTCGCCCGCCTCGGTTCCCAAGCACGGCAGTGCATTTGACATGGGCATCGCCGTAGCGGTACTCGTGGCAACCGGGCTGATATCGGCCGAGTCGGTGACGGGATGGGTGCACATCGGGGAACTCGCACTGGACGGCAGGCTTCGGCCCGTGCCCGGGATCCTGCCGGCGCTTCGGGCGCTCGCCGATGCGGGGTTCACGCGTGTGGTGGTGCCCGTCGGCAATCAGGACGAGGCGCGGCTCGTGCCCGGGCTCGACATCCGCGCTGTCCCCTCGCTGCGCGAGGTTGCCATTCTGCACGGCGCCGAAGCCGAACCCATCGCGGTGGAATCCATCGGGTCTCTGCACGCCGTCGAGCAGGTCGACTACGACGGTGATCTCAGCGACGTGGTGGGCCAGCCCGAAGTTGTCGAGGCACTGATCGTGGCTGCGGCCGGCGGGCATCACCTTATGCTGCTGGGTCCGCCCGGTGCGGGCAAGACCATGTTGGCGGCCAGGCTGCCCGGAATTTTGCCGCAATTGACCGTCGACGAATCGCTCGCCGTCACGTCGATTCAATCGGTGTCGCGCGCCGGTGCCGTCAGCCGTTTGGCAAGACGGCCGCCATTCGAGGCGCCGCACCACACCGCCACGGGAGTGTCGTTGATCGGGGGCGGGTCGGGCCACATCAGGCCGGGGGCAATCTCGCGTGCGCACTGCGGCGTGCTGTTCTTAGACGAAGCGCCCGAATTTTCGGCGACGACGCTCGATGCGCTGCGCCAGCCGCTGGAGTCCGGATCCGTGGTGGTCCATCGGGCCAACTCGGTTGTGCAGTTTCCGGCACGGTTTCACCTCGTGCTCGCGGCCAACCCCTGCCCGTGCGGACTAGCGGGCAGCGATGACGGCCTGTGTACGTGCACGGCTCAGGTCAAGCGTCGCTATCTGGGCAAAATTTCGGGTCCGTTGCTCGACAGGATTGATATCCGCATCTCGGTCCGCCGTGTTTCGGCGGCGCGCCTGCGGGCCGCGCTGCCCGCCGTCAGTTCCGATGTGGCTCGTTCCCGTGTGGAACTCGCACGTGAACGAGCGCGGGCTCGGTGGGGCGACATCAACGCGCGGATCTCGGGGCGGGTGATGAGGGAACCGCGTTTTGCGCTCGAGCCTGTGGCGTCCGCCCCACTGGACCGGGCGCTCGAACGCGGTGCCCTGACCATGCGCGGTGTCGACCGCACGCTGCGGATTGCGTGGACACTCGCCGATCTCGATGATGCAGAACGCCCCACCACGGACCACATTCACCGCGCACTATTTCTCAGACAAGGAATTTGACACCATGACGACTCGCTGGAATTTGCCCCTCGACACAATTTCTCGCACTCTTGCGCCACTACGAATGGATGGTGTCGACCCCCAGGCCGCCTTTGCCTGTGCGGCGTGGAGTTTCATCGCCGAGCCGGGGGACCGAATTGCGGGGGAACTCATTGCGGCGCTGGGGGAACCCGCCGCGCTTGACCTGGTTGTCGATCGCACCTCGGCCCGACACCTTTCGGCCATTACCCACGGAGCCATCACCGAATCCGAGGCGCACGAGGCCGCACAGCGGTGGGAGGGTCGACTGGATTCCGTGGCACTGTTGCGCAGCCTCGATCGCGCGAGGGACAACGCCGTGCACCTCGTGACACCTGCTGACACCCCGTGGCCCGAGGGCGTCAACGATCTGGGGCCGCACGGCCCGCGGGCGTTGTGGGTTCGCGGTGACGTGACCTCACTGCCGCAACCGCATCGGTCCGTTGCGATCGTGGGAGCGCGAGCCTCGACGGGATACGGCGAACACGTCGCGATGGACTTTGCGGCGGGAATTGCACAACGCGGACTCACCGTGGTGTCGGGCGGCGCGTACGGGATCGATGGCATGGCGCATCGCGCGGCGATTGCCGTCGCCGGCACCACCGTCGCGGTGCTGGCCGGAGGCGTCGACCAGTTGTATCCGGCGGGGCACGACGAACTCCTGCGGTCAATCATGGGTTTCGGGGCCGTCATCAGCGAGTTGCCCTGCGGGGGTGCCCCGACGCGGTGGAGGTTTTTGCAGCGCAATCGCATCATCGCGGCCTTGGCGGGGGCTACCGTTGTCATCGAGGCGGGTCACCGCAGCGGCTCCTTGAACACAGCCACCCATGCCCGCGACCTCGGGCGACCAGTTGGGGTGGTGCCGGGTCAAATCACGAGTGCCGCCAGCGCCGGATGCCACCGATTGTTGCGCACGAACACGGCCGCCACAGCGGTGACCACCGTGCCCGAAATCCTCGAACTCATCACCGGCGAACCCGAGAACACGGTGTTCTCGGAACGGGATTCGCCCGAGGCGATCCGGGTGCTCGATGCCCTGACGCGGCGCTCCTATCGCACCGTCAGTGACATCGCGCTGCGGACGGGGCTGGCACTGGTTCAGATCACGAGCACGCTGGGTCAACTGTCTCTCGATGCTCGGGTGGAATCCCTCGATGCGGGTTGGCGGAAACTCTGAGTCGCTGGTTCCCGCGAGTATCCTCGAGGTATGTCATTCGAGGTAACGGCGCCGACGCACACCATCGCACACATTTCGGACACTCACCTGTTGGGCGGTGGTCGGAAATTGTTCTCGCAGGTCGATGTGGCCCACAACATCACCGAAATCCTGCGGCGCCTCGCGGGCAGCGACCAGAAATTCGACGCCTTTGTGTTCACCGGTGATCTCGCCGATGTGGGCGAGCCCGATGCCTATCGTTTCCTTCGCGCCCAGGTCGAACCCATCGCACAGGCTATGGGCGCCCAGGTTGTCTGGGTTATGGGGAACCATGACGAACGCGAACCCTATGCGCGCGAGCTGTTCGACGAACAATCCGACGGTTCGCCCCACGATCGCGTCTATGACGTCAACGGCTTACGCATCATCTCGTTGGACTCAACCGTCCCCGGTTACCACCACGGCGATATCGAAGAATCCCAGTTCGAATGGCTACAGGAAATTCTGGCGACACCGGCGCCGCACGGCACAATCCTGGCGCTGCACCACCCGCCCATCCCCTCACATAACGAATTCGTGCGCATCATCGAATTGAAAAACCAGGAGCGCTTGGCCGAGGTTCTGCGTGACACTGATGTCCGCACCATCCTGGGCGGACACCTGCACTATTCGACCTACTCGCAGTTCGCGGGAATTCCCGTTGCCGTAGCCAGCGCCACCTGCTACACGGTCGATTTCGGGGCGGATCGCTCTCTGCTGCTGCGTGGGGTCGACGATGCACAGTCAGTTCAGTTGGTGCACTGCTACGACGACCAGGTGGTTCACACCATCGTGCCCGTCACCGAGGTTCCCGCGCTGATCAGCTATCCGGCCACTCAGCGCGAGATGCTGACGCAGTTCACTGACGCCGAAATTTTCGAGATGATCAGCAACAAGTCATCGGCGCACAACCGCGAGGAAAGCGCGGTCAGTGGGGGAACGGCAGAAACCGCTTAGGCGTCGCGCGCGTACCCGACGGCGTCGTCCTCGTCGATGTGCTTCGCGTACTCGGCGTTGACGTCGGTGAGGAATTTCGTAATGACGTCGACCTCGTCGGTCGAGTAGTCGTCGAGAATTGCGTTGATTCCCATGACCATGCCCATGAGCTCGGTCATGATGATGCGAACCGAATTGTCGCTGGGGCGGACGACTGTCTTGCGACGGTCCGAATCGTGGGCCTCACGGTGTGCATGGCCCAGTGAGGTCAGTCGGTCGATCGAGGACGTCATCGCGGCGGGGGAGATGCCCACGGCCGCTGACAGTTCGGTGGGGGACTGGGGGCCAACGGCGATGAGGTGTTCCATGACAACTCTGTCGGTGGGGTTGACGCTCGTGAGGTTTTCGATGTGGCGTTCAAATGCGCGCGATTTTTGAATGATGGAACGCAGCAGGACGGTGGGCTGATACACCGCACCGAACTCGGGGCGTGTCGCCGCCGTTTGCTCTTTCGAATCCACTTCGCTAGTGTAGCAAGCAAGTGCTTCGATTATCGAACTATCGGATGCTCGAAAGGAATTGAGCCATGTCTCTCAACCGCCTCTACACACGGTGGGCCGCAGTAGTCGGTCTGGTCGTTGCGATTCTGGTGACCGGTGGTCTGTTTGCCACCACGACGGTCACCGATGCCGAGACCACACCAGAATCCGGCGCCCCCTCGGCCTCGGAATCCGCACAGGTCGCCCGTATTGTGTCGGCGTTCCCCGAGAGTGAGGGCACCTCGATCTGGGTCGTATTCAACTCGGAAACCGACATCACCGCCGACCAGCTCGAGCAGATCAACGCGAACCTCGGCGACATCCGCGAAGAGTTCACGGAAATCCCGATGCCCATGCCCGCTCAGGTTTCCGAAGGCGGCACCGCTGCCGTCGGAATTTTCCCCATCGAGAAACTGTCCGAGGTGGGCGAAAAGAAGGACCGGTACGAGAGCATTCGCGAACTCGCCGGTCAGAACGTGGACGGACTTGAGGTCCTGCTCTCGGGCCCCGAGGGCTTCATCGTCGACATCTCGAACGTGTTCGCCGGTGCCGACTTCACGCTGCTGGCCGTGACCGCGTCGGTCGTCGTGGTCTTGCTGCTGGTCACCTACCGCTCGCCCATTCTGTGGATCATCCCGCTCGCTGTTGTGGGTGCGGCAGACGCATTGGCCGGTCAGATGGCCAAGTTCATCGCGGAACAAATTGACCAGCCGCTCGACGCGTCGACCACGGGAATTCTCTCGGTACTGGTGTTCGGTGCAGGCACAAACTATGCACTGCTTCTGATCTCGCGTTACCGCGAGGAACTGATGAAGTTCGAATCGCGTGGCGACGCAATGGCCAAGGCCGTGCGCGGGGTTACTCCCGCAATTCTCGCCTCGGGTGGCACCGTGCTTCTGGTCATGGCGACGCTGTTGTTCGCCAACCTTGACAGCAACCAGAACCTCGGTTTGGCAGGTTTTGTGGGAATCGCGGTTGCGATGGTCTCGGGAATTGTCACCCTGCCGTTCGCGCTCGTGGTGTTCCCTCGCTGGATCTTCTGGCCGCGCGTACCCCGCAGTGGCACGGTTGCGGCAAAGCAGTCGTTGTGGGCTCGTTCGGGTGCCGCAATCGCCCGTCGTCCCGTCATCACCGGCGTCGCCTCGGTTCTGTTGGCTCTGATCCTCGCGGCTCCAGCCATGACCATCCAGAGCGGACTGACCCAGGCCGAGCGATTCCTGTCCACCCCCGACTCGGTGACGGGCCAGGTCGTCCTGACCGACAAGTTCGAGGCCTTCCAGGGCTCGCGTGTCACCGTGATTTCGCCCGACGATGATGTGACCGACGTTGTTGCGTACCTCGAGGACCGCAGTGACGTCACGAGTGTTGCGCCCGGCTCCAGCGCCGGTGGTTACACCCAGGTCTCGGCCGTCTTCGATTACGTTTCCGAGGGCGACGAAATCAAGCCCGTCGTCACCGAGCTGCGCACTGATCTCGACGCAATCGGCTCGGGAGCCGCCTGGGTCGGTGGCACCGATGCCCAGGTCGTCGACACCGAGGCCGCCATTCGCGCCGACGAGAACCTGATCTTCCCGACGGTTTTGGCCATCGTGTTCATCATGCTCGTCATGGTGCTGCGGGCACTCGTGGCCCCCGTGCTGTTGCTCGCCACCGTTGTGGGCAGTTACTTCGCGGCTATCGGCGCCAGCTGGGTCCTGTTCCAGACGATTTGGGGTTTCCCCGCCCTGGACTCGAACGTGTACGTGCTGTCGTTCCTGTTCCTGGTGGCTCTGGGTATCGACTACAACATGTTCCTCATGACCCGCGTGAAAGAAGAATCCGAAGAACTCGAGGGCGGCGTCCCGGCGGGAATCCGTGCGGGCATGATCCGTGCATTGGGTGCCACCGGCGGTGTCATCACCAGTGCCGGCATTCTGTTGGCCGCCGTGTTCGCGGTGCTCGGAGTCCTGCCCTTGATCACCCTGACTCAAATCGGTGTCATCGTCTGTGTTGGTGTTCTTCTCGACACCCTTCTCGTGCGCACCGTGGTCGTGCCCTCGCTGACCTTCCTGGTGGGTGAGCGCATGTGGTGGCCGCGTCGACCCGCCGGCCGCGTGTCCACGAGCGCATAACACCGTTTCGGCGCACACTTACAGAGTGCGAATTGATGCCGCGGTAGCGCGCTTCTTGCAAGAGATGCAGGGGGCGCGCTCCGCGAGCCATCACACGCTGCGCGCCTATGCCGGTGACCTGGATTTGTTCGTCCAATCGCTGCGGGCCGCCGAAGCGACCGAAATCTCCGAGGTCGACCTCGAGGACGCGCGCCAGTGGCTGTGGGTCATGTCCGAGCGCGGCGATGCCCCGGCCACCATTGCACGCCGCGTTTCCGCGCTGAAAAGCTTCACTCAGTGGTGTCACCGCCAGGGGCTCGTTCCCGCCGATGCGTTGACGCGGCTGTCGGCTCCCCGTAAGCCACGCCATCTGCCCCGAGTGGTGTCGCAGACCGCCATGAGCGCGCTGTTACAGAACCTGGGCCACCGGGCCGACAGCAACGACCCCATCGCGCGGCGCGACCTAGCCATCTGGGAACTGCTGTATTCCTCGGCGCTGCGTGTGTCCGAGGTCGTCACACTGACCGAGTCATCGTTCGACTGGACCGACGGCACAGTTCGCGTCATGGGTAAGGGGTCCAAGGAACGCATCGTGCCCGTCGGGCTTCCCGCGTTGGCCGCGGTCCGCGAATACGCCGATACGACTCGACCCGTGTTGGTGCGCGAGGGTTCGCCCGCCGCTCTGTTTCTCGGCGCTCGCGGTGGCGCGCTGTCGACTCGAACCGTCTATGCGCTGGTGTCGAGCATTATCGGGGAATTGCCGGGCGCCGGCCCCAAGGGACCGCACACGCTGCGGCACACCGCCGCGACCCATCTGTTGGACGGCGGCGCCGACCTGCGCACAGTCCAAGAAATCCTGGGGCACTCGAGTGTGGGCACCACCCAGATCTACACACACGTGTCCAGCGAGCGGCTGCGGGCGGCCCACGCCCAGGCCCACCCCCGCGCCTGACGGCGTTACGCCCGCGGGTCATCGACCACTCCGCTGTTCTGCAGCACCGCAGACCCTTGGCTCCCCAGCACGGAAAACGGGTCGACGTACACGTCGTCGATGCGGACCCCCACGTGCGCACAGGTTTCGACCCCGTGTCCGGTTGCCGATACCGTGGCGATGGTCCGGCCCCTCGATACCGCGGCACCCTTTCTGACCACCGGCGATACCGGCTCGATCGTCACCTGAATCGGACCCGAACTGACCGTAATCACGCCCCTCCCCGCCACGGAACCCGCGAACGTGACCGTTCCCTCGATGGGCGAGGCCACGGAATCCCCGACACGTGCGGCCACGTCGATTCCTCGATGGCCGGCGCCATAGGGTGTGGCCGGCGGGGCGTAGATGCGAATAATTGCACCCGTAATCGGCCAATGCGCGCCGCCCTCGGCCCGCACCGGACCGATATCCCAGACGGCCACGAGTGTGGCGACGGCCCCGATTGCTGCGACCAAGCGATATCGAATATTCATAACCCTAAGGTTCGCGGCACGTGACCGCCTGCTCGCCAAATGAATCCAACCTGGGGGAAACCTGCCGTGGTTTCGCCGTGTGAATAAGGGCTGATACACTGAAGGAAGCGGCCTCGAAAGAGGTCGACTTCGCGTGCTCGCACACAGAGCCGCTCCGATGGTCCCGGTAACAGGGCGGAGCGGACTGGGGCACCAGGATTCACGACAACCGTCGTGGAAAAAACCACAAGAAAAGGAGACGGCAATGGCCGTTGTAACAATCCGCCAGATGCTCGACGCTGGCGTTCACTTCGGACACCAGACTCAGCGCTGGAACCCGAAGGTAAAGCGCTTCATCCTGACCGAGCGTTCGGGCATTCACATCATCGACCTGCAGCAGTCGCTGGCTCACATCGACAACGCATACGACTTCGTCAAGGAAA
>JACCDN010808332.1_pt1 | contig 10835 bp, 2 predicted proteins | sample 7441691 | NCBI WGS metagenome assembly JACCDN01 (sample SAMN15323439, study PRJNA562643) | freshwater metagenome | isolation source: river surface water | place: USA:Blue River Watershed | collected 2017-08-16
CTCAATAATCGTTACCAACGTGCCGATATGCAGAACGCTTGGCTTGTGGCGTGAAGGATCTGGCAACCACTTCAAATCAAAATCAAATGTTGCTGTGCCATCAATTTTAAATTCGTATGTCGCACCACCATCAGCACCCAACGAAACAATTGCTAAGCATGTTGGTTTATCACTTGTTAGCGCTAAATCTAATTTAACTTCATCGGCCAGTAACTCTGCGCGAGCCGATTGACCATAAGCATCAGTTGAGATGCCATCAATAAAGTGAACATCATATCCTAAGCGCGCCAAAGCCTTTGCAGTATTTGCAGGGCCTCCGCCAACAACAGCAACGCGCTCTGGTGTGCCCGGCAGCAAATCAATTAAAACTTCACCGCAGACCCAGATGCTCATGAGTTCTCTCCCTGTCGCGCTAAATATTCGGTAATTATTTCAACGCCCAACAAGTGATCTTCAATTTGTGGCAGACCGCTAACCAACAAAATTCCAGTCAAACCACTACCCGCAACATTAAGTGCCAAACCGCCGCCATGAATCGCATGCAGCTCTTCACTCAAACCTTTTTCTACATACCAATCAACGCCGCGCTCTTCAGCTGCGACTCTTTCGAAAATAGTTGAATTACCAGTCGCCATTACAACTCGCGCCTTACGCGCCACCCAAGAATCGTTTTCAGGCTTTGATCCTGGCAGAGAAACTTTAAACACAGTCCACTCACCTAAACGAACTTCGATAGTTACTGGCAACGCACGCGCACTTGCTTTAGCAAAACCAATCTCGCCAATTTCAATCGCCTGCGCTTGCGTCAGCGACGGCAAAACCAAAGCCTGCGCTTCGCGCGCAAGCCCCGCGCTGGTAAAGCCCCCAGTAGTTTCGACCATTGGCTTATCTTGCCCTAGAACCTTGAGTTAGGAAACACACCTTAGAAACCCTTGATTTACTTGGTTATTTTGTAGGTGATGACTTTCTTTACTTTGCCGATCATTACAGTCACCTGATAAGTACCTGGCTTTGAGAATTTGATTGCCGGTGCCTTGTACGTTCCCGTCGATTTGGTGGTTGTCGATGCCACTGTGTAGCTCTTTCCATCGGCACCTTTAATCACTACTTTAACAACTGTTCCTTTTTTAACTGAAGGAATCGAAGGTTGTACTGAGTTTTTCAGAGAGGTAGAGATAGTTGCTTTTGATCCGGTAAGAGTTAGGGATTTAACCGGACCTGTAACTTTTGCTGGAATCGCAAATGTAGTTGTCTTTGTGACTTCGCCTTTTGCATTAGTAGTTACACCAGGTCGAGCAATAGGTGAAACAGATGTACTAGGTCGCGCAGAAGGCGTAGGAGAAATTAGCGCTGGTTTAGTCGCAATTGGCGTTGGAGAAATAGTTACAACAGGTAGTTGAGAAATAGAAGGGAGAGGCGTTGGAGAAATCGTTGGTGTAACTGATGGTGATGGTGAAGGCGTGCCTAGCGCCGCTACAGCAGGTGGAAGAAATCCACCGCCTCCTCCTCCACCGCCGAATCCACCTCCTCCTCCACCGCCAGATCCTCCTGATGGCGCTGTTGGTGTCGGAGTGGGTGTTGGAGTGGGTGTTGGAGTTGGGCTCGGTGAAGGTGGTGGAGCTGAAGCACTTGGTGTTGCTGAGGTTGTAGCACTTGGCGCTGCTGTTGGTGTTGCACTTGAACTAGCTGTAGCACCTAAAGTTAATTGACCGGAAATTGGAGAGAGAACGCTATCTCCAACCGCATTTGTTGCTTGAATCTTGGCTTCATAAGTTCCCGCCAATAGAGAAGTGAACGTGTACGCGGTATCTGAAATTTTTTCGATTGCCTGAGTTAGGAAATCCACACCATTTTTTATCAACTTAAGCGAGAAGGAAATCAATGGGCTACCACCATCGGATGCAGGTGCCTGCCAACTAACTCGAGCTTCTGTAGTGGTTGTCGTAGCTGCAATAACAGGAGCAGTCATAGTGCTTGGAAGATCACCCAAGGTGTATTTCGTGCTTTTCTCAGATACGGATCCAGCGGTGTTGGCATCATTAATTGCCGCAACAGTGAACTCCACATCAGCACCATTGCTTAACCCTGTAACTTCAATTGAAGTTGCAGTACCTGAAGCGGATACAGTTTTCCCAGAGTTAATTTCTTTGACTGCGTATGAAGAGATATCAAAACCACCATTATTGGCGGTTGGTACTGCTACCCATGAAACAGTCGCTTTTCTCACTCCTGCAACAACAGTCGGTTTACTTGGCGCCTGTGGTGCTGTCTTTGGAACCGAGGTTAGTGAGTCACTCGACCATGAACTTAGCTCTCGTAATGAGTTAACTGCATTAACTTGAATAATGTAAGTAACACCACCTTCAAGTTTGTCAAAAGTTATCTTTGTATTTTGCTCGCCATCGACTGTATCGCTAGCGGCCGTTGTTCCATTTACTTGCTTTTTTACCCGGACTCCATAGGCAACCGCTCCAGTAACCGCATCCCAAGAAATCTCAAGCGTTCCATTTCCGTAAGCCTGCGTTGTGCCCGCTTTAACAACTATATTTGTAGGTGTAGCTGGTGCTGCTGCATAAACTGGAGAAGCAAAAGAAAAAATTAGAATTATAAGAGAAACACTGGCAAGAATTTTCCTAAACATTATCAAGGTGCCAAAGTAATGTTTTTATCGGTCACAACGGTGTCTGAGGTTCCTGGCGTTGAACTCAATGAAGTTGAACCCTTCTCTCCACTTGCAGGATCTACTGATCCAAGTGTCCATGCATAAATTGTGTCAAGATAGATCTCATAAACTCCAGAAGCGGAAGTTACTGCCGTCACCGTCTTTGATGAATCGTCACTTCGTGAAGCAACAATCAGCGCTCCCTTGAGCGCTGTTCCAGTTGAATCCGTAACTTTTCCTGAGATATTTCCGTTGGGAAGGTTTACTGTGGCTTTACTTGAAGCAAAAGTTGCACATCCAGTACTACATGAAGAAACACCAGACGCTATAACGACGGTGATCGTGCGCTGGGTTCCTACCGTCTTTCCTGGTCTAATCACTATTTGATAAGTTCCATCTGCGAGAGTGTAGGCAGATTCGCCTTTCTCATCGAGATAGATGTTCGAGTTGAAGTTGTAAGTGCTTGTTGCTGAGTCGTACTTTGATACTCGAGTCCAACCATAGCTATTTGCTACACCGGTAGATCCAAATGCCGATATATAGAGATTTGGGCGATCAAATTGAATATTGAATTGACTCATCGTTGCAGATGAATAGCTGGGGATTTCATATATCTTCGGCGCGAACTTGCCATTAAATTCATATCCAGGATAAGCGGTGATTCGATATTGCAATCCGTCAGTTAGCGATAACCCAACTTTGCCAAGATCATCAGTCTGGCCACCTGTTACATAAGAGGTTCGCGAAGTAGCTGAATCTACAGATTCAACCGAAACCCAACCGTACTTGCTCGCAGTAGTTGTACTACCAGCCTGCGGAACTAAGACTGTAACTCTCGAAGTTACTCCTCCGATAGCAAGGTCGCCTAAATTTGTAACACTGCTAACTGTGTAGGTTTTTGGTGTGTAGTCGGAGCTCTTGTAGTAATTGAGTTGAATTTGACACCTGTTATTTGTGCAATCTGGAGATGCATTGTCAACAAAAAAGCCAAACTGGCCGCTTGAGTCAGTCCATGCGTAAAAGTATTCGCCATTAATCCAAGCGTTAACGTTTACATTCGCAAGCGGAGTTGGATTTGCACCAGGAGTGACAATGCGGCCCGTTATATTTGGGGCACGCAAACGAAGAGTCATCTCTGAGGTCGTGGTTCCTCCGCTCACCACCACGGTTTGAGTTTCTGACTTACCGTATTGGTACAAGCCTCCGTACGGGATTGCTCTGATTACATAAGTTCCATCTGGAACTAAAAGCCCAAACTTTCCATCTTGGTCCGTAGAAGTTGAATAGCGCCATTGATTTGAACTACCTGGCAGAGAGACTGCAATCTGAACGTTGCTCACTCCAACTGTACTTGTACCAGGAGGCAAAACAGTTCCCTTCAATGAAGAAGATGAGACTTTAAAGTTGTAATACCCGCCGATTGCAGTCAAGGTTTCTTGAGAGGTCAAATCCTTTATGCTTGTAATTCCGCTCGACCCCATAACAATTTCATAACTGCGAGGTGCGAATTCCTTGCGTTGATCCCAATAAGGATTTATTTCTAATTGATAAGTCGTGGACGTTTCCAAATATGTTCCGAATAGTGAATTTTCAACGCGTACATAGTTTGAATCAGATCCTTTTGTCGTCGATGTAACGTAAAGATTTGCGTATGCATATCTATATTCGTCGCCGGCTGGGGTCTTAATTCTCCCTAGCAAGTTTGGCACTCGAAGTTCAACGTTGCAGGTAACAGCCACTGTCGCTGTTTCTGCAATCATGCATTCGCTTGAATATGCTGATGCTACGTCGGTCGAACTTAAACCATAAGGTTGAACATAAATCCGATATGTACCTGGACTTGCTTTAAATCCGAAGTCTCCGTTACTCCATCGTCCGTCAACGCTTTGGAATCGATCACCGAATTTCTGCTGCAATGTAATTGAAGAACCGTATTGATATTTAGAGCCATTGAAATCAACGGTTCCAATGATGTTCGAACCTGTTACCGGTAGCTGGTAAACGCCAGACAGCACCGTCACAGCTTCGCCAGCAGTGCTCTTAACAGAGGTTACTACTCCCGATTCAACCACTACTCGATACTGCTTGCTTGAGTAATTTGGTTCGTCTTCGGTTGGGTAAACGTTTATACCCCAAGTGCCATCTTCAAGATTGGCCAGGAAATTTCCGTTCTCATCCGAGGAATATCCAGGTGAATAATTCTTTATGGAACTAGATCCACCTTCAAACCAAATATTTGAATAGGCTTTAAAGTAATTTATAAAATTGGATCCGTCAGGCTTTACGACCCTAATCTTCAGATTAGGTGCCGTTAAATTAATATCGCAATTAATTACCGTGCTGGTATCTGTGACAACACAGTTACTACTGCGTGTCCCAACTCCACCAGCATTCTTCATATCACCCTGCGCTTCAAACTGGTATGTGCCTGGTGGTAGCGCAAAAGCAAAACTTCCGTCCCCGCTTGAAGGTTTATTCCTTACATAATCGGGCCAGAATTGAGACCCATTAGAAGAAATTTCTCGTACATAAATGTAGTTTCCTGGAGATACTCCTGATGGTCCCCGCACGACACCACGCACATTCGGTGTTTGGAGCGTTAACTTCACGTTTGCCGCGCCAAGTCCGCCGGTGATTGTCACGGATGTAGGTGCTGAATCTCCCTTTGTTGAGTCAGTCCATGGAGCGCGCGCAACAATTTGATAAGTTCCGTCAGGCAACTTATTAAAACCGTAATAACCAGTGTTATCACTGTACGCGTACGCCTGCTGACACCACATGCAAGTTTTGCCATCAAGGAACGCGTCAATTTCAGTGCTTGGTACAGGTGTAGTTCCATCTGGCGCTACGACAGTTCCTGATATCACTGGAGGAGTTAAGGAAAGAGAGTAGACGCCATCAGTTGCTGTCAGTGCGGATGCCGAACCTTCTCGTTTAAGACTTTTAACGGTTCCGGATTCAATCTCAGCGATGTAACTCGAGTTCGATCCGTACTTGAGTTCAAAAGGATTAAGCGATAGTCGGTAGTTCCCGTCGATTAAGCCATATTTAATGGTTGGATTTGCTAAATCTTTTCCTGGCTGTGAGCAGCATGCGCCGAGTCGGCCATTGCTATATATGGCTTCAAGGTAAACGCTCACGCCTGAAGTCATAACATTTGAATCTTTATCTAAAATTTTGAAGGTTACATTTGCAGAAGGTAGTTCCGCATTACAGCTAACGGAACCCGACGCAGGTACAACACATTCTGGTCCAAAGAAGGTAGTGCCCTTGTCGTAGATGTAAACACGAGTGCGATAAGTACCAGCTGGTGCGGTAACTGCGAAAATGCCATCTGAACCAGTCCCTGCGTATAAACCTGAATAATCAAATCCAGTTGGCTGAACCTTTATAAATTCAATTGAGCCCGCAACGCTAACTCCACCTACGGTTATCTTTCCACTCACATTTGGCGCTGGAAGTGAAATACTACAAACCACATTTCCAGAAGTCGGAACTGAACATATTTCACTTACAGTTCCTGTTCCGCCAGCATTTTTAATGTCAGACTGTGCAGTGAATTGATAGCTTCCTGGATCAAGCGTGAATGCGAACCTACCGAGGCTGTCAGTACTTCTCCACATATTTGAATATTCAAATTTTCCATTTTCAACAATCTTGCGAACAGAGATCCAGTTATTTGGAGAAACTCCCTTGATACCGGATACAACTCCACTAACGTTTGGTGCGCGCAGATTTAGAATAAGCGAGTTTGATCCGACTCCTGCGGTTACAGTGCGCGATTCAAACAACGAGCTACCTAAAGACAGCGTATTAGTGCGCGCTACTGCCTGAATGTTATAAACACCATCAACTGCTTTGCCACCAAAATCAATCATGAATTGACCGGCGCTGTTCGTGCTCGAACTCCAAGAAGTTGGGATTCCTTGGCGCTTGATCTCGACCATATTTGTTGGCGTGACAACCAATGAGGCTGTGACTTCTACATCAGAAACAGGAGTGGTTCCATCAGGCGCATAAACCGTGCCGGAAAACGTAGGTTGTTTGAGCGAAAGTTCGTAGACGCCCGCCTGAGCGGTAATTGTTTCACCGGTCCGGGAGACGCGCATATTTTTTACGGTGCCTGATTCCACTTCAAACAAATAAATATTAGATGCGCCACGGTTGCCAGAGTTGTTCGGAATGGTTGTCAATCTATATTCGCCATTGATAAGTGAGGCAAGGAAGCGACCTGTATTACTTGAATTATCAGGGCTTAAATTTCCACCGTAAGTCCATTGTGCTCCGCTTTTAATTTGTAGTTCGGTATAAACGCTATTTGTTAAAACCGCACCAGAAGTGTCTTTAACCTTAAAAGTTAAATTGGCCGCTGGAAGCGCAAAATTGCATGTCACAGTACCTGTCTCTGGAACTACACACTGTGGTCCAGCAACAGTTGAGTTGGCACCTTGAATATATGAATAAACCAGAGATCTGTAAGTGCCTTTATCTGCGGTTATGCCCCAACTTCCGTTGGCTGACACCTGCGCCCAGTAACCATTACGTGCAGCATTATTTTCTACTCCAATATCTGGCGTAAATTGAACGTTTGATGGTTGTACTACTACTCCACCAATTGTCACCGTTCCACTCGCATTAGGTGGTGGCAAAGCTACATTACAGGTTGTAGCTGTTGCACTTTCAACAATTACAGTGCAGGTAGAACTGTATGCATCACCACCACCAGCACCTTCCATATCGGCGTTGGCACGAACTCTATAAACGCCACTCTCTAAATAGTAAGCAAATCCACCGTTTTCATTGGTTTGACGATAATCACTTTGGTAAATCCAATTTTCAAATGTGTCACGTTTATACAACTCAACATAGTTATTTCTGGAAACACCTTTAACGCCTGATACAACCCCAACTAAGTTTGGGGTTCTCAATCTGAGTGAAATGTTGGTTGGGCCAGATCCAGCCGTTATGGTTTCAGTTCGAACCGCCGATTTGCCTGTTGACGTATCTGATCGATCGTTCGTCCACGCTTGCAATGTGTACTGACCATCGAGATACTCAGTTCCAAGATTCACAGCAAAATAGCCGTTTTTATCGGTTCTAGAATCCCACCAATTTGTTCCATTTGGAGTTTCTTTTGAAACTCTCACCTGTGCACTCGGTTGTGGTGTAGTGCCATCTGGCTTATAAACGATTCCAGCCAGCGGCGGTGATCGAAGAGAAACTGTGTAAACCCCTGCTGTTGCGCTAAGTACTGTATTTGAACCAACTAGCTTTAAATTAGATATGGCTCCGCTAGATACATCAAAGCTGTAAACTTGACCGATTCCGGATGAACTAGAACCATCAGAATAAGTTGTTAACGTATAGGCGCCGTCTAAAAGTGAAAATTCAAATAGGCCAGAAAGAGAATTATAGTAAGTGCAGCATCCGGAACCCGTCATCTTCAATTCTGAAGTTAGACCTAATCCTACATAACTATTAGCAGAAACATCAGTTCCTGAAGCATTCAAAATCTTGAACTTTAAGTTTGTTGCTGGAAGATTCACGTTGCAGACAACCGGTCCTGAAGTTGGAACTACGCAAAGGCCACCATTGACCGTATTTGACCCTGCATTTGTGTTGTAATAAATGGAAAGTCTGTAAGTTCCCGGTTCAACATTTGCACCAAATTTTCCAGTATTCCCAAAACGCGCGTAGAAGTTGTTCTTTGCGGAGTTATTGGCTACACCTGAAGCTGGGATAAAACGTACATTGCCATTTCTTGGTGCGATTCCACCTATTGTGAATGTTCCTGATGTGTTTGGAGCCGCCAAGTTCAGATCGCAAGTAGTAACCGTTGAGGTATCTGTGATTGGACAGGAAGCGCTGTATGCACTCGCGGCACCAGTGGATGCGAATTCAGGATCAACATAAATTCTGTAAGTTCCAAGATCCAATGAGTACGCATATTTACCCGCAGAATCAGTGTAATTCCACCCATTATCTACCCACTGCCACTGGCCCGCGTCATCAAGTTTTTGAAGGTTGACGCCTAAGTTTTCAAATACTCCATTTGGCGTGGTTACGGTGCCTTTAAAGTTTGGAGTTTTTAAGCGAATTGAAATATTGCTTGGGCCTGATCCTCCGGTAACCGTAACTTTAACTAAATCTGAATTACCTTTGGTCAAATCTCCCTGCGGAGCCAACGCTTGAATCGTGTAATCACCATTCAAGGGATTTGTGCCGAGATCGAATGCAAATTTCCCTAGGTCATCTGTATATGCCCAGAATGATCGGTAAGACTCTTTGTTATTCGGATTAGGATTGGCAAACCTTGCAACTAATTGAACATTCGGTACAGGCTTAACACCGTCTGGTGCATAGAGAGTTCCAGCCAGCTGTGGAGCCTTCAATTGCAGGGCATAAACACCCGAAGTTGGTGAAATAACTGACGAACTTCCTTCTAGTTTGAGATTTGTTACCGTGCCAGTTTCAACATCAAAAATGTAGTTCTGTCCCGTTCCTTGAGTCGCTCCATCTTTATTGCTCATTACTTGAATTCGATATGAACCATTTACAAGAGAGGTGTTAAACCTGCCGGTTGAATCTGGGTTCGAACAGCAAGTCCAAAGATAATTACTGCCTTCCTTAACTTGAATGCCCGCATAAGTTCCTGAAGTTAGAACACTCGAAGAGTAATTACTGATCGTGAAATTGAAGTTATTGGCAGGAAGTGCCACGTCGCAAATGACGTTTCCTGAAGTCGGCACCTCACAGAGAGGTCCAGGAACGGTTGAACCATCAGTTTTGTTATTTCTATAGTTGATCCAGAGTCGATAAAGCCCCGCAGGAACTGTTGCTCCAAAGTACCCATCGGCAGATCCATTAGACCAATATTCCTCTTTAGCGGTGTTGTTACTTACAGAAAGTGACGGGATGAATCCGACGTTAACCCAGTTTGGTTGGATTCCTGCAACGGTTATTGCGCCTGAGATATTTGGAGGGGCTAAATACAAATCGCAGGTAACTAAAATGGTTCCATCGGATGTGACATCACATTCCGAGCTATATGAGGCCGTGCCTCCTGCATTTTCCATATCGGTGTCTGCCCAGAAGCGATACTTTCCGGCTTCTAAGAACAGTCCGAATTGACCATCTTTAGTGGTTTGCAAGGAGGTTCCCTTAGATTTTCCTTCTACGTCTACCCATTTCCCTGAAACATTTTTTTGGGCTCTCACTTGGTTGTAACTTGATTTCCCTTTAGGCCCGGAAACGATTCCAATCACATTCGATGTTCGCAAAGTTAACTCGATGTTTATCGGGCCTTGACCCGCTGAAACTGTTGCAGAAGTACGTGCTGAACTTGAAAAAGCAGTTTTGCCCCACTGTGGAAGTGCTTGGAGATAGTAAGTTCCATTGTTTTCTCCTGCTCCCAAGTTAACAGAGAATTTACCTGCGCTATCTGTGTATGCATTCCAACGTGGGTAAGGGTCATCGTCTTTATAAATGGCGATTCTTGAATAGCGCACAAGGTTTCCAGTTGGATCTTTAACTACGCCCTTCATGTGCGGTTTGCGCAGTGGCAAGTAGTAGGTGCCCGAAACTGGTGTAACCGTTTCTGTGCCAAATTTGACCACGGTTGTTCCACCAGAAATCTCTACAGTAAATGAATTACTAGCAAATTCATTATCATTTGGATTTATTTCAATATTGTAAGAACCATTACTCAAAGCGAATGAGGCAGGTGAGGTTGTCGTTTCAATCCAAGCATCGGCTTCCGAGTTATTCGAATTATCGTTGGGATAAATGTAAACACTGATATCTTTTTTAACTGTTGACGTATCTAACGGTGAAACAACTTTAATGTTTAAGTTGGGTGTATTTGTTGCTAGTTCATAAAAACCAGATGTCAACGAGACAGTTTGGTTTGCCGCATTTTTTAGTACGCCAACACCGGATGTCACTGTGTAAACATAAGTGGCACCAATAGCACTCGAATTTCGCGGCGATCCTTTTAGTTGATAAACGCCGTCTGGGAAGCGAATAGAAGCAATACCGGTAAGTGGAATTCCTACTCTGCCCCAGTACTCAAATGATCCATCGCTTCTCTTTCGATTTATTGAAAATTGTCCACCACTTGTTATTGCGCCCTGTGCGTCCAAAATTTTAAACTTGGTAAGCCCCGTCGTTGGCA
>JACCDN010319727.1_pt1 | contig 10834 bp, 9 predicted proteins | sample 7441691 | NCBI WGS metagenome assembly JACCDN01 (sample SAMN15323439, study PRJNA562643) | freshwater metagenome | isolation source: river surface water | place: USA:Blue River Watershed | collected 2017-08-16
GGCTGATGTGAGCGAGATATAGGTGTTGGCATCGAAGCGTTTAGCCAATTTATCGGCCTGGTGATCAAGGTATGACTCAACTGCATAGCGCCCGGTGTCATCGCCCTGCATCTGGCGCCCAAAACGGATATCCATCTCAGATTCGGTGCGATAGGTCAGATGCGCGATGCGGCGCGCAATGCCTAGGCCATCGATCGGGCCTTTTGCTTGCTCGTAATAATCGCCGCCGTTGAAATTTGGATCGCTCTTAATCGCGCGGATCTGAACTGAGAATCCACCAATCTGATCGCCCGTTGCAACCGCCGATGAACCGATAGTGCAGATCGCGCCGACGCGGTCTGGGTATTGAATCGCCCATTCCAGTGAGCGCATTCCACCAAGAGATGGACCAACGGCTAAGCGATATTTCTCAATTCCAATTGCATTGGTAAATAGAAGTTCGGCTGCTGCCATGTCGCGAACTGTGACAACTGGAAAGCGTGAGCCATAACGTTTTCCATCAGGTGCGATGCTAGATGGGCCGGTACTGCCCTGACATCCGCCAATTACATTGGGACAAACAATGAAATATTTATCAGTATCAAATGGCAGACCTGGGCCGACCATATTTGGCCACCAACCAGTTACATCTGACCAACCGGTCATCGCATGGTTAATTAAAATCGCATTATCTTTTGCGGCATTTAGCTTGCCCCAAGTTTGATATGCGATGGTGATATCTGGCAGCGTCTCGCCATTTTCAAGTAAGAGGAAACCGATCTTTACAAATTTACGTTCGCCAGGATCATGGCTTTCTAGCCATGCGCCGGTAACTGCTGTAGTAATCGAGTTCGACATATCTATCCTTCACGCACTTGCTTACATCGCGCGATGTAAACCTGGTCGTCACCCGGAGCACCCCACCGCGGTGGAGGGTTGCCGTCTAATCAGCCGGGGCTATCGATTAGAACTCGTGACCTGTCCAAATTCTAACCCAAAAAAGCCTGAGGGTCTTTCGCGCATTCTCTATCTGACTTACTCTAGAACTATGTTGATCGGGGTTGACTGGGGCGGAACCAAGATTGAAATCGTTGCCCTAGAACCCGATGGCACTGAATTAATGCGCATCAGGCGCGATACTCCGCGCGGTGACTATCAAGGTTGCTTAAGGACGATCGCCGAATTAATCGTGGAGATCGAAGAGAAGACCGGTCAGCGTGGTTCAATCGGAATCGGAATTCCGGGATCTCTCGAACCAATTAGTCGTTTAGGTAAGGGCGGAAGTTCAACCTGGATCAATGGCCAGCCCGTTGAAGCCGATTTAAACAAGATAATTGGCCGACCACTTCGCGTTGTAAATGATGCTGATTGTTTTGCATCATCTGAAGCACGCGATGGCGCCGGTGCTGGTTACGCAGTTGTCTTCGGAGTAATTATCGCCAGCGGCGCAGGAGCAGGGGTTGCGGTAAATATGCGCGCACATCACGGACCGAATAACAGCGCCGGTGATTGGGGCCATAACCCACTGCCGTTTGCCACTGCCGATGAACTTCCTGGGGAAAATTGTTACTGTGGCAAAACCGGATGTATGGAAACTTGGATCTCGGGATATAGCTTCTCTAGAGATTATCAAAGGCGCGGTGGCGCAGATCTAAAGCCTTCCGAAATTATGGAACGAGCACGCGGTGGAGAGAAAATTGCTATTGAAAATTATGAAAGTTGGATTGACCGCGTTGGACGTGGACTTTCAGTAGTTGTAAATACTTTAGATCCAGATGTTTTTGTCATGGGTGGCGGAATGAGCAATATCGATGAGTTGTATCGCGATCTACCAGGAAAGATTGGTCAGTACACATTTTCGCCAGTCTTTGCGACACCGATTGTTCGCTCAAAACACGGAGATTCAAGTGGTGTTCGTGGCGCTGCCTGGTTATGGCAATAAGGACGAGTATTAGACTCTGCACATGAGCCTTTCGCAAGCAGATATTGATCAGCGCTTTGAATTCGGCAAAGAGCTAATTCTTCGAGCCGGTGAGCTAGCCATGACATATTGGAAATCGCTGGAAACCTTAGAAGTTAAGAGCAAAGGGCTGCAGGATTTTGTTAGCGAAGCCGATTACAACACTGAGGCGTTGATCAAAAGTGCGATCAAGGAACGTTTCCCAGATGATGCGTTCTTTGGTGAAGAGACTGGGCCAACTGGAATCGAGGGCGCGCAGGGTATCTGGGTAGTAGATCCAATTGATGGCACGCAGCCATTTTTAATGGGGATGACTAGTTGGTGTATTTCGATCGCCTTTGTAAGCCAATCCCAAATTGAAATCGGCTTGGTTTATAGCCCTGCAGGTAATGAATTCTTCATCGCCCAAAAGGGCAAGGGTGCAACGTTAAATGGCAAACGAATTCAAGTGCGCGATGCCCAAACTTTAAATGATGGCATCGTCAGCGTTGGTTACTCCAACCGCACTTCCCCGGCGCAGTTAATTCATATGATGAAAGGCCTACTTGAAAACGGCGGTATGTACCACCGAAATGGTTCAGGGGCACTTGGCATTTGTTATGTGGCAAGTGGCGCACTAATTGGTTACATCGAATTTCACATCAACTCTTGGGATTGTTTGGCTGCTCTTTTGCTGGTCTCTGAAGCAGGCGGAAAAGTTAATGATTTCATTGCCGACAACGGGCTGCACTTAGGCGGCAAGATAATCGCTGCTTCACCTAAAGTCTTTGCTCAATTGGATAGTTTCTTTCCAACAAAGTAATTGCTAAAGCCCGAATCCGGGCGGTAGATCTTCACCAAAAATTCCTGCGCAGACTTTGGGGTGTAGTTCTCTGCGCATTGCGGCAAACGACGCTGGCGGCCACCCTGCAGTGAAGACGCGCCGCAATAAGAGCGCCAGGGAATATCCATTGGCATCTTCGAGGGCACGATCCAGCGCGCGATGGGCGAGTGCGCCATCTCCGCTTTCATAAGCCAGTGCGGCACAGAGCGATGCGATCGGTGCGACATAACCGGCAGGTGCGATGCGCATTAAGTGCCGCCACATCTGAAAGTAAGTATCAGCGCTTTCTTCGTCATGGCTGCCCAGTGCGAAGTCACGAACTTGGATATCACTTAAGCGACCGATTACTCGCGCTGTAAGTTCGAGATCTTGCCCAATGCGACCAGAGGCAAACTCACCAGCTAAATCAATTACCGCAGTAGCGCCATCACGCTGCAGTTTCGGCAAATTATCTAGAACTTTTGGGATCGCAAAACTATCTACCATTTCACACCACTGTTTTTCGGATGCAACTGGCAGCGATGCAATTGACTCGGTCAGCGCTTGCAGATTGGCAAAGGGCATAGCGCGACCGGCAACTACGTGCTCAACGGCAATTCGCGAACCATCGATCTCGGGCATTGGATTTCCTTCAGCAGGGCAACAACTTTGATCTTGGCAAAGCACCGAGCGGAAGCGACCACTGTGAATCAAGAGCGATTCATCTGTTGTTATTCCGATCCGCGTTAACGCGGCGCTGGCGTCTGCAAGAACCGCTTGCCCATCGTTGCGCTGGGTCGGTACATACGCGACAAGCAACGCACCGGTTGCTTGATCTCGCTGCAGATGTGAAGCCAATAGATCGTAAGCTCCTTCGGGAATATCAACCGGATAATCAATGCGCATCGCCATACCGACGGCGTTATCTTTAATCGAAACAACGACCAATGAATCTTCAGGGTGATAACCAATTAAGAAAGGAATAGCGGCAAGTAAGTCATGTGGTGATGTAAGTGTGGTCATCTCTCTCAATTCATAAAGCGGGTTGGAGCTGCCACCACGGTGATAGTCAGCGCTGAAACTTTTTTGATTTGGCCAGTAATGGCGCGTTCTACGGCGTTATGGGAGAAACTGCCGTTCCAGGTTGTTGTTAGAAATACTGGATAAATTCCGGGCTGCGAATATTTATGAGTAATCTTGCCGTCAGGAAATGGGCCGCCTGGATCAGTTGTCGCCAAGAAAGATCCATCGCCAAATGACCACACATACGATGGACGCAGAACAACATCGATGGTCTCGCCAATTAAATTAACTTGGGTGCGAAAAACTGAAGGTAGGTCGTTCCAGAAATAAACTGGTGTGTGAATCAGCGGTTGAAAGTTGGGTTGATATGAAATGCCACCGGTCGGAAGAGATTTGCTTAAGCGATCGCTAAGCGAAGTGGCCGCAACGGCCTTTGCCGCAGCTTTCTTGACGGGCTTCTTGACTGGTTTCTTAACTGGTTTCTGGAGCGCCTTCTTTGCTGGTGCAACAACCTTTGGCTTTACAACTGGTTTTGGTTTAACAATCACCTTCGGCTTTGCGATCGCTTTCGGTTTGGCAACGACCTTTGGGTTAGTCACCTTGGCGGCGCTGGGACCGCTTCCTTTTCGGGCTTCAATGACGATCTCGCCATTTTGTGTGTAAACATCAACGCACGCAGAAGTGCAATCTGCTGCGTGCGAAGTCGAAGTTGGCAGAGAAATCACCAACGCAGATATAAGAATTAATCGGAGCTTCATCTGCGGGAAGATAGATGTCGCACCTGATAAATATTTACTTCAACTAATTACGTGTGGATAGTTCTTGCTGAATATGCCAAGGTAGGAACATGGTTGCGCGCGATGGAGATGGCTGGGTCGAGTGCAATTGCGGCTCAAAACATTGGGGGCGCCATGGCGCCGCAGGTTTACTTATCTACCGCGATGGCGCGATCTTGTTACAGCACCGCGCGCCGTGGGTACATAACGGCGACACTTGGGGAATTCCAGGTGGTGCGCGCGATTCGCACGAAAACGTAATCGATGGAGCAATTCGCGAAGCCGTTGAAGAAACCGGAATTGATCCACAGCAGCTAACCCCGCGCCAAACTCATAACGATAACCACGGTAATTGGAGTTATGACACAGTTATCGCAGAAGCAACAAGTGATTTAGTAGCTCATGAATTAAATGATGAATCTCATGAAGTGCGTTGGGTTTTATTCGAAGATGTAACGCGCCTGCCGCTGCATCCCAGCTTTGCGAAATCTTGGCCGCTCTTATTTGAAAAGTTAGAGTTCCTTATTCAATCTGCGCAATGATTCGCGCACAACGGCGCCATCACTAGTACGCCAAAGTGGCGGCATGGAATTTAACAAGACGCTGCCATAGCGCTTTGTGATAATTCTTGAATCAAGAATTGCAACAACGCCACGATCATCAACGCTGCGAATCAATCGTCCGGTGCCTTGCGCCAAAAGCAGCGCTGCGCGAGGTAGTGAAACCTGCATAAAGCCACTTCCACCGGCTGCATCGGCCAAAGACGCGCGCGCTGACATAACAGGTTCGTCAGGACGAGGAAAAGGAATCCGATCGATTGCAACCAAAATACAAGATGGGCCTGGCACATCTACTCCTTGCCAGAGCGACATCGTGCCGAGCAAGATTGAAGTCTCATCTTTAGCAAAACGTTCAACGAGTGGACCTACCGCATCGCCACGCTTCTGAGTAATGATGGTTATTGGCAACTCTTTTAAGACATCGCGTAGATGTGCATCGGCTGCTTCTACTCCGCGCCATGAACTAAATAAAGCCAAGGTTCGACCACCTGCTGCATCAATTAGCTCACCGAGTTCGGTTAAGACTTCGCTACTTGGACCATCGCGGCCTGGCTCAGGTAGATGCTTGGGCATATATAGAACGCCTTGATTAGCGAAATCAAAAGGAGAACCAACATCGAGCATCTGCACATTGGCGGGATCGATATCGCCATCTTCACCTTCAGTGTCAGCATCTGAACCAACTACGAAACCGATGCTGCGCGCCATCGCATCAAAACCATTGCCAACCGTAAGCGTTGCAGACGTTGCAATTACTGGAGTCTTAGTTAACAAATTTGCGCGAAGAACTTCAGAGACTGAAAGCGGTGCTAAATGCAGCGTTGAAAAGGTTGGTTCATACCAAAGCACATGGGTTTTACCCATCTTTAATAACTTCCCACAAGTCGTATTGATTTCAGATACCGCACCCTTTACACGAGCGCGCTCGGCAATTGCGTCGGAATCGATGATCTCGTCATCGGCGGTAATAATCTGAACAATGGCCGCAGCGGCTTCTTTGACTTTACGTATTGGCGCTTCCAGTGAAGATGGAATTTCTTCTAGACGACCTTGGGCCGCGAAGTCCCCACGGATCTGATCACCGTAATCAGCCATCGCATCATGGAAGTTATCGGCGGCTTTAGTTAACGCATCAGCGAGTTTGCCGGGCATATGTTTGCGCGCCATGGCAGCAGCGCGAATAACGCGCGCAGATGTGAGTTCTTCGGTAACTGCCTGCGTTGTGCGATCCATAAACTCGTGGGCTTCATCCAAGATAACTGCATCGCGCTCGGGCAATATCGGATGCGAATCAACGATCTCGATCGCAAGTAGCGTGTGGTTTGTAACCACAACATCGGCGGTCTGCGCTTTTGCTTTAGCTAGCGCTGCAAAACATTGCGAGCCGTAATTACAGACATCGGCGCCTACGCATTCGCGGCCCGAAAGCGAATTCGCCGCCCATACTCTGCGGTCTACATCCGGGGCATCATCGCGATCGCCGGAAACTCCGGGAGTCTTCGCCCAAGCATGTAAACGCTTGGCATCTTTTTCAAGATAACTAACTTCCAATAAAACTTCACCGTCAGGATCAGGTTCATCGGTATTCATCTTCTGCAAGCAAACGTAGTTGCCAACGCCTTTATAAATTCCATAGGTGACTTCGCGGCCTAACTCTTTTTCGAGCGCCGGAACAACTGCAGGTAAATCACGTTCTACCAACTGACGCTGCAGCGCCAGGGTTGCTGTTGCAATCAAAACTTTGCGGCCGTGGACAAGTGCTGGGACTAAGTACGCCAGTGATTTTCCGGTACCGGTGCCAGCCTGCACCATTAAATGGTGGCGATCAGTGAGTGCATTGGCGACCGCTTCGGCCATTTCGATCTGGCCCTCACGTGGTGATCCCCCGATGGCCGAGACTGCAGCATCTAGCGCCGATCGCACCTTCGCTGACAAATCACTCATATTTTTCGCTTATTTCCCACTGGGCCACATTAGCGAAAAATTCTTACGCTTCGGCGATAGTCACAAATTTGTTGTTCAGATAGGCTCGCTTTCTTACAAAAGGTGGGCGATTTTGGCTAACAACTCAAAGAAGAATGTGAAACGTCAGTTTCCAAAAGTTGGTGAATTAGCACCACTTTTGAAATTTTCCTTTCCTTCTCTGCCATCACGGAAAAAACGCCTCGCCAAAGCGATCACCATTTGGGAGCTTCGCGCGATTGCTAAAGATCGCACGCCCGCCGGACCATTTGATTACACCGATGGCGGTGCTGAATCCGAACTCACTTTAGAGCGCGCGCGACGAGCTTTTTTAGATCTGGAATTTCGTCCCAACATTTTGCAGGATGTTTCGCAAGCATCTCTTGAGTGCAAAGTTCTCGGTGAAAAATTCGCGATGCCAGTTGGTATCGCGCCGACTGGATTTACTCGAATGATGCATTCCGAAGGTGAAATTGCTGGTGCGCGTGCCGCCGAAAAGTTTGGCATTCCCTTCTCGCTATCGACTCTCGGAACCACCACCATCGAAGATGTAGTAGCCGCATCCCCGGGCGGGACAAATTGGTTCCAGCTATATATGTGGAAGGACCGCGAAGCCAGCATGGAACTCGTGCAGCGCGCACAGAGGGCAGGTGTTAAGAATTTAATCCTGACTGTTGATGTTCCTGTCGCCGGTGCACGTCTGCGGGATGTGCGAAATGGGCTGACCGTGCCGCCACGTTTAACAGCCAAAACTCTGCTCGATGCCGCACCTCGCCCCGAATGGTGGATCAATTTCCTGACAACTCCGGCGATCTCCTTTGCCAATATGAAGAATTGGAAAGGCACTGTTGCTGAACTTTTAGATTTTATGTTCGACCCAACTATGACCTTTGAAGATTTAAAGTGGATTCGCAAACAATGGGATGGCAAGTTAACTATTAAGGGCATTCAGACCGTTGAAGATGCCAAGCAGGCCGCCAAATATGGGGCAGATGCCATCGTTTTATCTAACCACGGCGGTCGCCAATTAGATCGCGCGCCTGTTCCGTTACATCTCTTAGTCGATGTGAAGAAAGAGTTAAAGAAAGATCTAGAAATTCATCTTGATACCGGAATCATGCATGGCGCAGATATCTTGGCGGCGATCGCCCTCGGTGCCGATTTCACCTACATAGGACGTGCTTATCTATACGGCCTAATGGCTGGTGGCCAAGAAGGCGTTGAACGCGCGTTAACAATTTTACAATCTGAAATGGTTCGCAATATGAAGTTGCTCGGCGTAAACTCGTTAAGCGAACTTAAACCAAAACATGTCCGGCTCCTGCCAACAAATGCGGGGCTTGGCAATCTACCTGGAGGAAAAAGATGAAGATCGCCCGTATCGGAGCTGCAGGTAGTGAAAAGCCAGTTGTAATTGATGGCGACCAAGCGATCGATGTGAGTTCACTCGTAAAGGATTGGGATCGCCCATCCTTAGAAGCAGGCGGATATCTTCGCGTTGCCAACGCAGATTTGAACTCACTCCCCCGTACGCCGCTTGTCGGCGTTCGTTATGGCGCAGTCATCAATAAGCCAACCAAAATAGTTTGCGTCGGTCTAAATTATTTAGCGCATATCAAAGAGGCCGGATTCGATACGCCCGTTGAACCAGTTATCTTTATGAAAGCTCCGGATTCGATCACTGGCCCAAATGATCAAATCGTTATTCCACCAAATAGCCAGGCCACAGATTACGAAGTTGAACTCGCCATTGTTATCGGTAAATCTGCGCTTTACCTAAAATCACCAGAAGAATCAGCTGAGTACATCTTGGGTTACTCAATCTCGCAGGATGTTTCAGAGCGCCACTGGCAGATGGAGCGCGCCGGACAATGGGTTAAGGGCAAGTCATTTCCCACTTTCAATCCTGTCGGCCCAGTAATCGTTTCGGCAGATTCCATCAACGCTCACAACTTGCGCTTATGGTGCTCACTAAATGGTGAAATGAAGCAAGATTCCAATACCGATGACTTGCTTTACGGAATCAACCACATCGTTTGGTACATCAGCCAATTTATGGAGCTCTGCCCAGGTGACATCATCAATACCGGAACGCCTTTCGGCGTAGGAATGGGCTTTAAGCCACCGATTTATCTCAAGGCTGGAGATGTTCTAAAGACCGGCATTGAAGGTATCGGTGAAATTACCAACCACGTTATCGCCTACGAATCTGGAGCAAAGTAGTGAGTAAAGATTTTGCTGGCCTAACCGCCATTGTTACAGGAGCCGGTTCTGGAATTGGTTTAGAAGTTGCCCGTAAGTTAAACGATCAAGGCGCAAAGGTTTTTGGTTTTGATCTCCGCGCTGGAGATCTGCAAGAAGTTGCCACATTTATCGAATGCGATATTTCAAACCCTGAGAGCGTGAAGAAAGCATTTGCCGATTTCACGAGCCAAAGCAAGACCCTTGATATCTTGATCAATAACGCAGGTATTGGCGCAATCGGCACCGTTGAACAAGCAACTGAAGAAGAATGGCAGCGAGTATTTAACGTCAACGTCTTCGGCACAGGTCGTATGAGCGCTGCTGCCATGCCGCTTCTCAAAGCAAGTAAGCACGCAGCAATTGTTAATACTTGTTCTCTAGTTGCAACTGCGGGAGTTCCAAACCGCGCTGTTTATGGCGCAAGTAAAGGTGCAATCTATGCGCTAACCCTTGCCATGGCAGTTGATGGTTTGGCAGATGGCGTTCGCGTTAACTGCGTTAATCCTGGAACCGCCGATACTCCTTGGATTAAGAATTTGCTTTCAAAGGCCGATAACCCAGATAAGGAATATGCCGCGCTGCAGGCTCGACAACCAATCGGAAGACTTGTTTCTCCCGTAGAAGTTGCGAGTGCAATTCTCTATCTCGCTAATCCAGCACAGGCATCGACTACTGGAACAGCCGTAGCCGTTGATGGTGGAGTGCAGGGATTACGCGTTCCTCGCTAGTTTTTCGCTGCTGTCTTATTAATTGTGGCAAAGAAATAAGTTGCTGCAATTAGCGCGAGCAAGATAACTCCGTAGGCGGCTGCAAAGCCAAAATTCTCGCTAACAAATCCCATGATCCATGGCGATGTTCCGTTAGATATACCCATTCCCATTACAAAAACGGCGATACCGCGATCAGAACCCTGCGCCGACGAAGATGCATTGGCGATGGCAATTGAGGCACACGGGCCAATCCCGGCTGCGGCAATGATCAGCCCTGCAAGCGTCAACGTTGGTGAGCTTGCAAAGATAACCAGAAGCGTTCCGGAGGCGATGGCTACAGATGAGAATCGCCAAATGCGATGCAGGTTATGTTCATCTTTCGTTGAAAGATAGATACGAGTCAGGGCAACAAAGTAAGGCGCAATCGTTGCAAATAAAACAGATGCCTTTACATCTGCTCCACGTTCGTTAAGCAAATCAACTGCCCAAGCAGATAGTGAAATTTCCATGGTGATCGTCATGAAGGCAAAGATCAATATCGCAATCATTGTGTAGTTCCAGACAATCTTGCTATCAGCGTGATCTGGTTCAGGACGTGCCGCTAAGTCAGGGACGATATTTAGCGCAACTATCCCGATGAGAACTGCCGTTGTTGCAACAGTTGCACGCCATGGAACATCGGCTTGAGTTGTAATGCCGATAACCGTTGGTGAAACCGAGGCCATAAATAAGCCGACCCCGGTTGACCTAAACATATTTTTCATCGCAGTTTTTGAATGCGCACCCAAAATTGCAGTTGTTGTGTTTCCAGCAATAAC
>JACCDN010357307.1_pt1 | contig 10831 bp, 8 predicted proteins | sample 7441691 | NCBI WGS metagenome assembly JACCDN01 (sample SAMN15323439, study PRJNA562643) | freshwater metagenome | isolation source: river surface water | place: USA:Blue River Watershed | collected 2017-08-16
CCGGCAATACAACCGTCAGTACATCAGTGTCATGCCGACGAATCTGTATGGGCCGAATGACAATTACGATCTAAACAACAGCCACGTGCTTCCAGCGCTCATTCGGAAGGCGCACGAGGCAAAAGAGAACAACGAGCCGACCTTGACTGTTTGGGGTACCGGTACCCCGAGACGAGAATTCCTCTATGTGGATGACTTGGCTGAGGCCTGTGTCTTCTTAATGGAGAAAGGCTACGACGGGTCGCTCCTGAATGTCGGCACTGGCGAAGACGTCACTATTAAAGAACTCGCTGAGACTGTTAAAGAAATTGTAGGATTCAAGGGTGAACTTGTGTTTGATACTTCGAAGCCCGATGGGACGCCAAGGAAGCTGCTAGATGTATCGAAACTGAAGTCGTTAGGTTGGACGCCGAAGATTGCACTCAGTCAGGGTGTTAAATTGGCGTATAAAGATTTCTTGCTCTAGGTTTAAATTGGTTAAAAGCGGTATAAAAGACGACTGCTAACAAGCCCGTTACTATCAATGCGCTGTAAATTTATTTAATTATTAAATGATGCGAATAGCATTCTCTGGCTTTTGGCCAAACTTTGATAAAAAAAACAATTTCATTACTGATGCATTGAATGTTGCAGGCTTGATCTATGTTGTAACTAGTAGCCCCCTGATGGCAGATGTGATTTTTCACAGCCATTTCAAGACAATGTATGAAAAATTTGCTTTTAAAAAATTACAAAAGGGAAAGATAAATATTTTCTTTTCCGGTGAGGCGACTGAGTTTGACCCCGGCGAATACGATGCATCAATTAGCTCGAGGCGATACATGTCAGACAAGCACTTTAGGTTGCCTCTATGGAAAATTTACATAAATTATGACTCTAATTTGCCTGGTGCATTAACAGAATACGGTATTCCAAAATGGCATCTTGAAAACACGATTTTATCAATAAAAAAACAGAGAAGGTTTGCTGCAGCGGTGTTTTCAAACATGAATAGCGTTCGTCGCTATTTGGTTGATGGCTTGTCTTTACGGGGTTCTGTAGACATCTACGGACGTTATGGGCTAAGTCTGAAAAATAAAATGACTATGCTGCCAAATTATTGGCTAAATTTATGCCCTGAAAACGCGATTGTTCCAGGTTATATAACAGAAAAAGTTATACATGCGAAAGCATGCGGATGTATTCCTGTTTGGTTTGGTGACCTTAACTATCAGACTGACTTTAACAAAGACTCCCTTGTCAACATGCTTGAATTCGATATGAATTTCGAAGCAATGATGGACTGTGTTGATTTTTCTAGGGTTGCTGAAACGCCGTTGTTGGAAAAAGCAGAAGATTACAGGCCTGATCTTGCAAAATTTTTGTTGAGATTTATTTCGTGAGAGGTTGGGTTATAACATCTAAAGGCGAGCATGATTTCAGCGAGTCAATTGGCGCCTATGGCCGACCGTTAAGCAACTTAGTGCTCCAACGTTTTGAAGCAATATTTCCGAGAGCTATTGATGAAAAATATTCACATCAATTCTACGAAAACTATAGTAGGGAGCCAATGTTGGGAGAGTTTGGGTGCTATTTATCGCACACAACGATTTGGGGGCTAAATCAAAAAGATAGTGCAATAGTTGTACTCGAAGATGATGCTATATGTGGCAATCAATTTGATATAGATAAAGTGATAGCTTATTGCGGGGGGAAAGAATACCCTCTTATAGTTAAGCTTGGAGTTTCTAAAATTAGTAAGGTCGAGCAATGGGTTTACCATTTAGTTAAGCCAGCGATTCCTGTTAAGTTCGTCTCAGGAAAATGGTTATGTAGGGATATGACATTAAATACCGATGGGACTGTTGGATATGTTATTAATAGCAGCGCTATGCGTCTGTTAAGCGGTGAAGTCCGCGATCGTTGCGTGGGAATGCTTGCAGATGACTGGAAACTTTTTCATAAGTTAGGTGTAAAAATAATGTCTGTTCGTCCTTTTTATGTTTTTGAGGATGAGGCCAAGATAAGTTCAATCGATAGCCAAAAGACGAGGTCAAGGAGCTTACAATTAAACGTGAGGACCGCATTGAAGATACTAGCTTTTTCGCCTGCTTCTTTACCGCTAATTATTCTGCTTGTGGTTACAAGATTATTTTTTTTATAAATGTATAAAGCTCGTCTTTATGCTGTAAGTAATTTTGTAGCAAATACTGCGGCGCTGCTTGTAGCCATGCGACTTATGAGTGCATATTCCGGAGATGCCTTATTTACAGATTATCTTTTGTGCACTAATATTTTCGGAATTTTGCTCGTCCTAGATCTTGGATTTCAGCAATCAAGTGCAAAAGAAATTAGAGAGTATTCAATACAGGGTTCTGGAGTGAGCCCATTGCAGACGGTACAGAATTACTGGTTTATTGCGGTTTACTTGAGCTTTTTGTTTTGCATGCTTGCACTTGCTGTGTTGTTGTTCTCTTTTGATCTTTCAGCACAGATAATATTTGTCGCATTTTGTGTTATTATACAGTACGTGTCGATTTATCTTGGCGCTTTGAGTGGTTCAATGCTAAAAGCTCTTGGCGAATTTCGGTTTGTTTTTTTTGTTAATCTAATTTGTTCTGTAGCAACAATTTTTTTTGCAATAACTTTAGTTGTTGGCTTTTCAGTGGATATTGGCGTTCCACTTGTTTTGGCATGTACACAGTTGGTTTCGATTTTCATTCTAAAAAAGAAGCTGGCTCAATTGCTAAATATGGATTTAAATTTTTTCTATATCCAAAGTTGTTGGAAAGACATGATAGGAGTATTGAGGCGAGCCCGTAGCTTCTCAATTAATAGTTTAGCTGTTATTGCTACGAATCAGGGTCAAAGACTTTTAATGGCTGAACTGCTCGGAGTTGTGCAGTCTGGCGCACTTACCTCTATGATGAATGTTGTTGGTAAGGTCCACCAAATATGCGCGATGTACTCCGAGATATTGTTTCATAGGGCGATAGAGACAAAGAGAAACAGCCTGCTTTCATTGTATATGCGAGAAACATCAGCAATTATAATAATCTCGTTATTGCCACTTGTTGCTTTGGTGTTATTCGGCGATGTTATTTACTTTTACCTTATGGGGCAGGCTGTAGGTGCTGTTGCGGTTGAGATAAATCCATATGTCTGTGTAATAGTTTTTGTTATGTGTATCTCATGTCCAGCATCTTATCTTCTGAATGCTATAGGGGAGGTGCGAGTCAATACATGGTACTCTATTGCTAATTCGATATTTTTTCTAATCGCGCTATCAGTTTTTTTTGCTAGCATGCTTGAATCTGTTATTGTTTATGTCCAAGTGCTAACCTATATTTATGTGGCGAATGCTTTTATCTACCACTTTGTTGTGCTGCGTAAACTGAGGTTCGCTATATGAGAACTTTGATATTAACTTGCACTGCAAAGGTACACACTAATGTGCTCGTCGGTCGAAATTGTTCAGCAGAACGTGTGGCAGACTATATCAATGCAATTGATTTTTGGTTTGCTGTAAGTGAATTAGATTCTATCGTTGTTGTTGATAATAGTGGTTTTGATTTTGGAGAACTAAGGGGCTTTTACTCCCCGAGAGTAGAGTTCTTGTCATTTGATGCAAATGGTCAATATGATCCAATACGGGGAAAGGGATTTGGTGAGTATTTGCTGCTGAAACACGTATGCGAACATTCAAATCTAATCAAAGATTCAACGTATGTTTTTAAATCCACAGGTAGATACACTTTAAAAAATGCAAATCGCTTGATTCGTGAGTGTGATCACTCGATTTCTATTCATGCGGACTTTAGCCGAAATCTTTCTTGGGTGGATTCGAGGTTTTTTGGTGCAAGAAAAGATTTTTATTTTTATGCGCTTCCCTATTTGGCTGCAATCAATGAGTGTGAGGAATTGCACATGGAGGTCTGTTTAGCGCGAGCGGCTCATGCTTATTTGGCGCTCGGTAAAAGTTGGCGATTGTTGCCGGACGCACCAGTTTTCCAAGGATTTTATGGTGCAGACAATTCTAAATATACAAAAAACCCGATCAAAATTTATTTAAAGAAAGCTTTGAAGCTTATCAAAGCACGTGCTATAAATATAAGATATTAATGGAAACGTCGCGTGTTATTCATGTAGTAACATCGCTCGAAAATGGCGGTGCCCAAGAAGTATTAAAGAGTCTTTGCTTAAATACAGCAAAAAGTTTTACGCATGAGATTATTTGCTTGAATTCTGTTAACGCATATAAGGATGACCGAAGCCCTCTTTCTACTGCAAAGATGTTAGATGTTGGTTGTAGTGGTTTTTCAAGGCTAATTCGTGAATTGGTTACCTTGGCTATTTTGGTAAGAAAATCCCAGAGACCTGTCGTTATTCAAGGTTGGTTGTACCATGGTAACCTTTTGGCTTTATTCCTCAAGTTGATCTCTCCGGCGACGCCTATCCTTTTAAGTGTTCATAATGGCAGCGATCAAAGAATGTTCGCGAGCCTGTCTGGGTATATCACTTCTCGCATTTGTGCGCTTTTTTCTTGCCTCGCAAAATTCACTGTGTTTGTTTCGCATAAAGCGATGGCATGCCACGTGCCTTATCGACATTCGGTGGTAATTCCTAACCCGCTCAAACCGTTGCAAACAACAAATTTAGTTCCTGTTGAATCAAATTCTGATGATATTGATCCGTCCATCGTTAAGCTTGTATGTGTTGCTCGATTTGACCCAATAAAGAATATCGGTTTTCTGTTGGATGTTATTCAAGCATTAAAACGTAAAAGCTTAAGAGTGTGTTTACGTATGGCCGGTGAAGGTATGGTCGCGGATAATGAACAGCTCGTGGAAATGATTCGGGTCCGCAATTTACAAGATGCCGTCGAGATGCTGGGTGTTTTGACGGATGTCTCCTCCGCGTACGCTTGGGCAGATTACACAGTCCTCACGAGTCGTTGCGAGTCGTTTTCCAATGTGCTGCTGGAATCGATTGCCTCTGGAACGCCTTTTATTTCATCAGATGTTGGTATTGCCGGTGAACTGCTTTCTACGGATTCATTGGTGGTAAAGGGATACGAGCTGCCGGATTGGGTTGATGCCATGGAGCAAAAGTTACAGGCCATAAAAACTCATGAGGTGTCTTCTAATGTGCGAGGGTTTTATCAGAAGATCTCGGGTGTCTACGCCCCTGAGCGGATAGCAGGCCTATATTCAGATTGTTGGTCGAAGGCGTTGGGTCGTTAGCATGTGCGGCATTGCAGGATTCTGGTCTCCTACACAGTTTGCCGCTGGGGCTAAGGCTTTGCCAACAGCATTGGCCGCAATACGTCATCGCGGCCCAGATGCATCGAGCAAGTGGCTAGATGAGACCGTAGGGGTAGCACTTGGCCACGTGCGGCTCTCGATTCTTGATTTGTCTGACGCCGGTGCGCAACCGATGGCATCGGCCACCGGTCGATATGTCATCGTTTTTAATGGTGAGATATATAACCACTTCGATATGCGTTCGGAACTAGATTCTGAATTTAGCCGCAGCTGGCGCGGGCATTCGGATACCGAAACCTTATTAGCCGGGATCGAGACTTGGGGGCTAGATGCGACTCTGAAACGCTGCGTGGGAATGTTCGCGTTGGTGCTGTGGGATGCGCAGGATCAGACGCTGGTGTTGGCTCGTGATCGCCTCGGGGAAAAGCCGCTCTACTACAGTTGGCAAAATGGGACGTTTGCATTTGCCTCTGAGCTGAAGGCGCTTATGCACTTGCCACTGCCTGAGCCCACGGTTGATCGGCAGGCACTTTGCATGCTACTTAAGCACGGCTATATCCCAGCACCTTATACGATCTACGTCGGAGTCTCGAAGTTGCAGCCTGGGCAAATGCTGTCTCTGCGTTGGGAGAGTGGGGCTATTTCAGCTCCAGCGCACAAAGCGTATTGGTCATTCGCGGAGGTAAGAGCTGGAGCGCTTTTCAATCCTTTTTTGGGTTCGGATGCCGAAGCAATTGACCTTCTTGAAACCTCTCTGAAAACTGCTGTGCAGGGGCAAATGTTATCGGACGTGCCCTTAGGTGCTTTTTTGTCCGGTGGGGTAGATTCTTCCATTATTGTCGCGCTGATGCAGTCGGTATCAGAGAAGCCAGTCAAAACTTTTTCGATTGGTTTTAATGAATCAGGTTACAGCGAGTTAGAGCACGCTTGTGCTGTAGCGAATCATTTAAAAACAGACCATACGGAACTGGTAGTCACCCCAGCCGATGCGTTAGCGGTTATCCCCAGGTTGCCCGAGATTTATGACGAGCCTTTTGCCGATGTCTCTCAGATACCAACCTATGTGGTATCTCAATTAGCTAAAACGCAGGTAACTGTGAGTTTGTCGGGTGATGGTGGCGACGAACTCTTTACAGGGTATAACCGGTATGTGTGGGGAGAGCGGGTGTGGCGTACGGTGGCCAGCCTGCCCTTGGGATTAAGAAGAGTCATCTCGAGGGGTGTACGGAAAGTTGCGCCTGCTCAATGGGATTGGTTGTTAAGTCGAGTGAGTTGGCTGCTACCTCGTCGTTGGCGCTTCAAAACCGTTGGGAACAAATTGCATCGGTTGGCGGCAGCCCTCGGTGCTGGTAGTGGCAAAGAATTCTATGAAGCGCTTTCGGCAAAGTGGATTGATCCTGCTGCGGTAGTTCTGGGTGTTGATGCTGCATCTTGCTCCGTGAGCCAGCTGCCGGGGAATGGAAAGCTTTCTATTGAAGATATGATGGCTATGGATACGCTGTCTTATTTGCCAGACGATATTTTGGTTAAGGTTGATCGGGCTGCAATGGCTTGTAGTCTTGAGACACGGGTGCCATTGCTCGACCATCGGGTGGTTGAATTGGCTTGGCGCATGCCGTTGCGTTTAAAGGTGCGTGATGGTGATGGGAAGTGGGTTCTGAGGCGCTTACTAGATCGTTATGTGCCACGAGCATTGATGGATCGTCCGAAGATGGGCTTTGATGTGCCGCTCGATAGTTGGCTCAGAGGGCCGTTAAAAGAGTGGGCCGAGAAGTTATTGTCGGCAGATCGTTTGCAGCGCGAAGGCTATTTTGATGTGCGACAGATTCGTACCAAATGGGAAGACCATCTTAGTGGTCGCTGCAACTGGCAGGGGCAACTGTGGTGTGTGCTGATGTTTCAGGCTTGGCTGGAAAAAAATAATATATGAAGATTATTCATATCACCGAGGCTTTGGGTGGCGGTGTCGCACACTCACTCTCACAATTGGCTAAAGCGCAGGCAGCCGATGGCCACCAAGTGATCGTGGTGCACTCCGTTCGACCAGATACGCCGGTGGATCTGCTGCCTGGGTTGTACCCGGCGCCGATCAGGCGGCAAATGTTGCCTATGGTGACCGCCATTGCGCCCATAGCCGACCTGCGGGCACTAGGTGAGATTTACACATTACTGAAAGCGGAAAACCCGGATGTCATTCACCTGCACTCTTCCAAAGCGGGTGTGCTCGGTCGGTTGGCTGCCTTGTTGCAGGGCAAACGTGATCGGGTCTTTTATTCGCCCCGTGGGTTTGCTTTTTTACGCGAAGATGTGTCCTCTCGTAAACAGAAGCTATTTCTGAATCTGGAGCGTTTTGCCAGCAAGCTGGGTGGTACGGTGGTTGGTTGTTCTGGTACGGAAGAGGGTCTGGCACGAACGGAAGTGGGCCATACGCGCACTTGCCTGGTCGAGAACAGTGTTGATCTCGGTGCCGTGCCTGTCGCCACAGGTTCAGTTAATGACCGCATGCGTGTGGTAACTTCAGGCCGTATTTGTTATCAGAAAGCACCATGGCGTTTTCGTGACATGGCTACGGGGTGTGCCGATTTGCCGGCAGACTTTGTCTGGTTGGGGGATGGCGATCTGCGTGCCGAGCTGATGGTTGATGGTGTGCTCCCATCGCATGTGGAAATTGCCGGCTGGCAACCACGGGCAGGTGTTTATGCCTCGCTTGCCTCGGCGGATATTTTTGTTTTGCCTTCGCTTTGGGAAGGGATGCCGTTAGCGCTAATTGAGGCGCAGGCGGCCGGGTTGCCGGCGGTGGTGTCAAATGTAGTGGGTAACCGGGATGTGGTCATTGATGGCGAGACGGGCTTCGTCTGCAATTCTGACGAAGCATTGATTGAGAAGACACGTTTGTTGATCGAAAATAGTGCGTTACGCCAGAAGATGGGGCAGGCCGCCCGAGAAATGGCAGCAAAGCGCTTTAGCGTTGAGCGCATGCATCGTGAGATGATGGCCGTTTATAACGGCACAGCCAACGGCCGTCAATCATATGCTGGCTAATCGCGGCTTACTGAAGGAATACGCATCGATCTGGAGCGGGTTGCTGCAGATCGTGGATCTTTTGGTGGTGTCGGTTAGCGGTATTATCGCTGGGGAGTTGTACCTCGATGCGGATCAGGTAATTACACGCAGTTACCTGCAGTTGCTGGCCGTGGCTTTGTTATTGGCCGTGATTGTGTTCAACAGGTTTGGTTTTTATTCTGCCTGGCGTAATAGTTCGCTGGCCAGGGAGCTGCGTACGGTAACGTTGGGTTGGGCCACGATGATGGTGGCGCTGACACTGTTCTTCTTCCTGACCAAGTCCGGTGCCGATTTCTCCCGTGTCTGGGCCGTGTTATGGTTTGGCTTGGGGTTGTCGGGCTTGGTCGTGGTACGGCTCGTATTGCGGCAGCTTCTGCGTTGGTTGCGGCGTAAGGGCTATAACCAGCGCAACATTCTCATTTTGGGCAAAGATCCTCTGCTAGATGATCTGGCAGGTCGATTAAGTCGTGCACCATGGATGGGGCTAAGTGTTGTTGAGAAACAGGTGTTGCATAGCGAAGCTGACATCGATGGTGCTGCGTTAAATGCGCGTATTCATGATCTTGGTGTTGATCAGGTGTGGATTGCGTTACCGCTGAAAGATGAGCCGCTCGTGCAAGCAGTGATTGGCGCATTGTCATTAAGCCCGGTGGAGATCCGTTATGTGCCGGATCTTTTTGGCTTTCGTTTGTTTAGCCATTCGGTGTCTGAAGTAGCAGGTTTGCCCGTGATCAATCTCTCATCGACACCGATGGAGGGCTTTAACCGTGTAGTGAAGGAAGTGGAAGATCGTGTTTTAGCACTGTTGATCCTGCTACTCATTTCGCCGCTGTTGTTGGTGATTGCAGTGGGGGTGAAGCTGAGTTCACCGGGCCCGGTGTTTTTCAAGCAACGTCGTAATGGCTGGGGTGGCAAACCGATCCACGTGCTGAAGTTCCGCAGTATGGTGGTGCATCAAGAGGCGGTGGGGACGGTAACCCAGGCGTCCAAACAGGATGCGCGTATTACGCAGTTTGGCGCGTTTCTACGCCGGACCAGTCTGGATGAATTACCGCAGTTCTGGAATGTGTTGACTGGCGAGATGTCGATTGTTGGGCCGCGCCCGCATGCTGTGGCGCATAACGATCAATACAAGGTGCTGGTCGATGACTATATGCTGCGCCATCGCGTGAAACCGGGTATTACGGGCTGGGCTCAGGTGAACGGGTACCGAGGTGAAACGGATACGCTGGATAAGATGCAGAAGCGTGTTGAATATGATTTGTACTACATTGAACACTGGTCGTTGTGGCTTGATCTGAAGATTATTGTGATGACCGTGTTTAAAGGGTTTGTGAACAAGAATGCCTATTGAAATGCAATCGATGATTTCCGTTGTTTTGTCCGGCGGTGCTGGTACGCGTTTGTGGCCTGCCTCTCGGGAGAGCCATCCGAAGCCATTTATGAAGCTGGCGGATGGAGAAACGCTGATCGAGAAGACGTATGCTCGCGCTAAGGCTTTGGGTTCGGAAGTTCTGACTGTCACCAACCGTGACTACTACTTCATGAGCCGTGACGAGAAAGAACGGGTTGGTGTTAAGGGTCATTTCTTGCTGGAACCGTTTGGTCGCAATACCGCGCCGGCTATTGCCTTGGCTGCCAAGTATGTAGAGGCTACTCAAGGCTCTGATGCCGTTATGCTGGTTCTGGCTGCTGACCACCTCATTGGTGACCAGACCAGATTTGCCTCGGCCGTAGCCGATGCGGCCAAATTGGCGAGGGATGGCTATCTGGTCACTTTCGGCATCGTACCGAGCGCCCCAGAAACGGGGTTTGGTTATATCGAACAGGGTGAGTCCCTAGGAGATCACTCAACGGCGGGCAACAAGGTTGCCCGCTTTGTCGAGAAGCCGGATCTGGAAACGGCCAAAGGCTACGTCGCTTCGGGGAAGTATCTCTGGAACTCCGGCATGTTCTGCTTCAAGGCTGGCGTATTCCTCGAAGAGTTGAGTAAAACGGCTCCGGAAGTCGCCAAGGCAGTGGATGCCTGCTGGCAGGCTATGCAGCCGTTGAATGGCTCAGCGATGGTTGAGATACCGGCAGAACTCTTCAAATCTGCTCCCGACATATCGATTGACTACGCCGTCATGGAGAAGTCTGGCAAAGTTGCCGTTGTTCCTGGCCACTTTGGTTGGAATGACATTGGCTCCTGGAATGCTATCCGCGATCTGGTGCAACCCGATGCCGCTGAGAACCGCGCACTGGGCGAAGCTATCTTCGTGGATACCCAGAACACCTTTGTGCAGAGTGAAGACCGTTTGGTCGCCACTGTGGGTATTAGTGATCTCATGATCATTGATACGCCGGATGCCTTGCTGGTAGCGCACCCGGATAAATCACAGGATGTTAAAAAGGTCGTTGCGCAGCTTAAGAAAGATGGGCACGAAGCTTTTAAATTGCATCGAACAGTTGCTAGGCCCTGGGGCACTTACACCGTTTTGGAAGAAGCTCCTGGTTTCAAGATCAAGCGGATTGAAGTGAAGCCC